>JACCEE011977613.1_pt1 | contig 12988 bp, 10 predicted proteins | sample 7449931 | NCBI WGS metagenome assembly JACCEE01 (sample SAMN15323457, study PRJNA562643) | freshwater metagenome | isolation source: river surface water | place: USA:Blue River Watershed | collected 2017-08-19 | reverse complement strand
CTATAGGCCCTTACCTGCCAAATATAACATATAATACGAGAAAAATAAAACAAAAAATCGCCTTAAGGCGATTTTTTGTTTTATTTTTCTCGTATTATATGTTATATTTGGCAGGTAAGGGCCTATAGTTCAGTGGTAGAATAGTCGTCTCCAAAACGATTGACCGAGGTTCGAATCCTCGTGGGCCCGCAATGATTCGCAAAAATGGTTATAATACCATTTGAGCGAATTATCATTGCAAGTCCACGAGGATTCGAAAGACGGAGCGCGACGGCGCGAGTCGGGGTCGAGAGTTTTTCTAGTAAGAAAAAACTCGTGACCGAATCCTCGTGGGCCGGTTAAATTCTAGAATTTTTATAAATTATGACCTTACTCGACATAAAATACTTAATAGAAAATAATCCAGTAGCTTTATCTACTATTACAGAAAATAATAAACCAAATGTTATTGGCGTCGCCTTTGTTAAAGTTGTTTCTGATTCTGAATTATTAATTACAGATAATTATATGAACAGAACAAAGGATGATATTGTAAAAAATAACAATATCTGTTTGGTTGTCTGGGATTCTGATTTTAAAGGATATAAAATGATAGGTACAGCAGAATATTTTACAGAAGGTAAATGGAAAAAATATGTAGAAGAGATGTCTGAAAACGAAGGACTTCCAGCAAAAGGAGCTATACTAGTAAAAGTAGAAAAAATCATTCCTTCTTTTTAGTTTTTTATATATCAAAAAACTATTATCACCCTTGAACGACCGTCCACGAATGATAATATCTATTTCATATTTTTCTTAATTATTTTTTCTGCTTTTTCTAAAACTTTTTTATCAGTTGGGTCTAACCAAACAATATTTTTGTTCCTTTTAAACCACGTCCTTTGTCTCTTCACAAATTGCCAAATTTCTCTATTAAGATTATCTATCATTTCTTCTTTGGCTAAAACATTTTTCTTTTCCTCAGAAAAATGTTCGCCCGATTTACCTTGGGGTAAATTTAGGGTAATTTTGCTTTGTAAAAATAAAGCTGTATTTTTGTATTCAAGTCCAAAAGATTCAAGTCTTTTCCAAGTTGTTCCTTCATCATGAATTCTTTGGATTTCTTTAATCATTCCCAACTTAATTCTTTTTGTTAATCTTAAAGCAATCCTATCTTTTAGTATTTGATCTTTGGTATCAAGTCCTATGAAGATAAAATCGTATATACTAGGTTTCTCTTTTACTTCAGGGACATCGCCGAGTTCATTGGCTATTTCCAGTGCTCTTATAAGTCTGACTTTATTGTTTTTATCTATTGTTTTTGCTCTTCTCGGAGACTTTTTTTGCAATAATTTAAAAAGTTCTTCGGCAGATTTTTTTTCTAATTCTTTTCTAAGTTTTAAATTTAATTTAACTTCTGGAAGTACAATATTTTTAACTACGCTATCTATATAATATCCAGTACCACCACAGATAATTGGAGTTTTACCATTAGCAATAATCTCTTCTATTTTTTTATCAGCAAGTTCTTTGTATTTTGCCATAGAGAACAAAGTGTTCGGTTTAACTATATCAAGTAGGTGGTGTGGAATACCCAACATTTCTTTTTTGGTTATTTTTCCACTTCCAAGATCCATTCCTTTGTAGACTTGTCTAGAATCAGCAGAGATTATTTCTCCGTTGTATTTTTGAGCTATATTGACGGCTAAGTCGCTTTTACCTGTAGCTGTAGGACCGAGAACAACTATGATTTTGGGTTTCATAGGTAAGATAGTAGCATAAAATAAAAAGAGGGGAATAGAAAAAACAGAAATGGGACTTGGCGACTACATCGCCAGGTACTTTTCCATCTCACTTTGTTCGATAAGGAAAAGTCTTTCAAGTTCCACACGAAAAGTATGCAGATACTTTTCTCTCTGGCACAAAATAAAAATTCCCCGAAATATTCGGGGAATTTTTATTTTGTGCCAGAGGTGGGACTTGAACCCACAAGCCCTTACGAGCGCTCGATTTTGAGTCGAGTTTGTTTACCAGTTTCAACACTCTGGCCTAAACTAAATACTACACAATTTATGAACAAAAATCAATTTTTCTTATTGTATTTTATTATGTTAAAATACTTGGATAATAATTAATTTTTAAAAAGAAATGACACAATTTTACGGAGATTCAATATTTTGGGTGGAGGTAGATAAGATAAAACCAAACCCATTTCAGCCAAGAAAGGAATTTGATGAAGCAAGGTTAAAAGATTTGTCTGAATCTATAAGACAGTATGGAGTTCTTCAGCCACTTGTTGTTACAAGAAAAGAGTATCAGACTGAAGGAGGTGGTCTTGCTGTTGAATACGAGCTTATTTCTGGTGAAAGAAGGCTCCGTGCTTCAAAGCTCGCAAATGTTTCTCAGGTTCCGGTTGTTATTCGTTCAAACGAAGAGTCAAATCTAGTTAAGCTTGAACTTGCTATTATAGAGAATTTACAAAGAGAAGATTTGAATTGTGTTGATAGAGCAAAAGCTTTTCAAAGACTTGTAGATGAATTTGGTTTCAAACATGTTCAGATAGCGATGAAAATGGGTAAGAGTAGAGAGTATGTCTCAAATAGTTTAAGAATTCTTGCTTTACCAGAACATATGTTAAACGCTGTTTCTGAAGGTAGAATTTCTGAGGGCCATACAAGACCACTCCTTATGCTTACAGATAGAAAAGACGAACAAGAGACTCTTTTTAAGGAAATTATTTATAAAAAAATAACTGTTAGGGATGCAGAACTTATCGCTAGAAAAATTGCTAAAGAAAGGGCAAGAAAGAAAGATGATATTTTTGATCCTGAGATTGCGGCTTTTGAGGAAAAATTCACAGAGTCACTTGGAACTAGAGTACATATAGAAAAAGGTGAGAAGGGTGGAAAGATTACGATAGATTTCTTTTCAAATGATGATGTTAGAGCAATTCTTGATCTTGTAGAAACTCAAAAGAAAAGAAAGGCAGATGAATTGTTAAATAAGCATATTGCAGAAGTCGGAGATGTTACTCAATTACCTAAATTAGATGAAATAGAAAAGGCAGTAATCGACGATAGAACCGTAGAAGAAAAGAAACAGGATGAAGAAAATGAGGAACTTTATTCAGTAAAAAATTTTAGTTTATAAAAAAGAGAATATAGAATTTAGAATATTGAATATAGTTTTAAGAAAAAATAGTTTTTGCTTTGCAAAAACTATTTTTTCTTCTGTTTCTCTAAATAATTATTTATATGTCTTTTTGCCATATTTGTTTTTACCATCTCAAGCCATTTTGATGTTGGCTTGCTAGATTCTTTTGTTGTTATTTCTACGATATCACTGTTTTTAATAACCGTATTTAATGAGACGTTTTTACCGTTTATTTTTGCCATGTTTGTATGAAGACCTATATCAGAGTGTATAGCAAAAGCGAAATCTAAAGCAGTTGAACCGATAGGGAGATCAACGACTTCACCTTTAGGTGTAAGAACGAAAATCCTCTCATTGAAAAAATCTGCTTTAAGATCATCTATGAATTCTTGTTTATCGGAATCCGTTTTTATACCTTTTTGTGATTCCGCCAAATCTTTTATCCAGAGAGGTATTTCTTCTTCTTTAGAACTTGTTTTTGAATAGTTTATTACTTTTGGTAACAATTGCATAAACCAGTTTGTATCTGTTGATTTTGTCTTATTATCTTTATATGACAAATGTGAAGCAATACCATATTCAGAATTATGATGCATTTCATTTGTACGTATTTGTATTTCAACTATAGATCCATCACCTGTAAAAACTGTTGTGTGTAAGCTTTGATAGCCGTTTGGTTTAGGAAAGGCTATATAGTCTTTAATTCTTCCTGGAAGTGGTCTCCATACACCATGAATAATACCAAGAACTCTATAACAATCAGCGACTGTTTCAACGCATATTCTCATTGCGAGAATATCATATATTTTTTCTATATCATTTTCGTGAGTATGTAGTTTTTTATACAAACTATAGATACCTTTTTGTCTGTAGTCGGTTTTAATATCTATAATATTTTCACCGGCAAGAGCTTTTTTAACTGATTTTATGAATTTTTCAAGTCTAGGAATATTTTCTTCTTTTTTATTTCTTAACAATTCTAAAGTTTCTTCATATTCTTTTGGATGAACATACTTAAAAGATAGGTCTTCAAGTTCACGAGACAACATTCTAATAGATAAACGATATGCGAGTGGAGCATATATTTCAAGAGTTTCTAATGCGATTCTTTTTTGTTTGTCTGGTCTTACGTATTGAAGAGTTCTCATGTTATGAAGCCTGTCTGCGAGTTTAATAATAAGAACTCTTACATCTTGAGATACAGCAACAAGAAATTTTCTTAAACTCTCTATATGTCTTTCTGCACCTCTGTATTTAACTTTACCGAGTTTGGTAACACCGTTTATAAGAAAAAGTATTTCATTTCCAAACTCTTTTTTTATTTCTTCTTCTGTAGCAACACCGTCTTCTATAGAGTCGTGTAGGAAACCAGCAACAATAGTTGGTGCATCCATTTTTAACTCTGCCAGTGTTTTTGCGGTTTCAAATACGTGATTAAAATAAGGTTCCCCAGATTTTCTGAGTTGTCCCTCATGAGCTTTCAGAGCAAAATCATAAGCTCTCTCTATGAGTTTTTTATCTTCTTCTTTTGGTGAATCTAATAAAGCTATAATTTCTTCTGAAGTCATATATACTTAAATAATATATAACTATAGAATAAAATCAAATTTTTATTTAAAGGTTTGAAAAGCTTTTCTTAAAATTCCTACTGGTATTTCAAAAATTTTAATTTCATCTGTGTTTTTAACTTGTAATCCTTTTTGTTTAAAATCAGCAAAACCTATACAGTTCAAATCTTTTTCTCTTATTATTTCAATTCCACCAGTAGAAATATCTAGTTTAATTTCCTTTAAAATATTTTTATCACATAAAGTTGCCCATACAAGAATATTGTCTCCATCGTCTTCTATCTTTTCGTATATTTTGATTGGTTTTGAATCAAAAATTGTTTTAAAGGCTTTTTCTCCTAATTCTTCTTTAATCTCTCTTTTTAAAGCTTTCTCTGGTGTTTCGTTTTTTTCAGCTTTTCCATAAGATGTTATTTCACAGAGTCCAGAAAAAGATTGCCATTTGAAACCATAATCATTATCTGTATTTATTTTTCCTCTTCTTTGGAGAATTGCCACTATTTCTTCCTTAGAATCTTCTGTGGGTTTAATCTTTGTCATTATTAGTATTCCAACAAAAGTTTTTGTATTATTTTCCATATAAAAATAATATCATAAATAATAAAAAATACCCCGAAGCAATTTGATTACTCGGGGTATTTTGTAAATCATCGAAAGACGATTCACATCAGCACTTTTCGTGCATTTTTTTGAGGCGATTGACTTCCTTGATTCCGTCGATAGCTTTCTTGATCGCATCGATTTCGTCTTGGAACATCGCATTTCTTCCGTCGGGGGTGCCGTTTTCCTTCATGCTGGGATCGATGGGGATGAGTTGGTTGACTTCTGCCTCCGAAAGATAAACCAAACCACCAACATCTTTTCCCGCCTCAATCATCCCGAGACGTTCTTCGGTCACAAAAGCGGCGTAGGTGACGACGTGTTTCTTTTCGTCATTCACTTCGACCACCTTGTGAAGTTGAACATCGTTCTGACAGAGTCTCGTGAAATTACTGCCGAGCTCTTCTTTTGATTCGCGAATCAGAGCTGTGTAAAAATCCTCACCTTCTTCAAGTTTCCCGTGACAGGAGACTTGCAGACACCCAGGAAAACTTTCCGGCATGTCTTTTTCCGTGTTCCACTGCGCCCGTTTTTGACAGACGGCAAACAGAGTTCCTTTGACCTGAGTAATCATCACTAGTCCGACCGATCTCTTTTTCAATCAACACCTCCTTTTGTTGAGAACAAAAGAATATCCAGTAAATGTTTACTGGATCATCTTCTGATATAAACTATATACATATTTATTGTATATGTCAAGTAATAATAAATATTATTTTTCTATCTTATGAGGGTTGTGGTTGGGACATGATTTATCACTGCATCTTTCAGGTATGGTTTTTGTGCCTTCCATCATTAAAGCACCACAAGTAGGGCATAAATTTCCTGTTGGTTTTGTTTTTGTAATATTTTTACATTTTGGATAGTTTGTACAACTAAAGAAAATTCCAAATCTTCCTCTTCGTTCTGCCATTTCACCAGTTTTACACATTGGACATTTTACACCTGTAGTATTTACTGGGGCACCTTCGCCTTTTTTAATGTATTTACATTTTGGATAGTTTGCACAAGCGATGAATCTTCCAAATCTTCCATCTCTTTCTACAAGTTTTCCAACTTTACATTCAGGACACATTTCTCCAGTTTCTTTTGGTCCTTCAAGTTCTTCACCTGTTATTTTTCTTGCGCCAGTACATTCAGGGAAATTTTTACAACTCAAGAATTTACCAGTTTTTGAAAGTTTAATCATCATTGATCCGTTACATTTTGGACATTTGATATTTGGGTCGGCTTCACCAAGATTTGTTACCTTTTCTATTCCACCTTTTGCTTTTACGTCTTTCAAGAAAGGTTCATAAAACTCTTTTAATGTTTTTACATACTCTCTTTTTCCATTAGAAATATCATCAAGCTTGTCTTCCATGTCTGCTGTGAAAGTATCACTAATATATTCTGCAAAGTTATTTTCTAGGAAATCACTTACAACTTCTCCTGTGTCAGTAGGGAAAAGTGTTTTACCTTGTTTTTCCACATATTTTCTTTCTTCAATTGTCTTCATAATAGAAGCATAAGTTGAAGGTCTTCCAATACCTCTTTTTTCTAGTTCTTTAATGAGTCCTGCTTCTGTATATCTTCCTGGTGGTTCGGTAAATTTCTCCTGACTTCTTATATCAAGAAGGTCAAGGATTTCTCCCTCGGTTACTTTTGGTAATTCTACATCTTCACCACGAGCTTCTGGATCAGCTTTTAACCATCCATCAAAAAGCATTCTCGAACCATTTATTGAAAAAGTTGGAATATCATCTGTAATCTTTGCTGTAATCTTTGTTCTCAAAATTTTTGCATCAGACATTTGAGATGCAACTGTCCTTTGCCATATTAAACGATAAAGTTCTTTTTGCTCATCAGTGAGTCCTGCATTTTCTTTATTTGAGTCTGTTGGACGAATAGCCTCGTGAGCTTCCTGAGCGTTTTTACTTTTTGTTGCATAAACGTTTCTCTTTGCATATTCAGTACCATATTTTTTATTTACAAGAATTCCTATTTGATCTAGTGCGGTTGTACTGAGGTTTGTACTATCTGTTCTCATATAGGTAATAAGACCGGCTTCGTAAAGCTTCTGTGCGACCATCATTGTTTTTGATGGAGCAAAGCCGAGTCTAGTACTTGCTGTTTGTTGAAGGGTAGAGGTTGTAAAAGGAGCTTTCGGTGATCTTTTGGCTTCTGTTTCTGTAACGCTTTTTACAGACCAAGTTTCTTTTTTTGCGGTATCAAGTATTTTTTCAACTTCTTTAATTTCTTTTGGTTCTTTATCACAAGTTACTGTGATTTTGTCGTTTGATTTTGTGTTTAAGTCAGCTTCAATAACCCAGAATTGTTCTGGTTTGAATGCACGGATTTCTCTTTCTCTTTCCATTATTATACGTAGGGCAGGAGACTGAACTCTACCAGCACTAAGTCCGTAGCGAACTTTCTTCCAAATAAGACCAGAAAGATCATAACCAACAAGTCTATCTAGAACTCTTCTTGCTTCCTGAGCTCTTCTCAAATCCTCATCTATTTCACGAGGATTTTTGATAGCTTCTTTTATTGCATCTTTTGTAATTTCATAAAAACAAACTCTTTTTGGATTTTTCAATCCAACAGCTTCTTTTATATGCCATGCGATGGCTTCTCCTTCACGGTCAGGGTCGGTTGCGAGTAATACGTCTTCGGCTTTTTTTGATAATGATTTTAGGTCAGAAACCACTTTTTCTTTTCCAGGACTAATTTCGTAATGGGGAATAAAACCGCCAGGTATATCTATGGCATCTTTATTGCTTTTAGGTAAATCACGAATATGTCCGACACTCGCTCTTACTGTATAAGCACCTTCTAAATATTTTTCTATTGTCTTCGCTTTTGACGGAGACTCAACGATTAATAATTTCATCCCGTTAGAGATAGGAATACTTGGTTATTCAAGTATACCTACCATAATTTATTTTTAATTTAATAATGTTTACCTTATTCAAACAAAAAGTCACGTGTTCCGTAAAAGTATCAGGTTTCAGTCGGTAAATTACCTCCAGTTATGATTATATAGTTTAGTTTAGCAATCAAACTTTCTAATCTCTAACGGGATTCATTAGACCATAGTATTACACGGAAATGTTATTTTGTGCAAATTTTTAATTAAAAAACGCCACGTTTTCAAGCGTGGCGTAGGAGTCTCGAGAATCGCTCCAGAGTAATCTCAAGGTAACTACAACTTTCGACGTTTTGTGTCATTAATTTTTGTGTGCAACTTAGGGACCGTTATAGTTACGGCCGACATTCACGCTTTCGCGCATAGGTACGGTTGACCAGAAAAGAAGTTGTTGTCCTTATTGCGAACTTACGGACAGTACACAAGAGATTGTTTGAACAATGGGATGTCTAATCCCAAGGACTCCAAAGCAATCCATTACTCTCCCAAATAAAATATTATTACTTTTAATATTTATGTCAATAATAATATTTGTTATAAAAAATATAAAGATTATATTCTCAATTTCTTAAGAATTTGAGAATATAATTACTTTTAATTTAAAATTAATTTATTAAATTAAACAGATCATTAAATTAAGCGAATTTCTCCCATGCTTTCTTTTATTAATTCTTTCAATTCCATTATTGATAAAATAGTATTTGCTTGTGACGTTGGGATTTTCATTGCTCGTATCAGATCATCTTTTGACATAGGTTCTTTTAAAATTCTAACTACATTCATTTCTTCGTCTGAACAGTCGGCATATTTTAATTCTAAATTTTGTGGTTCTTTGTTTACTTCAAAACCGAGTGCTTCTAAAATATCTTCACTGTTTCTAACTGGAGTTGCTCCAAGTCGTATCAACATATTGGGTCCTTCAGAATTTTTTGAAAAAATCGAACCAGGAACTGTGAGAACATCTCTATTATATTCTGTGGCAAATTTGGAGGTTATAAGTGTGCCAGATTTTGTTTCTGCTTCTATTACGAGTACTACATGTGAGAGTCCTGCCATAATTCTATTTCTTTGAGGAAAACTGTATGGTGTCGCATGAAATTTTGGTTCAAATTCTGAAATTAAGGCCCCATTATTTTCTAGAATCTTTATTGCTAAATTTTTGTGCGTACTTGGATAAAGAACGGATTCATCCAAACCAGATCCTGGAACTGCAATTGTCTTTAAACCGACTTCGAGAGCAGTCTTATGTGCAATACTATCTATACCAAGAGCTAAACCTGAAACTATTGCTACATCATAGCCTCTAAGTCCAGAAATGAGTGTTTTACAAGCTTCTTCTCCATAGTTTGTATATTTTCTAGAACCAACAACACAAAGTAATTTTGTTTTTGGACTTGGAAGTATACCTTTGATATATAATTTTTGTGGAGAATCTGGGATTTCTTTCAACATCTCTGGAATGTTTTCTTCTTCTATAATATTTAATTCAAAATCTTTCAAGGATGACATATTGTTGTTTATTTTATCAAATGTTGCTAATATTAAATAGCGATTTTTACGAGATTTCGCATTTTATTAATGAGGTAATTTTTTTTAAAAAATATGTTAGATATAAAATTTATAAGAGACAATAAAGAACTTATTGTAGAAGGTGCTAGAAAGAAACATGTTAAGTTTGACATGGATGCTTTGATAAAAGCAGATGATAATAGAAAGAAACTACTTGCTGCTATAGAAGAAAAAAGAGCAGAACAAAATCTCGTAAGCTCCAGATTACCTCAATTAAACAGTCAAGAAGAAAAAAATGTTCTTTTTGCTGAAATGAAAAAATTAAAAGAAGAGTTACAAAAGGAAGAAGAAGAACTTAAGGAAGTTATGAAAGAATGGCAAACTCTTATGCTTGCTGTTCCAAATATTCCAGATGTTACAGTTCCAGAAGGTGATAGTGATGAGTCAAATAAAGAAGTAAAAGTTTGGGGAGAAATTCCAAAATTTGATTTTCCAGTCAAAGATCATATTGAGCTTATGGAGAAACTTGATCTTGCAGATTTTGAAACAGGTACAAAAGTTGCTGGTTTTAGAGGATACTTTTTGAAGAACGAAGCAGCTGAAATGGAGTTTGCTATTTGGCAACTTGCTCTTGAAATATTCAGAGAGAAACATCCAGAGTATTCTTTTATGGTTGTTCCTTCACTTGTCAAAAGAGAAACTCTTCTTGGTACAGGATATCTACCACAAGGAGAAGATGAAATATATAAAACTCAAGATGCTGATTATCTAGCAGGTACAGCTGAAGTTGCAACCATGTCTTATTATGCAGACAAGACTTTAAAGAAAGAAGATTTACCTAAAAAGATGTTGGCTTTCTCACCATGTTTTAGAAGAGAAGCAGGAAGTTATAGTAAAGACACAAAAGGTATAATGAGAGTTCATGAATTTTATAAATTTGAACAAGTTATACTTTGTGAAGCGTCACATGAGACTAGTGTAAAACATCATGAAGAACTTTTGGAGAATGCTGAATCAATATTGCAAGCAATGGAAGTTCCTTATCATGTTGTTGCAAACTGTGGAGGTGACCTTGGACTCGGACAAGTTAAAAAATATGATATTGAAGCTTGGGTTCCATCACAAAATAAATACAGAGAGACTCACTCATGTTCATACTTCCACGATTTCCAAGCAAGAAGATTAAATATTAGATATAAGGACGATGATGGTAAGATGAAATTTGTTCACTCATTGAATAATACTGCGATAGCTACACCAAGAGTTTTGATTCAGGTAATTGAAAACAACCAGCAAGCGGATGGAACTATAAAGATCCCAGAAAGACTGAGAAAATATATGGGAGGAAAGGAATATATAGGAAGGAAAAACTAAATAATAAAAAAACGGGGTTAACCCCGTTTTTTTATTATTTAGTTTTTAGTGTTATAATCTTTTTTGATGTCACGATCTAAAATAGGTTCAACATTAAGTAAAAAAAGGAAGATAACTTTTCTAAGAAAATTATCTGTTTTGTCTATTTTAGTTTTATTCTTAATTTCTATTTTTATTTTATTTTTAACCAATGACAAGATAAGAATAAAAGAAAATATAATAGTTAATGGAAATACCTCTATCGCTACTGAAGATATTGTAAAAATAGTAAATAATGAATTAAATAAAAGATATTTATTTTTTATACCTACAGACAATTTATTTCTGTTAAGGAGGAATTCGATAAAAGAATCTATTTATAATAATTTTAAAAAGATTAAAGAAATAAAAATAGATTTAGATAATTTTACGTATTTAACTTTAGAAATAGAAGAAAGAAAAACTGATAGTCTTTGGTGTGACAACCTCCCTGATAAACATGAGGGGTGTTATTTTATGGATGAAGAGGGTTTTATTTTTGCAAAAGCTCCCGACCTCACTCTCAGTGACTTCAAGAAGTTTTTTGGTTTGATAGACGGTGATGTGGTTGGCAAACAATATTTTTCTAAAGAAGAATTTTTTGAAAATAAAAAAATTATTTCTGAAATAGAAAAAATTGGTTTTTTACCAAAATACTTCGTTGCGTCGTCTAATAATGATTTTGAAGTAGTTCTTTCTGGTGGGGCGAAGATCTGTTTTGATAAAACAGATTCGGTTAATAATAATATAAAAAAGATAAAAGTTTTAATACAAGAAGGTCTAATAAAAACAGATAAGGAATTTATCGATACTTTAAATCACATAGATTTAAGATATGGAAATAAGGTTCATTATGATTTTAAGTAAAAAGATTGTAATATAGTTAATATGAAAGAAAAACCAGATTATAAAAACAAAGGGAATAGTTTTACCCTCATTGAACTACTTATGGTTATTTCTATAATTACATTGCTCTCAAGTGCAATTCTTAGTTACATTGGCTCTGCCCGTGTTAAATCTCGTGATGCGGTTAGGCTCTCAGATATGAAGCAGATAGGTGTGGCGGCTAATTTATATTATGAAGATAAAGGAGAAATGCCTATAAGTATAGGTGTATCAAACGGTATTAATGCAAGTAAAACTCTCGTTGGTGCAGGCTATTTGTCAGCAGAGCCCAAAGATCCTAAAACAAAAGCATCTTACAATTTTTCTGTTAATAAAATAAACGATAAAAATGTTTTTACAGCCAGTGCTACATATGAAGATGTGTATACAACAGATGGTAGTTTACAACAAGTTGGTGTGATAGTTGGTGATATAGATGTGTCTAGAATATGTGTAATTATTAGTGAGTATGCTGTTGTTACTGGTGAGCCTTTAGATATGTTGTATCCGGTTTGTGATGCTAATGGACCAAGAGATCAGATTATTGGTGTAACTAGTGGACAAAGGAGAATTGGAGGTGGCGGAACTGTTACTCCTCCTGTAAATAATATTTCTGATTGTAGTTTGGGACAGATTGGTAAAACTTGTCCTGCTAATGTGACAGATGGTTGTTATTGTGGTAATGGAGTTTACTCTTTATCAACGAACGTTGTTTGGTTTGTAACAAAAAATGGCCCAATAAATTTTTATGGTGAAGATGGTACTAAAGGGTTGGATATATGGAATTCAATAAATGATCATTGTTCTAGTCTTAACGGAAGATTACCAACAGAAACAGAAATGAATATCGAAATTAATAGATATTTTGGTGATTATACCCCATATTTTTTAGGTTTGGCTACTTTTCAAGGTTATTTATCTAGTTCGATGAATAATGGTATGGTTACATATTTTTTATATGATAACTATATGGTTAATTGGTATTTTGAATTTT
>JACCEE011139951.1_pt1 | contig 12991 bp, 15 predicted proteins | sample 7449931 | NCBI WGS metagenome assembly JACCEE01 (sample SAMN15323457, study PRJNA562643) | freshwater metagenome | isolation source: river surface water | place: USA:Blue River Watershed | collected 2017-08-19 | reverse complement strand
TCCCATCGACTAATTTTTCAATCGCCTGAGGCTGATCCCCTGCTGGCTGATAACTGGTCACCAATTGAAACGGTTGTGCGTCGTTCACGTGCTTTGCGGCCCTCTGCAATGGAGATTCATCCTGATGCATGACTGATCTATTCCTCATCCATCAGTCAGAATCAAATTAGGTTAATCAATATGGAGATAATAGAAGTAAAATCCAAGTCAAAAAGAGTTTTATCTTGCATGAAATAACAACAACTCCATCCTTTTTCCAGCCGAACCCCACGCCCCATCTTAAGCATCAAAAGCCGACATAGTTTTCACTTGACCCTTATGCAAATCAATTGCAACATGCAAGAAACTCTATGAAAAATATAATGCCATGCCTTACCAATATCATGATGAAAGCATCATCACCAGTTTACCGGAAGACACCGTTTTTGTATTTGGCAGTAACCTTGCCGGCCAGCATGCTGGAGGAGCCGCACGCACAGCGCATAAATATTTTGGCGCAGTGATGGGTGTGGGTCGCGGCTGGGCAGGACAAAGTTTTGCGATCCCCACGTTAAATGAGCATTTGCAACAAATGCCGTTGTCACAAATTGAACATTATGTGGAAGATTTTAAGGTCTATGCCAAAAATCATCCAAAAATGAAATACTTTTTAACCCCAATCGGCTGTGGAATTGCCGGTTACCAAATCAAGGATATTGCTCCGTTTTTTAAAGGGATCAGTGCTAACGTCATTTTGCCGCAATCCTTTCAACCCTATGTGGAACAAAAGGCCAAACAGCTATTTCCAACCCTACGCCAGGATTGGGTCAAGGCATTTTTACAAGACAAAATTATTTTCTATCCCAATTATGGCTATAGCAGTTATGAACAAGCGCTGGAGGACACCCGTCTAACTAAAGCACAAAAACAGATCGCTCTGCAGGTCCTACAAGAACCGATGTATCCTGAAGATCGTTATGGACGTGGTCGTGAGTTTGAAATCAGTGACACCATGAACCATTTATCCAAGATTTTTCATTTTCAGGACAATTCAGAAGGTCCGATGATCTTTGTCGGTACTATTATCGCGCTGATGGAATTGTATGAATTTGATGAGCAGGAATTTATTGAATTGTGGCAAGGCCAGCGCGAAATTGTACATCCCGCTTATCGTTGAACACTGTTAACTTACAGGAATGCACCCGAAGGGGTGCATTTTTAATGGTAGGTAAAATACTGGTCATCTGAATACTTGATCGGCTCAAGCTGTGACTCGTGACTTAAAGCCTCTGCAGAGGAATGATCAAGCTAAGCTCTCAGACATAAAAAAATCGCAAGCGGTTGTCTTGCGATTTTTTTAATTAACGTTTACCCATCGATCTACGGGTACCACGCGGAGGCATCCAGGTTCGATCAGCATAGCGCTGAGGTTTAGGACGCACGTCTTCTAAAGTACTGTCAGCATTGGCTTCCTGTTCTTGTTTGATCGGAAAAGGAAGCTTAACTAATGGCTTCTTTGCTGGGGAATTCGGAGTACTCATAATACTGACTCTAACACGCTTCAGCGTATTGTACGGGATTTTGCCTTGAGCTGCGAGCAGTGACTCAAAGGAATCCAGTGCCGTCCATTCGACTAAAGCTGCTGGGAATTGCTGTTTTTTTATTAATTTGTTGTGATATTCACCCAACAAGCTGTCATTTTTAGGCTAAAATAATCTGCTTTTTATTTTTTTATCCCTATAAGAAGGAATACCGCCGTGGACGTACGTCTCTCTGATCGTGTAAATGCCATCAAACCGTCCCCAACACTTGCTGTTACTAACAAAGCTGCTGAATTAAAAGCGGCAGGTAAAAACGTAATTGGTTTGGGTGCAGGCGAACCTGATTTTGACACGCCTCAACACATCAAAGATGCAGCAATTGAAGCGATTAACAAAGGCTTCACCAAATACACTGCTGTCGATGGTACTCCAAGCTTAAAAAAAGCAATTATTGCAAAATTCAAACGCGATAATAACCTTGACTACCAACCAAACCAGATTTTGGTTTCTTGTGGTGGTAAACAGTCATTCTTTAACTTGGCACTTGCGTTATTAAACAAAGGTGACGAAGTAATTATTCCTGCACCTTACTGGGTAAGCTATCCAGATATGGTGATCATCGCTGAAGGCGTTCCAGTAATCGTAAAATGTGGTGAAGAACAACGCTTCAAAATCACACCTGCACAATTGGAAGCAGCAATCACCGATAAAACACGTCTTTTGGTATTAAACAGCCCATCAAACCCAACAGGCATGATCTATACCAAAGAAGAGCTTCTTGCTTTGGCTGAAGTGCTTCGTAAATACCCAGAAGTTCTCATCGCTTCTGACGACATGTATGAACCAATCCGTTGGGAAGATGAGTTCTACAACATCGCGACTGTTGCACCAGATCTTTATGACCGCACCATCGTGTTAAATGGTGTATCTAAAGCCTATGCAATGACTGGCTGGCGTATCGGCTATGCAGCAGGCCCTGCAAAACTGATTGGCGCGATGAAAAAAATCCAGTCGCAATCGACTTCGAACCCGACTTCGATCTCACAAGTGGCTGCTGAAGCGGCATTGAATGGTCCACAAGACGTACTTCAACCAATGATCGAAGCCTTCAAACGCCGTCATGACTTGGTTGTCAATGGCTTGAACGACATCAAAGGTATCTCTTGCTTACCTGCAGATGGTGCTTTCTATGCCTATGCCAACATCCGTCCATTAATCCGTGCCAAAGGTTTAAAATCTTGCACAGAATTCTCTGAATGGTTATTGGAAGAAACGGGTGTTGCGGTTGTTCCTGGTGATGCATTCGGTCTAGGCGGATTTATGCGTATTTCTTATGCAACTGCTGACGAAGTTTTGGTTGATGCGCTTGCTCGTATCAAGAAAGCGGCTGATTCGATCGAAGGCGTAGACGCAGCGATTGCTTCAATCGAAGCAGAAAAAGCGGCAAAATAATTTATACATATTGCTTTAAAAAAACCGCCATTCGTTGGCGGTTTTTTTATTGCGGCTTCAATACCCTCCTCTCTCATCAAACCCGAGTAGGCTTAGCAAGAGTGAGAATCACCAACCAAATACCCAATAACACCATCAGGGTTGCCACGATCATCCTGAGGTTCACTGACTCTCCAATCAACCAGGTTCCACCCAAAATCGCCAGACAAGGTACACTCAGCTGCACAGTGCTCGCTGTCACCCGGTCAATTTTTTTCACAATCGCATACCACAGCACATAAGCACCACTCGATGCCAAACCACCCGACAGGATAGCCAGCACAATACCCTGGACGTCAAAATAACGGTCCATATTCAATAAAACAGTACTGATCAGCACCAAGGGTACTGCAAGCAGGAAATTTGCCAGACTACTGCTCAGTGGATCCTGATTACGTTGTCCCACAACACTATAGGCTCCCCAGGCTAAACCAGAGAGAATCATCACTAGGGAATACTTCAAATCAGGTGCCTGAGCACCGGGCAAGAGCAAAAACACGATCCCGGCAAAGGCCAATACCAATCCGATTCCACGGGGCAGGCTGACCCGCTCCCCTCGCCAGACTGCATAAAGCACCATGCTGAGTTGTACTGTTCCAAACAACAATAAAGCGCCCACACCTGCATCTATTTTCAGATAGGCAATCGAAAACGCCAGCATATATACCGCGAGGAAAACAGCATGCAGCCAATTCCATTCAATTTTATGGCGATGCGGCCTGCTCAAAAATAGCAGCATTAAAACCACAGCTCCACTGCTCACCCGAAGGCTGGTGAAACTCATGGGATCGATATGCTGCCCGACTAAGGCTAGGCGGCACAGCACTGAATTCGCAGCAAAGGCGAGCATGGCCAGTGCAATTTTCCAGAACATGCTTGAACGTCCATTTTCAATAACCCGTATCTAGCACCATATCCAAAATTGCACATAAAATACCAGTACTTATCTTCGATTTAGCAAATCAAAATTTCTGTTATCAAAACCAACGAAGGATGAGATCTATAAATCCAGAGCCAGGTGATCATTAGCAAGATTACCGCAGCAATAGGTCTGAAAACAGTCAATAGACTGATGTGATCAAAGTGATGACTTTAACGCATCTCGCAAATTTCGCTCAGGAACTTCTGGACGTGACGTGCCCCGATACAGGCAATAATATTTAAAGACGCTGTCCAGAGAGACGGACAAGGTTTTCTGCTCGGAACGCGACCAGACTTTGCAGTGATTACGCCCAGATAAGGCACTACCACTCAGTTCATATAAGTACAGATCCTTTTCACGCTGTAGCGGCTGTTTACGTCCATTGCTACGGGCTTCAAGTAATAATTGGCAAGGTGACTGGATCAGCCACTTTTCGGAAAACCACAACTGTAACAGATCACCTAAATACAACGGCTGTCTACCCACAGGCCACACTTGAATAAATGCTCCCTGTACTGGAGTAAAATATTGCTCGGGCTGAGCGATAATCGAAAGATAATGATCTTGATAAAAAGAAAAATCAGAAAAGATTTCAGCAATCGTAAGCGTTTGCATACGCTGTCTCCATTTTAGCCATTTCAGTGCTGGCAAGTTGGTTAAATCCACACGGTTTGAGCTAAATTCAAACACTTTATTCAAATTAATCTAGCCTTTCAGTGCGTTTCAGGCAAGGCTTTCAATCTAATTCGCCCCATTTGTTTAAATAAGAATCAGACAGTCATCAATTTTCTGAATTCTATGCAGAATCACTTGACCATAGGTAAAATCTGCTTATAATCGCATGCAGATTCTCCCATAGCTCAGTCGGTAGAGCGACGGACTGTTAATCCGCAGGTCCCTGGTTCGAGCCCAGGTGGGAGAGCCAAATTCAAGAAAGCCCGCAGCATTAAAGCGGGCTTTTTTATTTTCTGTCTTTTTAAATATAAAAAATCCCCTATCGAATAGAGGATTGAGTTTTAAGAAGATTATGTCGTTTAAGCTGCCTGAACCGGTACGCCACTATGAAAACGGAACATATCATCTTCAGACAAGATCAGCTGTTTTTCCACTTCACGGATATGCGCGATACGTTGCTGAATATCCTCTTCCGGATTTTTTAGTTTGGCCGTCTTCGCGACATCCATCGCAAGCGCCAGATAATCTTCATAATGACGTGATTCAGACTTGAGCAAATAACGATAATAGCGTCCAAGCTCTTCATCCACTAAGGGTGCCAAGGCATAAAAACGCTCACAGGAACGCGCTTCGACAAAAGCACCAATAATCAGCACATCAATTAATGCCTCGGGCTCATAGGTGCGGATTTCTTTACGCAAGCCACCCGCATAACGTCCTGCACTTAAACCTTTCCACTCCTGACCGCGTTTCGCCATGAATTCCAGAACCTGCTCATAATGCAGCATTTCTTCACGAACCAGTTGCGCCAATTTAACCTGCAAATCGGTAAAGAAGCTGTAACGGAACATCAAATTCATCGCTGTGCCTGCGGCTTTTTTCTCGCAGTTGGCATGATCCTGCATCAACAAATCCAGATTGTTCAGGGCTTCATCCAGCCAGGCTTTTGGTGTTTCACAGCCTAAAAAAGCGATCACCGGCTGCATCAATTCATCATAATCAATCGTGGACATCAAATTATCTCACCGCTTCAATCGCCGCTTTCATGCGTTTTACTGCCTGCTCTAGCCCAACAAATACCGCATCGGCAATAATTGAGTGACCAATATTCAATTCATGAATCTCTGAAATCGCTGCAATCGGTGCAACATTGTCCAGATTCAAACCATGTCCAGCATTCACTACCAAGCCTTTGCTCGCAGCGTATTCAGCACCACGAATAATGCGCTGCAACTCAGCCTGTTGTGCCTCTGGTGTTTCTGCATCAGCATAGGCACCGGTATGAATCTCAATGGTTGGTGCACCACAGGCAACTGCAGCGTCAATCTGGGCAAGATCCGCATCAATAAATAAAGACACATCGCAACCGATAGCCGTCAATGCCTGTGTTGCAGCGTGCACTTTTTCGAAATGGGTCAAAACATCCAAACCACCTTCGGTCGTCACTTCCTGGCGGCGTTCTGGTACAAAACACACATGCTGAGGCTGAATTTCTTTTGCAAAAGCCACCATCTCATCGGTCACGGCCAATTCAAGATTCATACGGGTCTTCAAAACGGGACGCATACGGCGTACATCATCATCCTGGATATGGCGACGGTCTTCACGCAAGTGTAAGGTAATTCCTTGTGCACCGGCCTGCTCACAAATCAATGCTGCCTGTACAGGATCCGGATAACAAGTGCCTCGCGCTTGTCTAAGCGTAGCAACATGGTCAATGTTTACACCAAGCAATGCAGCCATAAAAATTTCCTCAGTTACGATTGAGTGGGAAGATGTTGAATCCACAACTGTCGACTTTTAAGAGGCCGGTCGCCTAAAAGTGACGTGATCATTTGCCGGTAAAGTTTACCCAATAATTGCAGCTGCTGCGCGTTAAATTCCGGCTCAGATAGTGCATCTTGCATGGATTGGATTAAATGCCCCGAGAGTGCAGCATGTGTCTGAGCATAAACTGGTACAAAGCCTTCGCTCAGATGAAATTGATAATATCGTTCAGGCTGGATCAGTTCCCGCTGCGCATCATATTGAAAATCGAGTGCATATCCGAGCTCTTGCAGCAATACATGCTCAAAGCGCCGTAAAATCTGACGTAAAAAAATATCTGGTTGAGTATGAGTAGACAATTGTTGCAGCTGAGCGACTGCAACATGATATTGCGCAAATGTTTCCGGCATGGGTTCTTCTAGAGGACACAAACGCAGTAGAAGTTCATTTAGATAAAATCCGGCAAAAAAGGCATCACCCGCAAAAAAAACTGGCTGATGCATGGTTTCCAGCTGGCTAAAGTTCTTCAGCTCACTTTTACCACTGGCTTGTACCCGGATGGGTTGGTATTGCGGTGGAGGTACCTGCCTGAGTACACCATCGATTCGCCCGTATTCCTGGGTAAACAGATGCACAATATAACTGCGTTCACGATATTTACGGGAATGGATCAGATAACCATGCAAGCTCTGATTGCGCATCATCTGCGTTTAGTCATCCTGCTGAGCATCTTCATCTTCTTTGTTTTTTCCATCGTCATCCTCTCCGTCCGGGATGACAGCACCCACCACGATTGCAGTCCCTTTGACTACACCTTTGGTGGTTTTGTAGACAATTCCAACTGGAACGGTGACCACTTTATAAATACATCCCTGCAACAGCATCACACAACTGAGCACAGTCATGATTTTGAATATATTCATGTGATCACCACTCTGTTAAGGTTTAGATATCACTATAACCTAAACTTTTCAAGGCACGCTCGTCATCCGACCAGCCACCTTTGACTTTCACCCAGAGTGTCAGCATGATTTTCTGCTCGAACATTTTTTCCATGTCCGCACGTGCATCCATCCCGATACGTTTCAGTTTCGCGCCCTTCTCACCAATGACAATCGCTTTCTGACCCGGGCGATCAACAAAGATCGTGGCATCAATATAGGTACAGGGTGCTTTCATGCGACCGGTTTTTTCATTCAACACAGCATCTTCAATCTTAAACGATTCGATTTGCACCGTTAAATCATACGGTAACTCTTCCCCTAACTGACGCATGATCTTTTCACGAATGATCTCTGAAGCCAAGAAACGCTCAGAACGATCCGTGATCTGATCAAATGAATATAAGGGTGGTTGGAAAGGCAAATATTTTTCAATCGTGTCGCGCAAGTGATCAAGATTGGCGCCACGCAAAGCAGAAACCGGAACGATCTCAGCGAAGTTCATGAGCTTGGCACGTTCCTGAATCAAAGGGAGTGCCATATTTTTATTCTCAAGGGTATCCAGTTTATTGATCACTAGAATCACCGGCATTTCCGCATTACGCAGTTTTTCTAACACCAGTTCGTCGTTTTGCGTCCATTTTTGTGCATCCACAACAAACAGAACCAGATTCACATCGCGCAGTGCGGAATGTGCTGCACGGTTCATCATCTTATTGATGGCACGTACTTCTTTTTTGTGCATCCCTGGGGTATCAACAAATACCGCCTGAGATTTTTCACGCGAATCAATCCCGACAATTTTATGTCGAGTGGTTTGAGGCTTACGTGAAGTAATGGAAAGTTTTTGTCCCAACAAATGGTTCATTAACGTAGACTTGCCTACGTTCGGACGTCCCACAATCGCAACGAAACCACTGCGAAAGTCAGATGGGATTTCTGTACCCTGTTCACTAAAGAACTGGTTAATCAGGTTATTGCTGTCATTAGACGGCTCGTGATCAGCATCGATGTGATCGGAATGATTTGACATGGCAGACTACTGCTCCAAAAGTTTTAAAATTTCCGCCGCTGCTGTCTGTTCAGCAAACCGACGGCTGGAACCTTCACCATTGAATATGGAAAGCCCTTCGACTCGACATTCAACTTTAAAGTGTTGATTCGGTGCATCACCTTGAATATCAACCACTTCATAGATCGGTAATGGCTTTTTACGTGCCTGCAGATATTCCTGCAAGCGTGATTTTGGATCTTTCAATTGATCAGTGGGTTCAATATGTTCTAAATAGGGCTCGTACCATTTTAGAACAATTTTTTGCAAGCTACTTAAATCATAACAATCGAGATAAATGGCCCCAATAATTGCTTCCACGGTATCTGCGAGAATTGATTCACGATGGTGGCCACCTGATTTCAACTCACCGGTACTGAGTATTAAACACGGCCCAAGTTTCAAATCGGTTGCAATTTTACCCAGAGTTTCTTGCCGCACCAGCGTTGCCCGCATACGGGTCAAACGACCTTCATTTTCATGCGGGTAAGCATGGTAAAGGTGATTGGCAATAATCATGCCTAATAATGAATCGCCTAGAAACTCTAGGCGCTCATAGTTGTGTTTGTGACTGACCGATCGGTGTGTCAGGGCAAGCTGGAGCAGCTCGGGTTGCTTGAATTGATAACCGATACGGCTAGGTAAGCGCGGATCACTTACTCTGACTTTGGACGAACCTTTGATCAAAATCTTTCTCGAACGTTAACACTAAATCGATATTCAGCAAGAAAGGCTTTCTTACTTCGTATTTTTTCTTCACTTCCAGACCACCCGCATTTTGTACTTGGGTAATGTCTTTAATCTTCAAGTCACGGATATTATTCATGCTTAATTGCTGATCCATTTTAGACTCGAATTCAAAAGATTTCATGGTAATCGGATTATTTTTCAATACATCTTCAATTTCCTTATTGATCACCCGATCATCCCAATAAGCTGGCCAAATGGCTAAAGCTGCCTTAGCAACAATAGCAAACAGGATGACCGCCAATAAAACCCCTATAACTGATACACCTTGTTGAGCTTTACGCATTTTTTATTATCCATCGTAGTTTAATCAATCTGGCCATTACGGCTAAATGAAGGCAGTTTAAAACCTGGTTCCTTATGCATCCAGATATAAACGGCACGACCGGTAAGATTTTGTTCCGGTACAAATCCCCAGAAACGGCTGTCCGCACTCTGGTCACGGTTATCACCCATAGCAAAATAGTGGCCTGCCGGAACCTTGACTTCCCAATACAAACCATTTTCACTGGAATATTTACCATTTTCAATGGTGTTCAGGAAAGGTGCCTGTTGTGCAACATTTACCCCTTCTAGTTCACGCATGGTAAAGGTATGCCGACCTAAAGTTTCTTTATGATAAATTGAGGTTGGTGTATCCAAGGCATCTTTAACACGGCTAAACTCAACGGACACTTTAGGCACTTTCTGGCCATTAATGCTCAGCTGACCATGATCATAAACGATATGATCCCCGGGCAAACCCACAATACGCTTGATGTAGCTGATGCTCGGTTGCGGTGGATAGCGGAACACCACCACATCACCACGCTCCGGAGCGCCCACTTCAATCACCTTGGTATTGACGATCGGCAAACGAATCCCGTAATTATATTTATTCACCAAAATAAAATCACCGGTTTCCAAGGTGGGAACCATGGAATCCGACGGGATATTAAACGGCTCGTAGAAAAATGAGCGCAGCACCAGCACGACCGCCAGCACCGGCCAGAAATCATAGGCCCAGGTAATGATAAAATTTTCATTACCTCGTCCGCGGGTTTTACGCTGTTTCAACACCAGCTTATCCAGCAACCACAACAAGAAAAACAGCAATGTGGCAGGTACGAGGATTAAATTAAAATCAAAATCCATGGGCGAAATGACCTCTATTTATTATCGTTCTACTTTCAACACAGCCAGGAACGCTTCTTGTGGGATTTCAACACTGCCCACCTGTTTCATGCGTTTCTTACCCTCTTTCTGTTTCGAAAGCAATTTCTTCTTACGTGATACGTCCCCACCATAACATTTCGCCAGAACGTTTTTACGCATCGCTTTTACGGTCGAACGGGCAATAATCTGTGCGCCAATCGCCGCCTGAATCGCCACATCGAACATCTGACGTGGAATCAGGTCTTTCATTTTTTCAACCAATGCAATACCACGGTGACGCGCATCATTGCGGTGACAGATCATCGCCAAGGCATCCACTTTGTCGCCATTGATCAGGACATCCACCTTCACCAGATTCGAACTTTCAAAACGCACAAAGTTATAATCCAGTGAAGCAAAACCACGTGAACAAGATTTCAATCGATCGAAGAAATCCATCACCACTTCTGCCATTGGAATTTCAAAGGTAATCGAAACCTGATTACCCAAGAACTTCATATCCTTCTGTACGCCACGACGCTCGATACATAAGGTCATCACGTTACCTAAATATTCCTGCGGCACCAGAATATGACACTCGGCAATCGGTTCGCGCAAATCTTCGACCGTACCACCTTCCGGCATTTTCGATGGGCTGTCGATATAAATGGTTTCACCCGCTTTGGTCAGGGCTTCATACACAACCGTAGGCGCTGAGGTAATCAGATCCAGATCATATTCACGCTCTAGACGTTCCTGAACGATTTCCATGTGCAACATGCCCAAGAAACCACAACGGAAGCCAAAGCCTAGTGCATCAGAGCTTTCCGGTTCAAAAAACAAGGCCGAGTCGTTGATTTGCAGTTTTTGTAGCGCTTCACGGAACGGTTCAAAATCACTGGCATCAATTGGGAATAAGCCTGCATAGACCTGCGGCTTAACCTTTTTAAAACCAGGCAATGTCGCAACTTCAGGTGTGGTGGACAAGGTAATGGTATCACCGACTGGCGCACCAAAGATGTCTTTAATCCCGGCAATCACAAAGCCTACTTCACCAGCTTCGAGCAAGTCTGTTTCAGTATGTTTTGGATTAAAGATACCTACCGATGTCACCAAATGGGTTTGACCGGTTGATTTCACCAGCATTTTGTCACCCTTGCGGATACGACCCTGCTTGATCCGTACCAGTGAGACGACCCCGAGGTAGTTATCAAACCATGAATCTACAATCAGGGCTTGCAACGGAGCCTCACGATCACCTTCTGGTGCCGGAATCACATCCACCAACGTTTCCAGTACGGTATCAATACCCAAACCTGTTTTTGCCGAACAGGTCGGTGCATGTGTTGCTTCAATCCCGATGATTTCTTCAATCTCGTGAATGACACGTTCCGGTTCTGCCTGTGGCAAGTCAATCTTGTTGAGCACAGGAAGAACTTCAAGTCCCTGCTCAATCGCGGTATAGCAGTTAGCCACTGATTGTGCTTCTACACCCTGCGCAGCATCGACTACGAGCAAAGCCCCTTCACACGCGGCTAATGAACGTGAAACTTCATAGGAAAAGTCTACGTGTCCCGGTGTGTCAATGAAGTTCAGCTGATATTCCTGACCATTCGGGTGCTGATAATACAAAGTCACGGAAGCAGCTTTAATGGTAATGCCACGTTCGCGTTCAAGCTCCATGGAGTCCAGAACCTGTGCCTGCATCTCACGAGCTTGCAAGCCACCACAGGTTTGAATAAAGCGGTCAGCAAGTGTCGACTTTCCATGGTCGATATGCGCAATGATCGAGAAGTTACGTATATTTTTGATATCAACAGATTTTTTAGCTTGCGCCATGGGCTACCTTAAAGAATATCGTGCGCTATGCAGAACTGGACTGCTACATAGCAAAAGCTGACAAAGAAATTGGCTGCGATTATAGCAGATGGTTTTTTTAAAGTATCCAAAATAATCGTAGCGATGGATGTTTCTGCCGGATTTTTAAAAACATAGCAAAGCATCAGCTTATTTAGCTTCAGCCAGATAGCACTGGGAAAAATCCATTGGGTTTAGCTCAGCTACAAGCGGCTGATAGGCCTGAATAAAGGTGGGGGACATACGTTTGGAACGTCCACTCGCAATCTCGACACAAGCCCATTTGGTATTCCCTACAAACACAACGGCCTGATCCTGCGGGCGATAAAAAACATACTGCCGGGTTGAATATAAGGCATTTAAATCACTCAGCCAGGTCCGCAGAATCAACTGCTCTCCAACAAAAGTGGGTTTACGGTATTGCACATGATGCTCCACAGCCACCATCGCATGTTTTAATTCCAGATACTGTTTTAATCCCAAACCCAGCTGATTGATATGCGCTCCAGCCACTTGCTGCATCCACTGCATATACACCACATTATTCACATGCCCTAAAGCATCGATATGTTCTGGTTGCACGGTGATTTGAAGATCAAAAATCGTACTCACACTCACATTTCCCTGATTGTAGAAAGAACAGATCTCACAGCCCAAATAAAACAGCCGCCGATTCGACTCCGCAGTTTATGTAAAAAAATAGCGAAACCCTAGTATTAAAAAACAAAAAACCACTCTCAACGAGTGGTTTTCTTCAATTCATTCTGACTTATTGCATGCGCAAGCCTAAAATCGCACGAGAGCCCTGTCGGATCAAAGAAACACGTGCCACAGTGTTTTTGTTCAGTGCAGAAACTATTCGGGCAAATTCTTGGGCATTGCGTAC
>JACCEE012366119.1_pt1 | contig 12992 bp, 9 predicted proteins | sample 7449931 | NCBI WGS metagenome assembly JACCEE01 (sample SAMN15323457, study PRJNA562643) | freshwater metagenome | isolation source: river surface water | place: USA:Blue River Watershed | collected 2017-08-19 | reverse complement strand
CTTTAGGCCATCGTGGTAAGATAGGTAAGGTAAACTATTACTTAGAAGGTTTACTAACTTACAATACGAATAAGATAACTGAAATGGATGAAACGGAGCCCAATGTGGAATGGCAACGTAAAACGGGTCGTCGAATTTATGATGGTACGGAAGTAGCAGCTTTATATGAGAGCTCATTTAATAACACAGTGGGCGGATGGAATATCTATAAGTTCATGCAATGGGCGAACGATCCTGATAAAGTAGCTACCAGTCAGCAAGATGCAATTGATCATCCCGAGAAATATCCGTATCATACGGCATCTAACGGTAAGCAGACATTAGGTACGGCTGTTTTCAAGGATTTGAACGGTGACCGACAAATTGATTCTAACGACATGTTACCTGATAGCTATACCATTATTCCCGAAATTATACCGGCATTGAATATCGGTTTGGAATGGAATGGTTTTGATGTACGTGCTGTATTTAATGCTTATCTGAATCGTAGTGTTTTTCTTTCACCTGCTATCAGCTTTAGTGGCTGGAGTAACATGGGAACACACGAAGTAACGAAGGCATGGGGATATTATACTGATAATCCCGCTGATCCGCGTAACATAAACGCAACTTATCCACGTCCGCTTTACGGTGGCTTTAATGCCATAGACTCAGATCGTGCTACAGGTACATACAAGAATGATATTTGGGTTAGAAACGGCAATTATCTGTCTTTACGTAATGTGGAGATTGGTTATTCGTTGCCCAAAGAACTTATTGCCAAAATTAGCATGACGAAGTGCCGATTTTACTTTAGCGGATATAATTTATATAACTGGAGTGATCTTCCGGATGACGTAGATCCTGAAAAACCGATGAGTTATTGTTGGTGGTATCCCAAGACCCGTTCGTTTACATTTGGTGTAAACATCGGATTTTAATGTTGTACTTTAAATTATGAAATGATGAAAAAGATATTGATATATATCACTGTAGGATTGCTGGCAACTGTTTCCAGTTCTTGTAGCGATTATTTGGATAAAGAAGTAGATTTGACCTTGTCTGAGGAGCAGATATTTAGCAAGTACGAAAATACACGTGGCTTTTTAGCGAATGTATACACATACCTTCCTGATGCTTTTGCCGGATATAGCGACGGACAGTTTCTTGCTGCTTCACGTGACTGCATGACTGATAATTCACTCTCATTCTGGAACGTGCATTATTATCACAGTGTGCTGACAGATGCTTATTCTGCTACGAGTCACCCGTTTGCGGAACGATTTTGGCCCAACGATTTGAAGGGGATTAGAGCCGCCAACCAATTTATGAAAAACGCCAGAGAAAGTGTTATTGGTAATGCTGAAAAAACAGGTGATGATAATCATTTGTATGACCGTAATCTGGCTGAAGCCAGATTACTCAGGGCTATCTTTCACTTTGATCTTGCCGGCTGGTTTGGCGATATACCGGTTATCGGTAATGATGAAAACGGTGTTCCTATCGTTTTTGAAGCGGGGAATGCTTCGGCCATGAATATGTCGCGCACTGCTTGTAGTGAAGCTCTGAAATGGATTGCTGATGAATGTGATGCTGTTAAAGATATACTTCCATTTCGTTATAGTAATGAGAATGAGAACTGGGGACGTGTAAATGGCGCTACTGCTTATGCTCTGAAATCAAGGGCTCTGCTTTACAGAGCGTCTGCATTGAACAATCCGGAGGGTAAGACTGACTGGTGGCAGGAGGCCGCACAAGCTGCCAAAGATTTTATTGCGAAGAATAATCAACAGGCGCATCCTTATAAACTGTTTACTACTGAGGATAACGATCCCAATAAAAACTATTATCAGTGCTTTGTGTCTACGCCTCACTTGAACAATGAATACATTCTGAGCCGTTCCGAGTGGAATACTCGCGAAATTGAGCTTTTCTTAGCACCTTGTGGCTTTTCAGGAAATGTAAATTCTACAGGACGTACCAATCCAACACAAAACCTGGTTGATGCGTATGAGATGAAGAATGGTAAGCCTATTGATGATGCTGCTTCTGGTTACGATGAGCAAAATCCTTATGCAAATCGTGACCCGCGTTTGGAACAAACAATTCTGCATCATGGCTCTATTTGGGGTGATAAAGTACAAGAGGAGGAACGAGCTGTTGATGTATCATATCCCGATGGAAAGGATTATCAAGACTTGCATGGTGGAACAACAACAGGTTATTATACCAAAAAATTCTTGAATAACATGTCTTTCAAGAATCCTACCACGTATGTTCATGCTTGTCCCATTTTCCGTTATGCCGAGATATTGTTGAACGCAGCTGAAGCCATCAATGAATCTGAGGGGCCGACTAATGCATATCAATATGTCAATCAGGTTCGTGGACGCGTGGGAATGCCTGCTTATAGTGGGATGACGAAAGAACAGCTTCGCGAACGCATTCGTAACGAACGTCGTATTGAACTTTGTTTCGAAGATCATCGCTTCTTTGACGAGCGTCGCTGGAAATTGTTTGAAGGGAAAACTGCTGCCAGTGAGAAATCTCTACCTCGTTATCAGCAGGTCTACAACATTTATAGTGTAGTAGTTACTCCCGGGGCATCTTCTGTCTATTCTTATGAAGCGGACGGAACACATCCTTCCAGAGCGTTTAATAGTCCGAAGAATTATCGTTTTCCTATACCGGATTCAGAAGTTAAGAAAGCACCTTTGTTGAAGCAAAATCTAGGGTGGGAGTTAACGACTTCTGCAGCTGAATGATAATTTAAATCTAATATGTTATTAACTGAATAAATAGATATGAGGTATTTTAACCTATATTTCTTCTCCATGTTCTGCACGCTAATTTTAGCGTGCAGTAACAATGATGACCCTCCTTTATCAGAAAAACCGTCCTTGGAGAATCCTGTAGTTACGAACTTAACTGTTTCTTCTGCCGATTTAAGCGCAGTCATTTCTGGCTCACAAACAGATGTCATTAAACGTGGTTTTTGTTATAGCATAACCAAATTAACACCTACAACTGCTGATAATGTAAAGGAAGCTGTGAGTGATAAACTTGAGCTGACCTTATCGGCCTTGCAATCTGCTACAACCTATTATGTACGTGCTTATCTTCTGACTTCTGAAGGAACTATTTACTCTGCTGTAACTAGTTTTAAAACATTAGCAGAATATGAAGATCCTTTACTGGCTCAGTATCAACCACCTGTTTATTCAGATAATTATACCTCGATAGCTGCCTGGAGTCAGCGGGATCAGTGGAACTTGGCCAATGTACATGATCCAACTGTTTTTAAAGCTGATGATGGATATTATTACATGTACCAAACTGATGCTTCATATGGTAATGCGCATTCCGGCTATGGCCATTTTCATGGACGTAGATCTAAAGATTTGGTTAATTGGGAATATTTGGGAGCAACAATGCCAGAGAATCCTCCTAGTTGGGCCAAGGATAAATTAAATGAATATCGTTCGGAGATGGGGTTACCTCTTATTGATAATCCGCGTTATGGATATTGGGCTCCCGTGGCCAGAAAGGTAAGAACCGGATTGTATAGAATGTATTATTGTTTAGTGCCGGGACATTATATAAAAACGGGTAAGTATGACGATGCAACTAACTTTGATAATTCATGGACCGAACGTGCACTCATCGGTGTGATGGAGTGTTCGGATCCGGCTAGTAACCAATGGGTTGATAAAGGCTATGTAATTTGTTCTGCTTCCAATAAGGGTATAAATGAATGGACGCGCTCGAGTACAAATGATTGGGAAGCCTATTTTATGTGGAATGCGATAGATCCTTCGTATGTCATTACTCCGGAAGGAGAGCATTGGCTTGTTTATGGTTCCTGGCACAGTGGGTTTACTGCTGTTCAGCTTAATGCAGAAACTGGTAAACCATTGAATGAATTGGGTAAACCTTGGAGTATTAATGGTGATCATAGTTCTTACGGCGACTTGATAGCTCGTAGGGGATATGGAAGGTGGCAGGCTTCTGAAGCTCCCGAAATTATTTATAATTCTAAAACAGGTTATTATTATTTGTTTATGGCATATGATGAATTGTCCGTAGCATATAATACGCGTGTGGCTCGCTCAAAGAATATAAAAGGTCCTTATGTTGATATGGTTGGCAAGAATATAACAGAAAATGGGGGAGGAGATGCTTATCCTGTTGTGACGCATCCGTATAAATTTAATAATAGTTATGGTTGGGTGGGAATTTCTCATTGTGCTATTTTTAATGACGGACAAGATAATTGGTTTTATGCTTCACAAGGGCGCTTGCCTGCTAACATTACCGGAATTAATGCTAGTAATGCTGTTATGATGGGTCATGTGCGTAGCATAAGATGGACGGATGAAGGTTGGCCTTTGGTGATGCCTGAACGCTATGGAGCGGTTCCATCTGTTGCTATTAAGGAGGAAGAATTAGTCGGTGAGTGGGAACATATAAATATGGGATATAATTATCAGAAGCAATTTACGTCTGTTTCATTGAAACTTAATTCCAATCATATTTCCGAAGGGGCCTTAACTGGTTCCTGGAACTTTGATGCTACCAAGCAGACTGTGACGGTTGGGGGTGTGAAATTGTATTTGCAACGAGAGGTTGACTGGGAAATTTCCCCACGTAAGTTGACCATCGTTTATGCTGGATATAGTTCCGATGGGAAAACTACTTATTGGGGAAAGAAGATTGTGAATTAAAGGAATCAAGTTATTGCTAGATAGAAGGAACAATTATATTTAGTGAGATTATATAAAAAGGGCTGCAACATGAAGTTACAGCCCTTTTTATATAATCAATTTTTTCCAATCGCTTTCTACAAAGGAATTTTATCTATTCGCTTTTGATGACGTCCTCCTTCAAATTCGGTGTGAAAGAACTCCGTCATTATTTTAGCAGCCTCTTCTTCCGACACAAATCGTCCGGGCATGACCAATACATTTGCGTTGTTGTGTTTGCGGGCGAGAGACGAAATCTCAGGAATCCAGCAAAGTGCTGCCCGAATTCCCTGATGCTTGTTTAAAGTCATGTTGATGCCGTTGCCACTTCCGCAAATAGCAATACCCGGATAACATTCTCCTGCCTCTACAGATGAAGCAAGAGCATGTGCATAATCAGGATAATCACAACTCTCTGCAGTGTATGTGCCAAAGTCTTTGTATGGCCATCCTTGTTCTTCCAGCCATTTCTTTACGAATTGTTTCAGTTCGTAGCCTGCGTGATCGGAACAGATTCCTATTGTTTTCATTCTAAAATATAAAGAAGCGGTTTGTACTATTTATGTTTTGCTGAGTCATAACTTTAGGTGATTTTACTGATAGCATATCACCTAAAGCATGAATCATACTTTTAAGCTAATAATGCTTTTACTTGGTTGTAAACGTTTTCAGCAGTGAAGCCAAGTTTCTCATCCAACACTTCGTAAGGAGCTGAGAAACCAAATGATTCCAGACCAAAAACTTTTCCATTTGCTCCTACTAATCCTTGCAGATTAACAGGCAAACCAGCGGTTAATCCGAAGACCTTTGCATTGGCTGGTATAACAGTCTCTTGATACTCTTTATCCTGAGCACGGAATAAGCCTTCTGAAGGAGCCGATACAATGCTTAATTTGATTCCGTCTTTACGAAGTAATTCAGCACCTGCAACTAAAGTTGAAACCTCTGAACCGGAAGCTACTAATATAACATCGGGGTTAGAATCAGAACCGGCAATTACATATGCGCCTTTTGCAGTTTGTGCATAATCTGTTCCAGCCGGAAGATTGGCTATGTTTTGTCTTGAGAGAATAAGAGCTGTTGGAGTGCTCGTATTTTCCATCGCTAATTTCCATGCCTGAGTGGTTTCTTCTGCATCAGCCGGACGTAAAACTAACATGGAGTTGTGCCCTTTGTGATTCTTAAGTTTCTCCATTAAGCGAATTTGTGCCTCTTGTTCAACAGGTTCGTGAGTAGGACCATCTTCACCTACACGGAACGCATCATGTGTCCAAATGAATTTAACCGGTTGCTCCATTAGTGCGGCCATACGTACTGCCGGTTTCATGTAGTCTGAGAATACAAAGAAAGTGGCACATGCAGGAATCACACCGCCATGAAGCGACATACCGATTGAAATACATGCCATGGTTAATTCAGATACACCCGCTTGTAAAAACGCACCACTGAAATCATCCTTAGTAAATGCATGAGTTTTTTTGAGGAAGCCATCAGTTTTGTCTGAATTAGAAAGGTCAGCAGAGGCAACAATCATGTTCTCAACTTGTGTAGCAAGAGCAGCTAAAACAGTTGCAGAAGCAGCACGGGTTGCCGAACCAGCTTTCTGTGTAATACCATTCCAATCAACAGCAGGAGCATTGCCTTGGAAGAATGTTTCCATTTTCAATGCTAGTTCCGGATTGGCTTTTGCCCAATTAGCTTTTGCTGCGTATTTTTCAGCTACAATAGATTCTAATTCTTTTGCGCGTTTTGCATATAACTCGGCAACTTCAGGGAATATCACAAATGGATTTTCAGGATTTCCGCCCAAGTTGATAATTGTATTTTTATATGCGTCACCGCCCAGAGGAGCTCCATGAGTAGCACAGTTACTTTCAAAGCTTGAATTGTCTGCCTTGCGAGCACCCTTACCCATGATGGTTTTACCGATGATAAGTGTAGGTTGTTTTTCAGTTGCTTTGGCCTCTTTCAAAGCGGCGCGTATTGCATCGGGGTCATTACCGTTGATTGTGATGACTTTCCAATTCCACGCTTCATACTTCTTGGCAACATCCTCGCTGGTAACAGCATCCGTTTCGGTAGACAGCTGAATATCGTTTGAATCGTAGAACATAACTAAATTGTCGAGTCCTAAGTGTCCTGCAATACGTCCTGAACCTTGCGATATTTCTTCTTGAACACCACCGTCTGATATATAAGCGTAAATGGTTTGGTTCATAACTTCACCAAAACGAGCTTTTAAGAACTTAGCAGCAATGGCAGCTCCTACTGCAAAAGTATGTCCTTGACCTAATGGTCCTGATGTGTTCTCAACACCACGCATTACATCTACTTCCGGATGGCCGGGAGTAGGACTTCCCCATTGACGAAATTGAGAAAGTTCATTCATGTTGTATTTACCGGTCAATGCTAACACAGAATATAACATTGGAGACATGTGACCTGGGTCAAGAAAGAAGCGGTCACGACCTTCCCATTTAGGGTTTTTGGGATCGAATACAAGAAACTCTGAGAAGAGTACGTTTACAAAATCAGCTCCTCCCATAGCACCACCCGGGTGACCTGAATTTGCTTTCTCAACCATTGATGCAGCCAAGATACGAATATTATCAGCCGCGCGATTCATTAGCTTATTATCATTCATAATATATAATCATTAAGTTTGTCTGCAAAGATAATACTTTATTGTAAGTTATCTTTCTGAAAAAACTATTTATTTTAGTGTCAGTGTAACAATTGATTTAGCAGGCAACTTAACCTTTAATAGGCTTTTTGTCATTTTTGCATCTTTAAAATCTTGCGGTTTTATAACATTTGGATTTTCGAATGAGTTATAGTCTGTAAGATTATTTGATGTGAGTATCTGCCCTGAGATATTGTTTACCTTAACCCCTGGTAATTCAATGCTTACCTCTTGATATTCATCTGCATCAACATTAGATAGTGAGATGTGTATGATACCGTTTTTGTCTTTTGAGGCAGTAGCGCTGATGAAAGGAACGGTTCTGTTGTCTCGAACATTGATTTTGTCGGAAATGAGATTCAGCGGAAGATAAGTTGCACCTTGATGTACTTTATACATGTTGAAAACATGGTAAGTCGGAGTGAGTATCATTTCTTTGCCTTTGGTCAAAATCATAGATTGTAGGACGTTTACTATTTGCGCTATATTAGCCATTTTTATACGATCCGTATATTTATGAAAAATATCAAGGGTTAACGAAGCGACAAATGCATCTCGCAATGTGTTTTGCTGATATAAATGCCCACGCGTTGTTCCAGGTTCTTCATCCCACCAAGTTCCCCATTCATCAACTAGTAAGCCGATATGTTTTTTAGGGTCATATTGATCCATGATAGCAATGTGCTTCTTTACTACATCCTCAATTTCCAAGCACTTACCCATTGTCCAATAGTAATCATCCTTGTTAAACTTGGTTGCAGCTCCTTTACTTCCGCTCCATCCGGTAACAGTGTAATAGTGTAAAGAGAGACCGTTCATGCGGTGACCTACGTTTTTCATTAACACTTCTGTCCAATTGTAATCGTAATCGCTGGCTCCACTAGCTATTTTATAAAGGCTATTGCCATCATAATTGCGACAGTAGGTAGAATAACGACGGTACAAATCAGCATAGTATTCAGGACGCATGCTTCCTCCGCATCCCCAACTTTCATTACCTACACCAAGGAATTTCACTTTCCACGCTTTGTCACGACCGTTTTTTCTTCTTAAATTAGCCATGGGAGAGTCGCCATCTGAAGTCATGTATTCAACCCATTTCGCTAATTCCTCAACGCTACCACTACCTACATTTCCACTTATGTATGGTTCACAATTTAGCATTTCACATAGGTTCAGGAATTCATGCGTGCCAAAACTATTATCTTCAATAGTGCCTCCCCAATTATTGTTGACCATTTTAGGACGATTCTCTTTGGGCCCAATGCCATCCATCCAGTGATATTCATCGGCAAAACATCCCCCCGGCCATCTTAAAACCGGAACTTGAAGATCTTTTAAGGCATTCAACACATCAGTGCGATAACCTTTCGTGTTAGGAATATCAGAGTTTTCACCGACCCATAGTCCTCCATAGATGCATGATCCCAGATGTTCTGCAAATTGCCCATAGATTTCTTTTGGAATAATTTCTTTTCCTTGATCTGCATAAATCTTAATACTAGCACTTTTTTGTGCAGAGAGTGACATAGAAGCCACAAGTAAAGCACTTGTTAGGATTTGTTTCTTCATGGTTTCTTTTATTATAAAGTTAAGTAATATTGTTTATTCATTGCTGTAGATTACGCAACCACCCAGATTCTCTAGTTCTATTTTCAATAAACCTTTTTTGTCTATTTTGGCAGTTTTGAATCCAACACTTCTATCTTTATGGTCAAACAGAACTGTGACTTCTTTTCCTATAAGCCAAGGCAAAGAAAGTGTGTAGCTCTGTAAACTGTTGCTTGCATTAGTTGCTCCTATATACCATTTACTTCCAAATCGGCGAGCCATAACGCAATATTTCCCAGGATAGCCATCAATGAACCTAGTTTCATCCCAAGTGGTAGGTATCTTTTTCATGAAGTTAATCACGTATTCAGGCTGTTCTTGTATATTGTTAGGTGTAATGCCAAAATGTTGTACAGGAGATTGATATAGAATGGATGTTGCTAACTGAAAAGCATCGGTTGTTTTTCTTATAGTACCTTTATCTGCTTGTTTTGAGAAACGCTTATTAAAGAATACGGGTCCGAAGTCCATTGCTGAAACTGCATTCCGTGTAAAAGGTAACATAGTGCTTGTATAGGCTTCTTTGTTGGCAAAATCCTGGCTAAATACTAAATTTTCCGAAACCAAAGCTGCTTCACTTCCCATGTGGTTAGGATAGATGCGTTCCCACCCGCGAGGAAGTGTGGTTCCATGGAACACAACAAATATTCCATATTGATTGGCATCAGTCAGTATATCTTCGTACAACTTCATTGTGGTTTGTTTATCTCCACCAAAGAAGTCAACTTTGATGCCCTTAACCCCCAATGATTTCATCCATGCCATTTCTTTCTGTCGGGCTGGAGCCGTATCCATTCTTTGTTTGGGACCTTGAGGAGCATCATTCCATGCACCATTTGAATTATACCATAATATTACATCTACCCCTTTTGATTGTGCATAGGCAATTAATGAAGGCATATTTTCATATCCAATTTGTTTATCCCACAGCGCATCAATTAATATATATTCATATCCCATCTCAGCAGCCAAATCAATAAAGATCTGCTGATCTTTGTAATTGCAACTCTCATCTTGCCACAAGATCCAGCTCCATGTACTGCGTCCTGGTTTGTAGGGTTGAGAAGCAGTATATACAGGTTTCATCCCGTTATATGCAGATGTCGTTTCAACAATTGGCTTCAAAGTCTCACCAACAGTAATTGTTTTCCATGAGGTGATTAGTGGTAAGTTTGATGTCACGGTATTATCACCCATGCCTCCATTTTCTTCTTTTTCAGGGAAAGCAATAGTGTATAAACCTTCTTGATTGCCTTCACTAAGGCGGGTACCGGCATATCTGCTAGTTACTCCTGTTTCAGAAAGTAACACCCAGCCAGTATTGCCTAAATGGAATAAAGCAGGAAATGTGTATCCTAATCTATATTTTGATGGAGTACCAATGGGCTCTTCATTAGTGTACTCTTCTTCATAACTAGGCTTTGTTTTCATCCAGCCTTCTCCGGAAGGAGCTTGCGGAGTGATGAAAGTGGTAGTGTGTGCCGGGAAGTTAAATCCGGTCAATTCTCTTTTTATGGTGCAATGTGTCTGTTTAGGAGATGCAAGACGATATGCCAATGCTATATCATTATTACTTACCCTAAATAAAACTTGCAGTGTGTCTTTGTTTTTGTTTAGATATGAAACAGTCAATTCATTCGCTAAATAATGTATACGACTAGTTTTCCCATTAGGTAAATAATAATTTTCTTCTATTTGCTTTTTACTCTCTGATAGAAATGTTAATCCAGTTGAGAAATCACCAATAGTACTTTCCAGACCTAATGGAGACTCTTCAAGCATCGTTTTGTTCTTGTATGTTACAACGTAAGTTGTTTTTTCGCTCTCAGATTTTAAAATAACTTTCAGAAGACCATCGGGACTCTGTATGTCCTGTCCGTAAAGAAAGATAGGGGAGAGGCAAAGTGATAGTAATACTCTTTTGATTTTCATGGATATGTGTGTAACGGTTAACAATCAAATAATTAGGTAAACAAAGATGATGTGCCATACTCCATCCTTGTTTACCTATAATTATTATTTATGAAAACAGCTCTTTTTCAGTGAATGAGCCAAGTTTAATGTATTTGTCATAAACATCTTGATATGCAGCAGCATTTGCTTCGTTGGGTTTGTATTCAAATGCAAACCCAGATGACATAGCATGTTGTGCATCTTCAATTTTGGTATAAAGACCGGCTGCGGTAGCGGCAAACATGGCAGCTCCCAATGCACAAGCCTGATCTGTTTTACATACTTTGATTGGCATGTTAAGCACATCACTTAATGTTTGCATCACAAAAGATGATTTTAATGCAATTCCTCCAATACCAATTACATTGTCTATCTGTACGCCCTCATTCCTAAAACGATCAACAATTGCTTTAGAACCAAAAGCTGTTGCTTCAACCAAGGCACGGAAAATACGAGGTGCAGAACTTCCTAAAGTCAGTCCCGTGATAGTTCCTTTGAGCATTTGGTTAGCATCTGGAGTACGTCGTCCATTCATCCAATCAGTAGCAATGATTGTACTTTCACTTACTGGTACTTTTTCTGCCTCTTTCGTGAGAGCAGGTATTATTTGAGATGAAATTTCGTCGATCAACTTAGCCTTTGTTGTTTCATCGATCAGCGAGCTTTCAACTAAAATATTTTTAAGAGGGAATTCCAATACTTTTTTAAACCAAGCGTAGATATCTCCGAAGCCCGACTGACCAGCTTCCAGACCAACCATACCCGGAATAACTGAGCCGTCAACCTGTCCACAAATACCTTTGATCAGCTTATCACCCATTTCTTCGTAAGAAGCTACCATGATGTCGCAAGTTGATGTTCCAATTACACGCACAAACGTGTGTGGAGTGATACCTGCGCCTACAGCACCCATGTGGCAGTCAAAGGCTCCACCGGCAACTACAACTTGGGTTGTTAAGCCCAAACGTTCAGCCCATTCCTGGCTTAAGTTACCTACAGGTTTATCGGCTGTTTCTGTTTTGTCAAACAAGCGTTCTCTGAATCCTCCTAAGAGTGGATCTAGTGTGGTCAAGAAATCTTCGGCAGGTAAGCCTCCCCATTTTTCGTGCCACATCGCCTTATGTCCACAAGCACAACGGCTACGAACAATATCGCTGCTTTTGTTAACACCAGTAATTAAGGCTGGTAACCATTCGCAATATTCTACAATAGAATATGCTTTGGCACGAACCTGTTCGTCTTGGCGCAATACATGAAGAGCTTTTGCCCAGAACCATTCAGAGGAATAAATTCCTCCTTCGTATGCAGTATAGTCAATGTCCCATTTTTTAGAAAGTTCATTGATTTCGGCAGCCTCTTTAATAGCCGTGTGATCTTTCCACAAAACAAACATGGCGTTAGGGTTTTCTGCAAATTCAGGAAGAAGAGCCAATGGCGTACCCGTTGCGTCCGTGAAAGCAGGTGTGCTTCCTGTTGTATCAAAAGCGATACCGACTACCTTTTCAGCAGTACCGGTAGGACAAGCTGCAAGAGCTTCTTTCACAGTTCCTTCCAATACATCAATGTAATCTTGTGGATGTTGACGATATTGGTTGATGGCAGGGTTGCAGTACAACCCTTTTTGCCACCTAGGATAATATTTCACCGATGTTGCAAGCGTTTCGCCAGTCATTGCATTAACTACAATTGCTCTGGCCGAATCACTTCCATAATCAAGTCCGATAACAAATTTATCCGTGCTCATATTAACAAAGTGCTTTGTTTAACATATAATACACTTCATTCATTCTGAGTTCTTTCTTGAATTCACTCAGCGTAGTGGCATTATCGATTACTACCATTTCGATTCCTGCAATTTCTGCATAATCTTCTAAGTATTCAACTGTTAAATCGTATGAGAAACTTGTATGGTGAGTACCACCTGCTAAAATCCAAGCAGCAGCACCTACTTCTAAGTTAGGCTCCGGAATCCATAATGAAGAGGCTACCGGAAGTTTAGGCAATTCTTTGCTCTTGATACAATT
>JACCEE011888461.1_pt1 | contig 12994 bp, 12 predicted proteins | sample 7449931 | NCBI WGS metagenome assembly JACCEE01 (sample SAMN15323457, study PRJNA562643) | freshwater metagenome | isolation source: river surface water | place: USA:Blue River Watershed | collected 2017-08-19 | reverse complement strand
TTTTCTTTTTCATTCATTAGCAAATTTTTAATATTTTTGTGAAATTTTTGTCAAAACTAAAAAAGAAGAAAGAAGAATGAAGGTTTTTAAATTTGGAGGTACTTCGGTAGGTTCTCCCGAAAGAATTAAGAATGTTTCGAAATTAGTATCGAATAACGAACCTAAAATTGTTGTTTTATCGGCAATGTCTGGCACAACAAACAACTTGGTTGAAATAGCTGATTACTATTATAAGAAAAACGACGCAGCAGCTTTCGACAGAATTTCAGAACTCGAAAATAAGTATAAAAAAGTTATCGACGAGCTTTTAGTAACCAAAGAATATAAAGAGAAAGCCGGCGAATATACCAAAAACGTTTTTTCACACCTTCGTTCATTTCGTGGAAAAGATTTCACCTCAACCCAAGAAAAAGACATATTAGCTCAAGGAGAACTCCTTTCAACACATTTGTTTACGTATTTCAATCACGAATCGAATATCGACACTGTTTTACTCCCAGCGTTAGATTATATGAAAGTTGATGAAAACGGAGAACCAATCCTTGCCGAAATCGAAAAAGACCTCAACAAAATGCTTGCTGTATATCCTGGTAAAAAGCTTTTTGTAACCCAAGGTTTTATTTGCCGTAATCCGAAAGGACAAATCGACAATTTAAAACGCGGTGGCAGTGATTATTCGGCTACACTCATTGGTGCAGCTATCGAATCAGGCGAAGTTCAAATATGGACCGATATCGATGGAGTTCACAACAACGACCCTCGTATTGTAAATAATACATTCCCAATAGCTCAAATGTCGTTCGACGAAGCTGCCGAATTAGCATATTTTGGAGCTAAAATTCTACATCCCGCAACCGTACTACCTGCAAAACTTAAAAACATCCCTGTTTTATTAAAAAACACGATGGATCCTCAAGCTGCAGGAACAACCATCTCAAACGAAGTAATTGGAAGCGGCATCAAAGCCATTGCAGCAAAAGACAACATCACGGTTGTCAATATCAAATCGAGCCGAATGCTTATGGCTTATGGCTTTTTACGCAAAGTATTCGAAATATTTGAAAACTATCGTACCCCAATCGACATGATTACCACTTCAGAAGTTGCATTATCAATAACAATCGATAATAGTAAATTTCTGTCAGAAATACTTGGCGAACTTCGCGAATTGGGAACAGTAACCATTACCGAAAATCAAACCATAGTTTGTGTTGTTGGAAACATGAGCGTTGAAAATCAAGGATATGCAGCCGACATTTTGGCTGCGCTCCATGAAATACCTGTTAGCATGATTTCTTATGGTGGAAGCCCCTATAACATTTCGCTTTTGATAGAAGCAAAAGACAAAAATAAAGCACTTAACTTATTAAACGACAAATTATTCACATCTAAAAAATAAAACATGAGCTCAAAAATAGACTTTAAAGTTGCAGACCTTTCGCTTGCCGAATGGGGACGTAAAGAACTTGATTTGGCAGAAATCGAAATGCCCGGATTAATGGCAATTCGTGCTGAATATAAAGGTAAAAAACCATTGGCAGGAGCAAAAATCATGGGTTCACTTCACATGACCGTACAAACTGCAATTTTAATTGAGACTTTAGTTGAGCTTGGTGCTGACGTTCGTTGGGTATCGTGCAATATATTCTCAACACAAGATCATGCAGCTGCAGCTGTTGTAGTTGGTAAAACCGGCACAATCGACAATCCTCAAGGGACTCCGGTGTATGCTTGGAAAGGCGAAACATTGGAAGAATACTGGTGGTGCACAGAACAAGCATTGAACTGGCCTGACGGAAGTGGTCCAAGCTTAATCCTTGACGATGGTGGTGATGCTACCATGTTGGTAGTTAAAGGAGCTCAATTCGAAGCTGCTGGTAAAGTTCCCGATTTCAATCCAGCTACCGATTCAGAAGAATGGGGTGTATTTCTTGCACTTTGCAAAAAAGTAATGACTCAAGATCCTCAATGTTGGACTAAAAAACGTACAGCAATTAAAGGAGTATCGGAAGAAACAACAACCGGTGTTCACCGCTTATATCAAATGGCTGAACAAGGCTTATTGCCTTTCCCTGCAATCAACGTTAACGACTCGGTTACAAAATCAAAATTCGATAACCTATATGGTTGCCGTCACTCATTGACCGATGGAATTATGCGTGCATCGGATGTGATGCTTGCAGGTAAAGTTGCCGTAGTTTGTGGCTATGGTGACGTAGGTAAAGGTTGTGCTCAGTCACTTAAAGGACAAGGAGCTCGTGTTATCATTACCGAAATCGACCCGATTTGTGCACTTCAGGCTGCAATGGAAGGCTATCAGGTATTGACCGTTGAAGATACATTGGCTTATGGCGATATTTATGTTACCACCACCGGTAATAAAGACATCATCACAGCAGCTCACATGGCTAAAATGAAAGATATGGCTATTGTTGGAAATATCGGCCACTTCGATAACGAAATTCAAATGGCAGAACTTGGAAAAGTTCCCGGAATTAAACGTACCAACATTAAACCACAATACGATAAATGGACCTTTGCAGATGGACACAGCGTGTTGATTTTAGCAGAAGGTCGTTTGTTAAATTTAGGTTGTGCTACCGGTCACCCAAGCTTCGTGATGTCGGCATCGTTTACCAATCAAACTTTAGCTCAAATAGAACTTCACACTCGCAATGGCGAATATAAAAATCAAGTATACACCTTACCTAAGAAACTTGACGAAAAAGTAGCTCGCTTACATTTAGATAAATTGGGCGTGAAGCTTACCATTCTTTCTCAATCGCAAGCAGATTACCTTGGCGTTTCGGTTGAAGGACCATATAAAGCAGATCATTACAGATATTAAAATTTGGATATATTTTAAAATAAAGGAGAATCTATTGGTTCTCCTTTATTTTTTTGTAAAAATCAAATCGGCTAACCAGAAGAAAAACTTCGGGCAAAATCAAGTTCAAAACAGTTTTTTTTCTACTTTTATGGACATAATATTTCAAAAAGGACAAAAGTTATGCCTCATCCTCTTTTACTATCGAAAGGTAGCCTATTAATCAAGATATTACCCCACATTGGAGCGACAATTGTTTCACTTGAGAAAGGTTCAAGCGGAAATATTTTAAAATCGGACAGTGCATTATGGGACGATAAAAATATTCCTGAATTAAGCGCATTTTCTGATTTCAAAGCATATAATGGACACACCGTATGGGTTGGTCCGCAAAGCGATTGGTGGATAAATCAAAATCAAAATACCGAACGTCGAGATTCAGCAGCACAATGGCCACCCGATCCGTATTTAGTTTATGGAGAATATCACGTTGACCGAAAAGAACAACATTTAGCTTCATTGTCAGGACCGGAAAGTCCCATATCGGGCATTCAAGTAAAAAAAGATATCGCGATAAACGACGATGAAAGTATTTTTTTAAACACATCATTTACCAATATTATAGATAAACCAGTGAGTTGGGATATCTGGTTCAATACCCGATTGGATGGATATTCACGTGTTTTTGTTCCAATTCATTCCGATAAAGACATTAACGTAGTTCCGGTACTGAACGATTCAAGTGAAGCCATGCCCTACAACATAGAAAATGGCTTTTTCACATATACCCCTACAGCTCCACAAGCATCGAAAAACGAACGCAGTTCAAAGGCATATATATATCCAAGCAGACCATGGATGGCTGGATTTGTTGGAAATTCGGTATTAATTATCAGATTTGAACATCATGCAAAAACTGCGATACATCCCAACCAGGCATTAATCGAAATATACAATCATACCGAACATGACAAAAATGCCGGACTTCTTGAACTAGAATATCATTCACCATATAAAACCATCAAACCGGGAGAAATTATGGAAGCTTGGGAAGTATGGAAAATTTATCAATATTCGGGAGCAGATACAGATGCTGCTAAAACATCATTTTTACAATCACTTATTCAAAAAGGCGAACTGTAAATAAACCCAAAAAATAGTTCATGAAACGAATTGGCATATTAACATCAGGTGGCGATTGCCCCGGACTCAATGCAGCAATCAGAGGTGTTGCAAAAACAGCAATGCTCGAATATGGTATGGAAGTGCTTGGGTTTATCGATGGGTTTAGAGGTATTATCGATAAAGAATATGTAACCATTAATGAAAATTCACTATCTGGAATTTTAACAATGGGAGGCACCATCTTGGGGACTTCACGAGAAAAGCCCTTCAAAAAAAATAAAAGCATATTCAAAGAAACCGACAAACCCGGAAACATAAAAAAACATTATAAAGAACTAGGACTCGATTGCCTTGTGTGTATTGGAGGAAATGGCACACTGAAAACAGCCAACCTCTTATCGCAAGAAGGTTTGAATATCATCGGACTACCCAAAACAATCGACAACGATGTGTGGGGAACCGACCTGTCTTTTGGTTTCGATTCGGCAGTTTCAATCTGTACCGATGCTATCGACAGACTTCATACAACGGGAAACTCGCATAAACGAATCATGGTAATCGAAGTAATGGGACATCATGCCGGTTGGATTGCTTTATTTGCAGGAATAGCAGGAGGTGGAGACATCATTCTTGTTCCCGAAATTCAATATGATATTAAAAAAATTTCACGATACATAAAAGATCGTTATTCGAAAGGAAAGACATACTCGATTGTAGTAGTGGCTGAAGGTATTGAACGCCCTGAAAATAAAACAGCAGGACGTTATATTGCCGAACAAATTGAAAATTATTCGGGATACGAAACCCGTGAAACCGTTTTAGGATATATTCAACGAGGAGGAACGCCCACACCAATGGACCGAGTTCTTGCTACTAGTTTTGGAGGACATGCTGCAAAATTAATTGCACAAGAAAATTATGGACAAATGGTAACGATGGTTGCCAATCAAATATCGTCAATTCCGTTATCGGAAACGGCAGGTCGTTTAAAATTAATCACAAAAGATCATTATTTAGTTGAACGTGCACGAAATTTAGGAGTATGCTTCGGCGACGAATATTAAAAAATACCTGTTTCTATTTTCATAAAAACAAGTAATTAAAACAAAGAAAGGCAGTTCGGTCATGAATAATCGATTTACACCCAAAGAAATAACTTGGATAAGCTTTAATGAACGAGTACTTCAGGAAGCAGAAAATCCGCAAAACCCAATAATCGAGAGATTAAAATATCTCGGTATTTATTCCAATAATCAGGATGAATTTTTCAGAGTTCGAGTTGCGGCATTAAAGCGATTTTCGAAACTGGGCGAACAAGCCGTTGAAATATTGGGCGATGATCCGAACTACATTCTTGAAAACATCCATTTTCGAATAAAAGCAAACATGCCCCGAGTCGAAAATGCTCTTTTTGCAATTAAAAAGAAACTTGAAGAAAATAACATCTTCATCATCAACGAAAAGCACATTTTACCTCAGCATCTTGACTATATAAAAGACTTCTTTCATAAACGGTTACGACCTTTTTTGATGCCGATTCTATTGGAAGAAAAAGGGAAAGCCCCCGACTTAAAAGACGATATGGTATATTTTGCCATACGAATAAAACGACACACCGACGATGAATCATTACGATATCGTTATGCTGTTTTGAAAATCCCGTCAAATCGGATAACCCGTTTTATTGAGCTTCCCGAAGTCGATGGTAAAAAATATATCATGTTCATCGATGATATTATTAAACTCAAACTGAAAACAATTTTTAAAAGTTTTCAGCCTGACGAAATTGACTCGTATGAACTAAAAATCACCAAAGATGCAGAACTCGACATCGACGATAACGTTTCGTCGAGTTATGTCGAAAAAATTCACGAAAGTTTAAAGCTTCGTCAAAAAGGGCGCGCCGTACGATTCATCTACGATGAAGCAATGCCTGCCGACATGCTTAACTTCCTGCTCAAGAAATTCAAAAAAAATGATGTTGTTCTATCGGGCGGACGATACTTTAATTATAAAGATTTTATCAGATTTCCACGATTAAATTTGCCGACATTCGAACCATTGGAGATTGTACCGGTACGTCGGTTTGAGGATTGTCAAAGCTTGTTTGCCGAACTTTCAAAAAAAGATGTTCTACTCTATTTCCCGTATCACAACTTCGACTATTTTATCGATCTTCTTCGCGAAGCATCTATCGATCCTAAAGTTACGAGCATCAAAATAACGTTATATCGAATAGGCAAACAATCGAGTGTTATAAATGCTTTGATTAATGCACTTCGTAACGGGAAAAGTGTTGTGGCGGTTTTCGAATTGCAAGCCCGTTTCGATGAAGAAGCAAATATCTATTGGTCGAAACAATTACAAGAAGCCGGAGCTCAAGTTATCTATGGTGTTCAAGGATTGAAAGTCCACTCAAAATTATGTTTAATCAGTAGGAAAGAACACCGAGGTTTGAGTTATTACGCATGCGTGAGTACCGGCAATTTTAACGAAGATACAGCACGCTTCTACACCGATGCAATGCTCATTACCAATAATCAAAAAATTGGAACCGATGTCGCACATATCTTCGATTTTCTTGCCCGAAATTACAAGCAAAAACCCATGTCGAGTATTTTATTATCGCCATTTAGTTTTCGAAAAAATCTGGAAACCTTCATTAATACCGAAATCGAAAATGCGAAACAAGGTAAAGAAGCATGGATTCGAATCAAAATCAATAATTTATGCGATCCTGAAACTATCGAACAACTTTATAAAGCTAGTAATGCTGGTGTAAAAATCCAACTTATCGTTCGCGGAATGTTTTCTTTATGGCCGGGCATTAAACATCAAAGTGAAAATATCGAAGCACGATGTGTTATCGATCGATTTTTGGAACATTCTCGAATTTATATCTTTTGCAACGGAGGTGAAACAAAAACATTTATTGCTTCGGCTGATTTAATGACCCGAAATCTTGATCGAAGAGTTGAAGTAACCTGTCCGATTTATGATGCCGACATAGCAAAACAACTACAGGATATATTTGATATTCATTGGAATGACAACGTTCGTAACCGTATTCTTGATGGCGATATGCGCAACAATTATCTTGTTCGAAACGATTCGGAAGAAGTTATTCGCTCGCAATATAAAATTCATGAATACTTATCGAAACAGCTCTAATTAAAACAGTATATTTGCAAAAAAATGCAATAATGAAGTTATTCGCTTATCTCTGTTTGGGCTTATTTTTATCATCGTGTACGGTCAATTACTCGTTCACTGGTTCGGCAATACCTCCCGAAACAAAGACGGTATTTGTCGGTTATTTCCGGAATATTGCACCATTAGTAAACCCTCGATTGAGCGATCAATTTACCGAAGCTCTGAAAGATAAACTTGCATCGGAAACGCGACTAAGACTTACAAATGGAACTGCCGATTTACAATTCGAAGGAGAAATTACAAACTACGAACAATCCTATTTAGGAGTAACAGCACAAGAAACAGCAAGTCAAAATAAATTAACCATAACCATCAAAGTTCGATATACCAATAACAAAGAACCACTGAAAAGCTTTGAAAAAGATTTCAGTTCATCGGCAAACTTCGATGCAACCAAAAGTATCAATCAAATTGAAGATATATTAGTAAAACAAATTACTGATGATATCCTTAATCAAATTTTTAAAGCTACCGTAAACGATTGGTAAGATGAACAAAGATTCGTTTTATTCATATATTTCTAATGCATCTCTAATCAACGATCAGGCTTCAAAATCGCTCCAGCACATTGTTGAACAATATCCTTATTTCCAAACAGCTAGACTTTTATTCTTAAAAAGTTTGTACGACAATCAAAATATTGCCTACACTCAGGAACTAAAAATCACAGCCTGCTATGCAGGAAACCGCTCGTTATTACAAAAACTGATTACACAAAAGCCTGTTGAATCGGTAGAAACTGAATATGTAGAGCCGATTTCATTAATGGAAGAAACACCAATTGGCGAAATACAAAAAGTTCCAATATCGGAACCAGAAATTACAAAACCCGACGAAACTGAAATCGACTTCAGTTTTATAATGCTTGAAGATGAAAAACCGAAACCCAAGGTCGAACCAATTATTGAAACACAAATAGAACAACAAAACGATGCTGAAATCAATACGAAAGCATCTAATATTCATTCATCATTAATCAATAAATTTTTAGAGCTCGATCCGGTCTTTAAAGCAAAAACGCCCGAACCGGTAACTCCCAATCTGGCAGAAGGTTGCGACACTGAACCCGAGCTTATGACTGAAACATTGGCCGAAATTTACATCAAACAAAAAAAATATGATAAGGCAATTCACATGTTTCAAAAATTAAGTTTGAAATTTCCACAAAAAAGTATTTACTTTGCTACCCGGATTTCGGATATAACTAATATTATTAACAACGACAAAAAATAATTAACCATGTCAGTATTAATCAGCATTTTAATCATTATTGCAAGTATTCTTCTTATATTAATCGTACTTGTACAAAATTCAAAAGGCGGTGGTCTTGCATCGAATTTTGCAGCATCAAATCAAGTAATGGGCGTTCGTAAAACGACCGATTTCCTCGAAAAAACAACTTGGGGATTAGCTATTGCACTTGTTGTTTTATGTTTAGTTTCAACATTAACTATCGATAAAAAAGTAGAACAAAAAGAATCTGCTATTAAAGAAGATGTTGCCAATTTACCAAAAGCAGGAATTCCACAACAACAACAACCTGCTGGACAAGCAGCTCCACAACAACAGCAATAATAATATCTAATCATAAAAAAAAGCCACAAGCATGAGCCTGTGGCTTTTTTTGTATCGTTTTTATTCGATGTTTAGTAAAACTCAGGGCATAGTTCTTCATTCTTTGAAATATACCGATAATAGTATTATCTGCCATATTTACACGTACGAACATGGTCGATTGTCGTTCATTGTTCAAGGAATACATTCGAAAAAAGCAACATTCAAACCAGCCTATTTTCAACCACTGACAATTGTGGATTTGGATATAGTATTCGTTCCTGATAAAAATCTTCATCGCATAAAAGAAATATCGGTAACGAAACCACTACATTCTGTTCACGATAATCCATACAAAAACACCATTGCATTGTTTATTGGCGAATTACTATTTCGTGTTCTTCGCGAAAACGAAACAGGCGAACAACTGTTTAATTTCACCTCTCACGGCATTGAACTTCTCGATACGTTACAACAAGGAATCGCAAACTTCCATCTTGTTTTTCTAGCTCATTTGTGTAAATATTTGGGATTTTATCCTGCAAATACCTTCGATACGATGAACTGTTTTTTTAATGCAAAAAATGGCATGTTCGAACCCAAAGAAACGCTTCATTCTTTATCAAAAGAAGACAGTCAATTACTGTCACATCTGCTGAGTTCTAATTTTTCAACGCTCGAATGCTTGGAACTAAATCAAACAAAACGTATTACGATTATGAATCACCTCATCGAATACTATCATTTGCATCTTCCGGGAATGAAACCTATTCAGTCGATTGAGATTTTGCATGACGTGTTTTCATAAACCGCATCCACATTATTTAGTAAGGTTCAACATCACTGGTAGATGATCGCTAAAACCACACAGATAACGTACGCCGTTAAATGTTCGAAATGGCATTTGTCCGGTATATGTATCATCATTCATTAATAAAAAATCAGGATGAACAACATCTGCTTTCACAATGCGAAAAAGATTAATTAACGACTGAGAAACAATAATTTGATCAAAAACATCCCAATTGCCTTTATACTTATACGTTCCGGGGAATGTATATTGAAGCGATAAATTACATAATTGAGCTCCCTTATTACAATCGCCGGCTTGCAAAACATCGGTAATACTTGTATTTTGAGGCGTATCGTTAAAATCGCCCATGATAATGATATTTGCCCGAGGTTTTTGGGCTATTAGTGTATCAATTTGTTTTCGCAAAATGGTTGCGACCTGTATGCGTTTTGATTCACTTCGTTCTTCACCCATCATCCTCGATGGCCAATGATTCACATATATATAAACAGTGTCATTGGGCAAAATTATTCCTTTGACCATCAAAATGTCGCGAGTATGAGTTTTTCGCTTACCCGAAAGTTCAACGGCAATGGGCTTACTTTGCAAAACTTTGAATGTCTTTGAATTATACAATAATGCAACATCAATTCCTCGAGGATCGGGCGACTCATAGTGTACAAATCGATATTCATAAGCCAGCAGTGGTGAGTATAAACAGATTTCTTTTAAACAGTTGTTATTTTCTATTTCGCACAAACCAACAATATCGGGTTGTTGTCCCTCGCCGGCAGCAACAATCGTTTTGTATAAGTAATTGATTTTAGTTTCGTAGCGTTCTTTTGTCCAGCGTTTTTTACCATCGGGAAGGAATTCATTGTCGTTTTTTGTTGAATCATCTACAGTATCAAACAGATTTTCGACATTATAAAACATTATTTTACAATCCTTTTGTTGGCCATAAGAAGCATTATAAAAAGATAAAAGAAATAAAAGCAGGAAGCTTTTTTTATTTTTTAACATTGCTGGTGTCTTTGAAATATTCGTAGGCTCCTAAATCTGGTTTCCCGTCAACAATCCGGCTTCGTCCTTTGATATCGAGAGGAAAGGAAGTTGCAATTGTAATATTTCCGATGTCACGTGCAATCGATGCAGAATCAAGCATATATTCATCGCCCTTCACCGTAAAGAGAGAAAACTTGTCTGTCGATTTTATATTTTTTGTTGCAGCATTGAAATATTCGCTCGATTTCGATTGTTTCACCAAACAATTGTCAAATTGAACATTAAAAAGAGCTGAGTTTTTTTTATCAAATTTTATTTCATCCTCTAAAGAGCCAACAATAATACTATTTTGAAATAGGGCTTTTGTTATATCAGCAGGCAACTCAGATGAGGCTACGGTTTTGTAATTTGAAATGCTTACCGACGCTGTACTTCGAATTGATGAATTATCATAATTTGATACAGTAATATGAGTAAAGGAATAATTGCCACCTTGGCTTAAAAGCAACGCATATTTATCACTATTTGCAAAGATACAATTTACAGCTTCAATAGTCGATCCTTGCGCCATCAATGCGGCATACGACATATATTCGACTTTTACATTTTTAAGACTAAGATTGACTTTTGATGACTGAACACGCATTCCGGTTGTACCATTTGCAATTATTGAATTTTCAATTTTATTGTTCGTGCTTGTTGTATCAAAGATAATACTACCCCACTGTCCCGGCACTTTTTGATAATAAGACTCAAAACGATATCCCTTAAACATGACTGGTTTTTCAATAGATCCTTTCACAATTAATTTGCCTTTCACAATAAGATTGGCATTGGGTTTAAACAAAACCATAACCCCTTCTTCAATCGTGAGGGTTTGATTTTTTTCGATGACCAATGAATCGAAAATCAAATAACTTTTCCCGGCATTCCAGGTTGTTGTTTGTATTGTCTGATTCTTAATAAATTGAGCATCACGAGCCCACGATACTATTGGTATTGCTTGAATTTTGTCTTTTGTCTTAAATAAAAGTTTGTCTTCATGATAAACCAAAGTATCTACATTATTTCTTTTCAATTTAGCCTGAACAAAAATATAAATGCTATCATTTGCCTTAATTTCAATATTTTGAATAGCGCCTGTTTTTATTCCATTTACATTAAAAATATAATCCGATGAATTTCCATTGGCTAGTTCTATAGAAGAAATAATGACGGGATTTTTATTTGAGTTGTACACCTTTAATTCATAGGTTGTTTTACTTCCTAAATCGGTAATCAGGGTGTCGAGAGAAAGTGTATCGGTAGAAAACATTAGCTCAAAACCTGAATCAATTGCATCTTTCTCGCAACTTGTAAAAAGGCCTGCTGATATAAGTCCTACAAACAGAAGAACCAAACTATATTTTTTCAATTTCAATATCATTCGTTTTTTGAAACAAAGGTATTAATTAAATATTCAAGCAATGTAACGAAGTTTTAACGAAATACTTTCTTTTTAAAATGCTAAATAAAAATCTTTTGTCAATTCTTTATATTCAGCTGTATATTCATTCGATTCTTTTTCGCGAATAAATAACGATTGTTCCATTGGTTTTTGATCTTGTTTGGTAAAACAAATGATGCTTCGAACCGGAATGGGATGACCTATTTTTGAATATATTCTAAAGTATGATTCAGGATGAAGATTTTGTAACCGTGCCTTTCTTACAAAATCGGTTTCAATATCGAATGGAATTATAACGTAAAACCGACCATCGTTGGTTAATAGCAGAGAAACGCCTGAGAGTAAATCGGCATGTGTAAGAACATCGCTATGGCGCGCTTGCATTTTGCGCTTATTATCCGATTTCAATGAATTGACAAAATATGGAGGATTCGAAACTATTACCTGATATTCTGCATTGCATTGATGTTTTGAAAAGGTATTAAAATCGGCATGAAATAATCTGATTCGATCCTTCCACGTAGATGATAAAAAGTTAAACAGAGCGTCAATGCACGCATGTTCATCTATTTCAACAGCATCAATATTTGCGATACTTTTTTGAGCAAGCATCAAAGCCAATAATCCGGTTCCGGTACCAATATCCAACACTCGTTTTGCATCTTTTATATCTACCCACGAACCAAGTAAAACACCATCGGTGCCAACCTTCATGGCACTATGTTCCTGATGAACGGTAAATTGTTTAAATGCAAAATACTGATTGGGCATCGCTAGTATAGTTCCGACTCAACCTCTTCAAGCACGTCACTCCCTTCTTCTGCTTCCGTTGCTTTGTCATTACACCACGTTTCGGGATAAAAACCTTTAGGCCGTTCAAATTCAGTTTCTCGTTTATAAATGAGCGAGCCCGAAGAATCGGCATAAACTTTTTGCATATAATAAGCCCATGTTGGAAGAGCCATTGTTGCACCTTGACCTTGAGCCAATCCTCTGAATCGGATGCTTCGTTCTTCGCCACCAACCCAAA
>JACCEE011305611.1_pt1 | contig 12994 bp, 10 predicted proteins | sample 7449931 | NCBI WGS metagenome assembly JACCEE01 (sample SAMN15323457, study PRJNA562643) | freshwater metagenome | isolation source: river surface water | place: USA:Blue River Watershed | collected 2017-08-19 | reverse complement strand
GAACTTGGCTTTGAAATTGGATCGGTAGCTAAGACCAATTGATCATAAGCACCTCGTACTTAGACCAAAAGGTGATCAAGGGTTTTTACACAGGCTGGGCACAAAGTGAAGTTCTGAAGTAGTTATTCCCACTTTGAGATTCTGACATTTAAGGCTTCGCAATCAGGGTAGAGTTTTGGTTCAAGTGGTAAGTTAGCTGCAACGAGTGGTCCGATGGATTTGCAACGGCTGGTAAGTTTGCTCTGCAATTGAGTGGTAAATAGAATGCAATTAACCAGTATTCATAAGCCTACCTCACAAAGCCACATGGATGCGGCGACAACGCGGCATTTGCTGATAACAATTACTCTTTCTGCTAAACCAATGACGTAAACACCGTTCTCGCTCGACTTGTTGGAACAAGTCGCACGCATGGGGTGACATGAGCGCTGAGCAAAAATTCAGGGATGAATGGATAACGCCGATGGACTCGGCGCTTTAAAAGTCGAACTATTTATGTAGTGTTTAATTAGTTCATGAATATAAACAATAATTGCAAGATAAGTTCATCCGCATTAGTGTATGAACTAAAGGTATAACATAAGTACATGCTAGGTTGGTTAGATGGCACTAATAGGGTACGCACGGGTAAGCACGCAGGAACAAAACCTTGAGGCTCAGATTGATGCATTAGAACGCTACGGGTGCCAGAAGATATTTTCAGGTAAGCAAAGCGGTAGCTCTTTCGAGAATGCAAAAAAGCTAGATGAGTTGCTCGATTACATTCGGGAGGGTGATGTGGTATGCGTTACAAAGCTTGATCGTTTAGGTAGAAGCTTAAAAGGAATAATGACCGCCATCGATGGCATTCACTCCAAAAGCGCAGCGCTAACGACGCTGGATGGCGTCATTAACAGTGCTGATGATTCGCCGTTTGGTAAGGCTGTGCTTCATGTAATCGCTGTTTTTGCTGAGCTAAACAAAAGTCTGATTATCAAGAACACCACCGAAGGTCGCGAACGCGCCATTGCTCAAGGCAAGCACATGGGCAGACCAAAGACGATCCCTGATGCCGACAGAGTGAAAATTCGACAGTTAATACAATCGAAGAAAAAGTCAAAAAACCAACTTTCAAAGGAGTATGGCGTTAGCCGAACAACGATCAAGCGTATTGTTGAGGAGAGCGATGATGTCTAAGGAGGCCGGAGAGAAGAACAGGGAGTTGTTTGCAGGATGGATCGCTGAAATGAAAGCGAAAGAATCTCCAAACTGGGTAGACTATTTTTATGCGGATAAACTGAGCCCCAAAAAAATCGCTGACGAGTTAGGTTTTGGCTCAGATGCATTTAAAGCAAAACGCAATCCACTATTACACGAAATGTTGGAGAACCTAAAATTCGAGTTGACCCAGATGGGTGTCTACCGCAACAGAATCCCTCGACTGAGAAAAGAAGAAGTGGATGTAACCCTGCCCTCTGAAAATGATGAAGATATAAAAGACTCTGCCAAGGTAAGAGATTTAAAGCGTGCCAATCGTCGTTTGCAGGCAGAAAATGCAAAACTATCTGCTGAAGTTGCAAAGCTGTCTGAGTTCAAGGAAGTGCTAGAGGAAATGGGTCTTTGGAAATGAGCAATGATGCCTTTTTGGTTAGATTAACTCAGATCTTTAGATACAGTCCTGACAATGTTCAGTTAGGGGCAGTATTTTTGAACCATCGTGCCGGTGCTCACCGGATAATCATTCTAACGACTCAAAACAAACTAAACTGCGAGCCTAAAGTTGGACAGCAATGGGAAATCACCAAAGAATTAAATTATGCCGTCCGTCAACAGGAGGTTAGTCCTGGTGTGTACGTTAACGTGTGGCGATTCATGGAGCCAAAACTGAAATGTGTCATGCCTGACAATGGTTCGGGTTTTGTAGCATTTTTGAGTGCGGAGAAAAAGTTTCGTGGCATAGGCAAAGTCAAGGCTCAGTTGTTGTGGGATGCATTTCGCAGTGACATCTTTACAATGCTTTGCGAGAAACCAGATACGCCTTACAAGCATGATAAGACAATAACCAACTTCGATGCGATCAAGATAGTTCTGATAAGGGAGGAGGTTGTATCGGACTTGTATAAGGGGTTTGAATCTTACAGAAACTTAAGGTACTCCAGCCAGCTTGTCGAATGGGAGATTGAAGAGCCTATTCAGCGGCAAATATTCAGATTCGCGGATAAAGATGCGCTCACCTTTTTGAAAGAAAATCCGTACCGCCTGTTCTCATTAGGTATGCGATTTCAAAAGGTCGACATGATTGCTCAAAAGCATTTTAAGATCAGTGAATGCAATGATATTAGGCTAACGGCTATTGTCGAATATGCTTTGAGACAGTGGGCTGATAACGGCCACACTGTTGCTAGTTGGGAAGATATTAAACCGACGGTAAGCAGGCTTCTTAACAACGACCATCAACTCACAGAGAAAGCGAGTCAACTCACAGGTGATATCATTGGGTTCACTAGACAGGCCGATAACTATTTTGTTAGCGGCAACTACATATTTGAAAAGACAATAGCCAAACGGTTTCATTCACTCAGCGCCAAAAAACGATATTGGTTGGCAGATTTGGACGATGCGTATAACGCAGCCATTCCGGATGGTTGGGTGCTGGAAAAAGCCCAAGCATTAGCAGTCAGGATGGCGTTAGTAAGCCACATTTTTGCGCTAAGTGGCGGAGCTGGGACTGGCAAAACGACAACGACCCGAATTATTGTTGATGCCTATCGACGGTTAGGCTTTACCATTTATCCAGTTGCCCTCTCTGGCAAGGCCGCTCGCAGATTCCAGCAATCTATCGGTATCAAAACCAGCACAATAGCGCGACTGCTAAAGGAAAAGCATATCAATGACACTAACTGCGTTCTTATGGTTGATGAAGCATCCATGCTGGATGCCTACACGATGTGGCGCTTGGTGACGCTGTTTTCAAATAGAACACGGATAATCTTAATTGGAGACCCGCATCAGTTACCGCCAATCAACGCGGGATTCGTACTGAATGATGTCATCAAAAGTGGCGTGATAAATCATGTAGAGCTTGACGTGGTGCGACGGCAGGCGGCAACCAGTTCGGTTCCGGCATACTCGCAAGCTATTCGGAATGGACAACTGCCAGCCGCTCTGACTACACGAGACATACTGTTTCAGGAACCTGTGAATAATCTCATAGAAGATGCAGTTGCCGCTTATACAAATTATGACAGCGCAATGATAATCGCGGCGACTAACGCAACTGTTCGAACCATGAATGAAAAACTACAGGCTTCGGTCAATCCAGATGGTGAATTGTTGGATTTAACCGACATGCCTGTGAATGCTGGTAATTACACGTTCAGAAAAGGTGATCCGGTTGTCATCACGTTAACCCGGTATACGGATGATGTTCAAAATGGAATGCTCGGGGTTGTAACAGCGGTTTGTCCCAACGAAAAATTTGCTTGCACGATCGAACTTGACGATCTTGATGAGAACGGATATCGACGTTCATTGAACGTTGACTGGGAGTTGTTTGAGTACTTGGATCTTGCCTATTGTCTAACACTGCACAAGTTGCAAGGGTCGCAGGCTAAAAACATCATTGTAATTTTGGAGCGTGGCTGGTTACTTGACAGGAGTTGGCTGTATACAGCTGTTACGCGAGCAGAAAGCACGGTTCATATCATTGGCAGAGAAATTGATTTCCTCTACGCTGTCGATAGAAAAGGGGCGACTGATACCAGAAAGACTGCATTAGCAGAAATGTTGAAAAGTGAGTGCAATATGTCCTGTAAAGAGCAAAAAACGGGATCAAATAAACAAATGCTTTTAAAAAAGGTGAAATCACAAGTGGGTTCAGTTTGATTAAATACTTAATTTGTAAGGGTTTTAGAAACTGTACTGCCCCTGGTTTGCGTTTTTTGTTGCAGATAACCGTTCTGACTTAAAACCTTTATAATTATATAACGTAAAAGTATAATATTTAACGCAGGTAATGAGTGGATTCAAACACTTACCTGCGTTTTTTACTTTGAAAAAGTATAACCAAACAAATCACTACTTTATTCAGCTTAGGCAGACGCTGTTTTCAGGCGGGTGCCAACGGTGTGACCGCATGAACCACCGCGTGACACAGCGCATTAAAAGCGCCAGCCTGTAAGCTACCGCTACCGACCAGCACTCCATCAATATCGTCTTGCCGCAGATATTCGCCGGCATTCTGATTATTCACACTACCGCCATACAGAATGCGGATGCGCTGACACTCTGCTGCGCTATACCAACGTTTTAGCATCAGGCGGAGTTGCTGATGCATTTGTTGTGCAGATTGCGCCGACAAAGGTTTACCTGAACCAATAGCAAACACAGGTTCATAGGCCAGCACCAAAGGTCCAGGTGTCGTTTGACCGTCAAGTACTTCAGCCAGTTGTCGCATCAGTACCTCACATGTTTGGCCCTGTTGGTGCTCGAGCGCGGTTTCGCCGACACACAGCACCGGCGTGATGCCCTCTTGCCACAAAGCGCTCAGCTGCCCTCGGCGTGCACTTGCTGTTTCATCGAACCACTGCCGCCGCTCCGAATGGCCAATCAGCGAATAAGCCACCTGAAATTCACTGAGCATCGCCGCCGACACCTCACCGGTGTAAGCGCCGCCGCGAAACGCAGAAACCAGTTGTGCCCCGGCCTGCACCTGACTTTGCAGCTCAGCGCGTTGTTGTCTGAGCTTTGCCAGATAAGGCAGCGGCACGCATAACACCCGGCATATCTCAGGTAAATCAATCGCGCTGACACTGGTTAACCAGTCCGTTAATGCGGCTTCGCTGCCATGTTGTTTCCAGTTTGCCATGACCAATGGTGTTCTGGTTTTCATAAAATCCTTGTCATACATCTAATTATCGTATAAATACTATATAACGATTTGGCACGATACAAGCACCACCGGAGACGTTTTTTGTTTGAGATCAGCACCCCGCAGGGATTGTCGGTAAAAATCAGCGCGATAGGCGCCACGGTATGCTCTATCAAGCTCGATGGTCAGGAGTTGACGTTGGGTTATGCCGACGAATCCGCTTATTTGCAGGACCCGTTTTATTTAGGTTGTACTGTCGGGCCTTATGCCAATCGCATCCGCAATGCCAGTTTCTGGCTTGGACAACAGCAGGTTTATTTAACTGCCAATAACGGCGAGCATTGCCTGCATGGCGGAAAGACCGGCCTGAACCGCATGCGCTGGCAATTAGAAACACATGAGACCGATCAGCTTACGCTGAGCTGCAGCGCGGCACACGGCGACGGCGGCTTTCCCGGCAACCGGCAGTTTCGTTGCCATTTCAAAGTGCATCAGACCGAACTGCAGCTGCGGTTTGAAGCCACGACAGACGCGGCAACCGTGCTGAGCCTGACGAATCATTGTTATTTTAGCCTCGATGCACAAGCACAGAACATTGATACGCACAGTCTGCAGTCGCCGCTGTTACAGGTGCTGGACAAAGATGCGACAGGTATTCCAACCGGGCGTTTATTGAGCTGTGCTGAGCGTTATCCAGCTCTCGCTGCCGGTGAGCAACTGAGCCAGATGTTCCGCCATTCCGGTGCGCTGGACCATTGTTTTGTCGTGCAGAACGCCGGCAACAGTCTGCAGCCGCTGGCGACGCTGACGTCGCCTGATCACCAGTTGAGCCTGACGGTCCTCAGTGATTTGCCGGGGGTGCAAATTTATAGTGGTGACGCCTTAACAACACCTTTTAGGCCCAGACAGGGCATCTGTCTGGAAGCACAATATTGGCCCGATGCGCCGAACCAGCCAGAGTTTCCGTCACCGGTCCTACTGGCTGGTGAAAAATATCAGCATCAAATCATTTACCGTTTTGCCCGCCAAAACGGCTTAGATTCGAATGATTAATCAGATAAAAAAGTTGCAGTTGGCGCAACTTTGCAGTATTTATATGATAAATATTCTAATAAGAAGTTTTAGTTAAAAACACAACACTAGACAATGACAGGGGAGTTCGATGATGACCAGAGCGAATACATTCGCATTTAAACACTCGGCAGTCTGCCTTGCCGTAGCCGGCGTGCTCAGCACTTATTCGGTTGCGGCACAAACGACAACGGCAGATGCGGCCAAAGCACAGCAAACTGAAGTTGAAGTAATTGAAGTCCGCGGCATCCGCAGCAGCTTGAAAGCGTCGATGCAGGACAAAAAAGAATCCAGTCTGGTATCAGACGGTATCGCGGCAGAAGACTTAGGTAAGTTTCCGGATCTGAACGTAGCTGAATCGCTGCAACGGATCACCGGCGTGTCGATTGACCGCAGTGGTGGTGAAGGTCAGGCGGTGACTATTCGTGGTTTTGGTCCACAGTTTAATACTGTGCTGGTCAACAACCGCCAGATCGCGACCGACAGTAACGGCCGTGAATTTAACTTCGACATTCTGGCAGCAGACCAAATCACCGGTGCTGATGTATTCAAGAGTAACAGCGCTCGGCTGCAAGAAGGTGGTATCGGCGGTACGATCAACGTAAAAACCGCTCGCCCTTTTGATTATGACGATTTCCGCATTGCTGGTTCCGTCAAAGGCATGTACAAAAGCTGTCAGAGAAAACCTCACCGGCCGCTTCTGTGTTACTGACCCGCAACTGGGATGATAAATTCGGTGCTTTGTTAGCGCTGAGCCATCAGAAACGTGATGTGCAGATCAACCAGATTGCCACAGCCGGCTGGCGCTCAGGCCAGACAATCTCCAACAAACGCGACGGTGTTTTGTTCACTAATGCTTATATCCCACGCAACTGGGACCAGATTATTGACCAGCAGGAGCGGACGCGTGATAACGCCAGTCTGGTGCTGCAATATGCCCCGTCAGAAGATGTCACTGTGACCATGGACGGTCTGGTTTCCCGTTTTGAAGTGGATTCAACCGTGACAGATTTGGCTTCCTGGTTTGAACCGGATCGGGTCGGCAGTGCGACTATTGACCCAGCCACCGGTACTTTGCTGACTTTCTCACAAGACGTTGGTCTGCATCAGGGCAGCGGCGATCCGGCAACGGATTTCGTGTCGCATACCCGTAACTCCCGCGACATAAGCACCAATGCTTTTGGCCTGAACGTTGAGTGGAAAATTACCGAACAGCTGACAGCGAATTTTGATGCATCTACATCAAACGCCGAAAACGACCGTGCTGGTCGTGACCGCTTTAACGTGGTCGGGATGATCAACAGCTATGCCTTTGATGGCACCGGTTCAGTGCCAACCGTCAAACATAACGGTTTTGGTGGCAGTACGCTGCCAGCGGCCAGCTTGGCGCGCATGCACTACAACGAAAAAGGTAACCAATTCTCAGATGAAGATGAAGTTACTGAATTAAAAGCAGATTTTGAATACGTTGCCGAGAAAGGCGTATTCCAGAAAGCAAACTTTGGTGTTTACAGCCAAGAGCGCGAAAAATCCAGCTTCCAGATCTATGGCGGTCAGTGCTTCTACTGCGGCTATGCCTTACCTGCTCCGGTCGATACCATTAAATTCCAACCGTTCACCGCGAAGAACTTCTTCCCGGGTCTGATCAATACGTTCTACAGCTATGACGGCGATGCTGTGGTGAAATACCTGGCCGATAGCGGTCATCCAATCACGACGACACTGCAGAATAACCGCTATACCATCAATGAAGACGTGACCAGTCTGTATATGGATTTCACGCTGGCTTATGACCTCGGTGATATGCCGCTGACCGTGAACCTCGGTGCCCGTTATGCCGAAACCTCCGTTGACGTGGCCGCGGTGCAGAGCTTTGTTGTGGACATCGTGCCTACTGCTGACGCGACCTTGTTCCAAAACGTGTTAGGCCCTGCGACCAACATCAATCAGGGCACTAAATACGCCAACCTGTTACCAAGCCTGAATATCAAGCTGGAAGTTCAGGACGACATGATTGTCCGTTTTGCGTCTTATGATTCACTGACTCGTCCGACGATGGGCCAGATGTCTCCTGCGACCACCTTCAACGAGCCACGCCGGCAAAACCTGACCGCCAACGGCGGTAACCCGGCACTGAAACCGTTCCGTGCAGAGAACTGGGATCTGGCCTACGAATGGTATTACCAGGATGCCAACATGTTCAGCTTCACTGTGTTCAATAAAGAAGTTGAAGACTTTATTGTGACGCTGACCGGTCAGGAAACGTACAACATGACGGCGCGTAAAGGCCCACTTTACAACTGTGTCAGCGCACCGCTGTGCAGCAGCAGTGTAGTGCCGACAACGGCAGAGCTTAATGGCGCGAGCGAAGTCTATACCGTCAGCCGGCCACAAAACGGTGAGTCTGCCCGCATCACCGGTTATGAAGCTGCACTGACCCATATGTTCGATAACGGCTTTGGTTTCACCGTCAACGCCACTGTGGTCGACAGTAACCTGAACGTCGGTGCCGATACCACGCAGAGTTTTGCGCTGGAAGGCTTAGGCGATTCACAGAACTTTATTATGTTCTACGAACAGGGTGACTATCAGGCCCGTATCGCGTTTAACAACCGTGAAGCCTTCCTGCGTCAACTCGATAACGGCTTTAACGGCGAGCCGATCAACACTGAGCGTTTTGGTCAGTGGGATATCAGCGCCAGCTACGACGTGAACGAGTATCTGACCGTGTTCTTCGAGGGGATTAACATCACCGAAGAAGAGCTGGTCCAGACCGGTCGCTTCAAAAACCAGATTTACTCTGTCGAGGATAACGGCTCCCGCTATGCGGTAGGTGTGCGAGGGGCATTCTAAGTCCCGTTCCTGTGGCTGGGTCTTGTTGACCCAGCCTTTTTTTCGCTGTAAGCCAAGCTGGTAATTCAGTGTTGGCTGACGCGCAGGATCGCGCAATACTGCTGTACTCGCGTTTAAATCGGGTTACCTATGACACAAGCTATCACCAATATTGTGGTGGTGGGGGGCGGCACCGCCGGATGGCTGGCGGCCGCGCTCATTGCCTCTTACCATCAAAAACCAGATGGCCCGGCGTTATCGATCACCTTGATCGAATCGGCCGATATCCCGACTATTGGGGTCGGTGAAGGCACCTGGCCGACGATGAAAAATACCCTGCAGCAAATCGGCTTGTCCGAAAAGGACTTTTTCCGCAGCTGCCATGCCGCATTTAAACAAGGCGGAAAGTTTGTTAACTGGTGCGAAGGCACCGGCGATTTTTATTATCACCCTTTTACTGTGCCGCTGGGTTATGGCCGCCTCGATGTGGCGCCTTATCTGTCGGACATCCGCGATTATGCCCGCCAGTCCAATATGCAGCATGAATTATGCGAAGCCGGCAAAGCGCCACGCCCGGTCAGCGAAGGTGAGTATCAGGGCTCATTGAATTATGCCTATCACCTCGACGCCGGCGCTTTTGCCGATGTACTGAAACAGCATGCCAAAACCAAACTGGGTGTGTTGCACCGCGTTGCCACCGTCGAGCAGGTGCTGTTGACCGATGATGGTCAGATCGCCGCATTAAAACTAAATGACGCTGCCACGCCGGTCAGCGCCGATTTGTATATCGACTGCACCGGCATGGCGTCTTTGCTACTGGGCAAAACGCTGCAGGTGCCATTTTTGTCGGTGGAACATCAGCTGTTTAACAACAGAGCGCTGGCGCTGCAGGTGCCGTACGACAGACCCGACGCGCCGGTTGCCAGCCACACCATTGCCACTGCACAAAACGCCGGCTGGATTTGGGATATCGGCTTGTCGCATCGTCGCGGCACCGGCCATGTCTATGCCAGCCAGTTTTTAAGTGATGACGAAGCGGCTGCTAATTTGCGGCGCTATCTGGGCCCGGCCGCGGCCGATTTAGAACCCCGATTGATCAAGTATCAGACCGGCTACCGCGAACGGTTCTGGCAAGGCAATTGTGTCGCCATTGGTTTGTCTGCCGGTTTTGTCGAACCGCTGGAAGCGACGGCCATCATGCTGGTGGAAGTGTCGGCCCGTTATGTCGCCGAAAATCTGCCGGCAGACCAAAGCCTGATGCCGTTGGTGGCCAAACGCTTTAATACCCAGATGCGCTATCGCTGGCAGCGCATCATCGATTTCCTGAAGCTGCATTACATGCTGACCAAACGCACTGAGCCTTATTGGCAAGCGCATCTGGATGTTGAAACCTGGCCTGAGTCGTTACAGGAAGACCTCGCGGTTTGGCGTTATCGTGGTCCGGCGGTCAGTGACTTTCAGGGCCCGCTGGAATTGTTTCCGGCCGCCAGTTACCAATATGTGATGTATGGCATGGGCTTCAAGCCTGATTTTTCCCGTCAGGCCCATCTTTACCGGCAACAGGCGCAGGCGGAGCAAATCCTGCGGCGCAATCAGCAACTGACCCAACAATTGCAGCAAAGCCTGCCATCGAATCGCGAATATCTGCAGCGCTGGCTGGCGCAAGGGAGTATGACATGAGCCGTTTTCTGACGCCGCAGCAACTGGCTGCGCAGCGCCTGGGGTTAGTGCCGGATGCTGGTTTGGTGTACGCCGCACGCGCACATTTATTGCCGCTGACGGTGGCGGATGTCAGCAGTATGGTCTGCGATTTTCCGGTCCTGGTCAGCCGCAACAGTGAGGACGGCACGCTGATGCTGTCTGCGCTTTGCAGCTTTGTGCCGGGGCACAATCTGCTGGCGGATGCACAGGGCTGGCAGGCGGTATACCGGCCTTTGGCGTTGCAGGCTTATCCTTGTTATTGCTTGTTGCAAGATGGACAACGTCAGTTTGTGTTTGCGGCTGACCCGCAGGTACTGCAACCGGCCGCGACACCATTGTTTGCGGACGACGGTGCCGCCGATGCCGCTGCGCAGCGGTTGATGCACAATGCGCAGGAACTGTATGACCAGGAACGACGCACTTATCTCAGCCTGCAGCAATTGCAGGCGCTGAAATTACTCAGACCCATCGAATTGCAGGTACAGCCGGAGCAAGGCGAGTTACAGCGTATCCGCGGCCTGATGACGATCGATGAAGACCAGCTGCATAGTGTCGATGCCACGACCTTAAAAACTCTGCAGCAGACCGGCAGCCTGCAACTGGCGCAAAGTCTGTTGAATTCGTTGTTACAACTGAACCGGCTGATCCAGCGGCACAATCAACGTGCCGCTTTGGGCCAACCCGGTTTCCACCGCATCCAGCAGTTAAAAATTGAAATAGATCGCGATAGCGGATTTTTGTGATACCGCGCCGGATGGGCGGTATTTTTTTGCGTGTTTTTCCCGGAGAGATGTTATGTCAGATAGTGTGTTGCAGACTGCGGTCTTTGTGCTGGTTTCTGCACTGATAGGGGTGTTGACCTACCTGAAATGCCGCGGTAAGTCAGACCGCAGCGGGTCGCAGAATCGTGAGTATTTCCTCGCCGGCGGTGGCCTTAGTTGGGTTTTTGTGGCGGGCTCTATTACGCTGACCAACTTAAGTACTGACCAGCTGGTGGGTATGAATGGCAACCAGATGGCGCTGCTGGCGGTGTGGGAATTCTCCGCCATCATCGGCCTGATCATTCTCGCCAAGGTGTTTATTCCGGTTTATTACCGTTATGGCTGTACCACGACCACCGAACTGTTAGAGCGGCGTTATCATAACAAACACATCCGCGCTGTGATTGGTGGTTTGTTTTTCCTTGGTAACGCTTTGATTTACATGCCGGCAGTGATTTACTCCGGCGCCTTGCTGATGCAAACAATGTTTAAGGTCGATATTCCGCTGATTCAAATTGCTGCGGTGTTTGCCTTAGTAGGCGCTGCGTACGCATTTTTTGGCGGCCTGCGTGCGGTCGCTGTGTCTGATACTTATAACGGAGTATTGGTGTTGGGCATGGCCCTGCTGATCACTTTCCTCGCGCTTTATGCCATCAATTTTGACTTCAGCGGTATCCCAGCGGAGCGTCTGACTTTAATCGGTGATGAGAATTCGCCGGTGCCATGGCCGACCTTGCTGACCGGGATGATTTTTATCCAGATGTATTACTGGGGCACCAACCAGACGATTACCCAACGCGCGATGGCGGCTCCGACGATGGAAGAAGCGCAAAAAGGTGTCTATGCCGCCGCATTGATCCGCTTCTTGATCGTGCCGGCGATTGTGGTCTTACCGGGCATTGTCTCTTACAAGCTCTATGGCGACATCGGTGATACAGCGTATGGCCGCTTAGTGGGTGATCTGTTGCCTCCGGTGCTGATTGGCTTGTTCGCAGCAGCCATGGCTGCGGCTGTATTATCGACCTATAACAGCTTGTTGAACTCCGCCACTGCACTTTATGTCTGTGATATTCACGAAGCCTATGTCAGCGACAAACCGAATGTGGTGAAACTGAGCGCCTGGGTGACGTTGCTGCTGAGTGCCCTGACGTTGATTCTGGTGCCGGTTTATCAGCAGGCCGACAGTATTATCAATCTGCTGCAGCAGTTAAATGGCTTACTGAGTATGCCAATCCTGTCGATCTTTATCGTTGGGTTGTTGTTTAAAGATGTTGATGCACGCGCCGCCATTATTGCGGTGATCTTTGGTGTGTTGTTCTACGGCAGCCTGACGTTTGAATTCTCGCCGCTCTACACCACTGTGCATTACATCCATCTGATGGCCATCACCTTGTTCAGCTGTGTGGCGGTAGCACTGCTTAGCAACAGATTTATCTTCGGCAAACAGCATCGCTGGGCCGGCAAAACCCTGGAACTGCCTGCGTCTTCGTAGGCGGATGGCTCCGTTAGCCGGCTTAGGCCGGCTTTTTTTATGGTGCCGGCGATAGCCGCCATCTGATTCACTATCCACGCGCAGTTCAGTGCCAAAAGCGGACATTTTTTAAATGCCATGTACGGCGGCGCTGACGCTTGCGCGTACCTACTCGCTAATTAAGATCGTAGATGTATGGACTCCCTCTTCCCCAGAGGGATATGGTGAAGTCGTCAAACAAACCAAAAGAGAGTCCATACATGCAAAACTATACAGTTCTGGCGATTGATTTAGCAAAACATGTGTTTC
>JACCEE010103622.1_pt1 | contig 12994 bp, 15 predicted proteins | sample 7449931 | NCBI WGS metagenome assembly JACCEE01 (sample SAMN15323457, study PRJNA562643) | freshwater metagenome | isolation source: river surface water | place: USA:Blue River Watershed | collected 2017-08-19 | reverse complement strand
GAATCGACATCAAAAATAGCGAGTTGGTAGCTCATAAAACTTCTAAGGCAACGTCAAGACCGAGTGGTTTCATCGCGGAAAGTAATTCCCGCTCGATAGCATCAGCGTGTGCTGGGTCAAATTCTATTTGCATGGCAGCAATTAGCCGACCCGCCATATTTATGCCTTGTTGATCTACTAGTTTAAGGTTGTATTCGGAGAGAATATCTAAAACAATTTGAATAGCTTCGGGGCCGTTATTGCCACTGATGAGAATGAGTGCGTTTCCTTTGTAGGGGCCCGAAGATGCATTAGAGAGTTTTAGGTCGTGGCTCACTTCGTAATTTTAGCGAAAAAATCCGATCGAAAGTGTATCTTCGCTACCTATGGAGCCTGTTCTAACCCTTTCAGATGTAGAGGTACATCGCTCCAATAAATGCATTCTGGGTCCCATATCCTGGCAGGTTTCAGAGGGAGAGAAATGGGTAATCCTCGGCCCCAATGGAGCTGGGAAAACCACTTTGTTACAACTAGCAGCTGCACTTATTCATCCCACAAAGGGAATGGTCAAGGTCTTGAGTGAAAAAATGGGTGCAGTAGATGTATTTGAACTAAGGCCGCGCATAGGTTTTACCTCCAGTGCAATGTTGGAGCTACTACCAAGTGATGAAAAAGTTATTGATGTTGTTTTAACCTCTGCTTACGCGATTGCAGGTAGGTGGCAAGAAGAGTATGACTTGTGGGATGAATCAAGGGCAAAGGCGCTTTTAAATACCTTTGGAGTTAGAGAGCTAGGTGAACGTTACTTCGGCACATTAAGTGAAGGGGAGAAGAAGAGGGTGCAAATTTCTCGCGCGTTAATGGCTGATCCGGAGATTTTGCTCCTTGATGAACCCGCTGCTGGATTAGATCTAGGTGGCCGAGAGGATATTCTCTCGAGAATTACCGCGTACACCAGTGATGAGTCAGCTCCAGTCACCATAATTGTTACCCACCATATTGAAGAGATTCCGGCTGGCACAACACATGCCCTTCTTCTCAAAGAAGGAAAAGCGGCATACTTCGGACCAATATCTGAGGTCTTAACCGCCGAAAACTTACGTCAGGTTTTCGGAGTTGAGCTAAAGCTTCAATTTGATGGCAATAGATACTTCGCAACCGCGGGTTAAAAATGCTCTTTGATTTAGTGCCAGTACCTTGGCAACCGGTTTTGCATCATCTTAAGGATGAAATCAATGAAATTGGAAAACAGCTGCAAACTCGAGCAGATCAAGGTGAACGGATACTTCCCGACAAGAAATTCGTTTTTCGAGCATTAGAAACGCCACCCGAGGCGATTAAAGTTGTAATAGTTGGGCAAGACCCTTATCCGAATATTGCAGATGCCATAGGCCTAGCTTTCTCAGTCTCAACGAGGAAATCTGGTTTACCAGGTTCACTCATGAATATTCAAAAGGAAATACTTACCGATATTGGATCAACGACAACCGCAGACGGGGATCTAACTCGGTGGAGTGCGCAAGGGGTTCTTTTGTTAAACCGAGTCCTTACTGTAAGCGCCGGCAATAGCGGCTCTCATGCTGACCTGGGGTGGCAGAAAATTACACATCACATAGTTCAACACGTTGCCAGTTTGAAGGCTGTTGGTGTGCTTTGGGGAAATACCGCCAGGGAGCTGGCCCCGTTATTTGATCAAGATTCCTTAGTTGAAGGGGTGCACCCAAGTCCGTTATCTGCTCATCGAGGCTTCCTCGGCTCAAAACCATTTTCTCGAGTCAATGAGATTCTGAAAGCGCGGGCCTTACCAGAGATAACTTGGTGAATTGGGCAGTAAAAAAGGCCCCGGAGATCCGGGGCCTTTTCTTTACTTCAGTTTATGAAACCCAGGTATTAATTGGGTTATTTAGGAAGTAGATCATGAACAAGCCAGCCACCAGTAGTAGTAATGGGTGGATATCTTTTCTTCTTCCTTGTAGCAATCGAATCACTACATAAGAGACAAATCCTGCGCCAATACCTACTGAAATGTTGTAGGTGAATGGCATCAAGATGATTGTTAGGAAGGATGGAATTGCAATTCCATAATCTTCCCAATCAATAGATTTGATCTGAGTCATCATCAAGAAACCGACAATGATCAAAGCTGGAGTAGCTGCTTCATAAGGAATGATTGCAACAAGTGGAGCCAAGAAGGTGGTAAGCAGGAATAGAACACCAGTAACTACTGATGCTAATCCGGTTCGTGCGCCTTCACCACCACCTGAAGCTGATTCGATGTACGAAGTGTTTGAAGAGACACCAGCAGCTCCACCAGCGGCGGCAGCAATTGAATCGACCAAAAGAATCCGGTCTGCGTTTGGAGGTGTTCCATCTTTGTCATTCAAGCCAGCCTCTTGACCGATAGCGGTCATGGTTCCCATCGTGTCAAAGAAGTCAGCAAGAAGTAGTGTGAAAACAAGTAGTAAAGCGGTGATTAGCGGAACTCGATCAAATGAACCAAATAGGTTAAATGAACCAAGTAGACCAAAATCTGGTGTTGCTACGACGTTTTCTGGCATCGCTGGGATGTTTAGGTTCCATCCCTTTGGATTTACTGCGCCAGTCGCACCGTTAAACAACGGACCAACCTTGAATGCGCTTTCAATAGCAATAGCCAAACCGGATGAAATTACGATACCGATTAGAAGCGCTGCTTTGATTTTACGTACCATCAAACCGATGGTTAGGAAGAGACCAAAAGCGAAAACTACGACCGGCCATCCAACGAGTTCTCCATTGTTGCCGAGGGTCACTGGAACTGGACCAGTGCCGGTGCGGCGAACAAAGCCCGCATCCACCAAACCGATAAGGGCGATAAACAATCCAATTCCGACGGAAATGGCGATCTTCAATTGGGTAGGAACGGCACGGAACACCGCGGTACGGAATCCGGTTAGAACCAGCACCAAGATGATTAAGCCTTCAAGGACAACAAGTCCCATGGCGTCAGCCCATGTCATCTTTGATGCGATGCCAACTGCTACGAAGGTGTTTAGACCTAGTCCAGTTGCGAGTGCCAACGGGAAGTTAGCAACAACGCCCATGAGAATAGACAAGACACCTGCTACGAGTGCAGTAGCAGCCGCTATCAGTGCAAGGTTCGGAGCGTCTCCGCCACCGAGGTACTTACCATCAGCATCTTTTGATAGACCGATGATCAATGGATTTAGGGCAACGATGTAGGCCATCGTAAAGAAGGTAACTACGCCGCCACGAACCTCTTGTGCTACTGAGGATCCGCGTTGAGAGATTTTGAAATAAGAGTCAAGCATGCTCTTCCTTTCATCCCAGTTGAATGGGATGTCGCTAATTTTTTAACGGTGGTGGTTGCGACACCGTGTGGATTCAGTCCACAGGCTGAGGGGAGTGGCTTAAACCTATTGGTTACCCATGGGTAATCCGAGAAACGACACCAAAGGAAAGTGCGACCGAGTACCCGATAAATAAGGCAAAAAGCGCTGTTCCGAGCCCTGCAGTACCGCCCAATATCACTCCGAGGGTTAGCACAACCAGCTCAATCATTAATCTCACCCGACCAACCGGAATCCCCGTTCTACGATGTATAGAGGTCATCCAGCCATCGCGAGGTCCTGGTCCAAGACCGCAGGTTATATAAAGCGCCGATCCGATTCCCACCATCGCAATTCCGACAAATACATAAATTAACTCCATAGCAAATTGTTTGGGGTGTGGGAACACATGAATACCAAAATCAATTGCAAATGCGATTATCAATATGTTGGAGATAGTTCCAAGTCCTGGACGCTCCTTCAAGGGAATCCATAACGCTAGAACTATCGCGCTAATAATTAGAGTGGATGCCCCGATACTAAATCCAGTATTAATGGAGATTCCTTGAGCCAAAACCGACCACGGTGCATTTCCAAGTCCTGAGATTATTAACAAGCTATCGCCTAAACCGAAGATGAATAATCCAAAGGCAAGGATAGAAAACCTTTGGAGTCCGAACTCCCATCTGTGCTGTGCGGTCCAAGGTGTTTTTGGTACGGTTTTGTGCGGCCTCAATTTATTGCGCCATTTATTCACCAACCAAAGGTATCAGTAGCTCTAGACTTGATTTCATGTTCATTGGCTTTGGAACCACCCTCAATATATTCACTATTCTCTTTGGAGCTGCAATAGGAGTTCTAGTAGGTAATAGGTTCAAAGACACTACTCGCTCTCTCATGATGGATGTTCTTGGTGCGGTAACCCTTATTAGCGCTGCAGCTTCCGTATTCGCAATGTGGGATAAATCTTTTAATGAGGCGGTTCCGAAAGGTGGAGCATTGTTAGTGGTTCTAGCCGCTCTTTTGATCGGCGGAGGAATAGGATCTTTTGTTGATATTGAATCCAAACTTGAGCGAGCTGGTTTGTACTTGAAAAATAGATTAGATAAAGATGGTAAATCACCTTTCGTGGAAGGTTTTGTAACCGCATCCTTAATTTTCGTAATCGGACCACTTGCGATATTAGGCAGCATTAGCGATGGCATGGGAACCGGAATTGAACAGTTAACATTAAAGAGCATTTTGGACTTTTTTGCATCGATTGCCTTCGCGGCCGCTTTGGGTTGGGGAGTTGCAGTATCGGCGCTGCCAGTAGGTATCTACCAATTCTTTTGGACTGGAGTCGGTTTGTTGGCTGGGCAGGTTTTGTCTGATTATCAGATCAGCGCTATGACAGCGGTAGGCGGCGTTCTTCTATTTGGTATCGCTCTGAAACTTCTGAAAATAAAAGAGATCGCTATCGGCAACCTCCTGCCGTCCTTGGCGCTCGCGCCCTTATTGGCCTGGCTTGCTAGTTACCTGTGACAATCAATAATCAAAAGCTTTTAGCATCAATTACAAATCGATAGCGAACATCACTGGCAACAGTTCGATTGTAAGCCTTGTTGATGTAATCAGCGTTAATTACCTCTACATCACTAACGATGTTGTGCTTTCCGCAGAAATCAAGCATCTCTTGGAGCTCTGGAATGCCACCAATCATGGAACCAGCGATAGATCGTCTACCATTTAGTAAAGTGCCAGCGTTCACCGCGTAAGGCTTACCAGGCAGACCTATCACCACCAAAGTTCCATCTGTTTTCAAGGTGCTCAAATATGGCTCTAGTTCAATATCAGCTGAAACGGTATTGAGAATTAAATCAAAGTGTTTTTGCAGACCCTTATGCCAATTCGAGTTCTTTGTATCTACAAACTTTGATGCTCCCATTCGCTTTGCATCATCCTCTTTCGACCTCGAATGAGAGAGAACAGTTACCTCAGCCCCAAGCGCCGCGGCGAACTTAACCCCCATGTGTCCTAATCCGCCCAACCCCATAACTGCGATTTTCTTGCCCGGCTTAGCCTGCCAATGTCGAAGTGGTGAATAGAGCGTAATACCGGCACAAAGCAATGGAGCCACTGCCGAGATATCGAGGTTTGCCGGAACCTTGACGGCGAAATCTTGATCAACCACAAAGTAATTGGAATATCCGCCAAAAGCTATTTGATCTGTGTTTCTTTCGTAATCGTTGTAAGTGCCGGTCATGCCCTCTAAACAATACTGCTGAAGCCCGCGTAGACAATTTTCGCACTTACGGCAGGAATCAATATACACTCCCACACCAATTAGATCTCCGATGGCAAATTTTGAAACCTTTTCACCAATGGCATTGACAACACCAACAATTTCATGACCCGGAACCATGGGGAAAAGTGCGGCGCCCCACTCCTCGCGGGCTTGATGAATATCTGAGTGACATATTCCCGAGAACTGAATCTCAAAACCAACATCATTCGGGCCTAAATTGCGTCGTTCAAATTCAAAGGGGACTAGATCGGCTTTTGCTTCCAGAACAGCATAACCCTTTGATTTCATCTTCTTCTCCCGATTTTCTTACCGATTAATATGGATTTAATTGAAAGGTAACGGTTCGATAGATTGATGTGCTGCACCCGAGTTGCGCGCGGTAACTTTGCGCATATGGTGTCTACGGCACAAAACTTCATATGCGACCTCATTACCCGAAGCTGTGTCACCAACAACAACCTGTTCGCCTTCAGTGACCATGACCCCGCCGATGGTACGGGCGTTATGAGTAGCCCTCTCGCCGCACCAACAAAGGGCTTCAACTTGAAGAGTTTGTACTCGGTCAGCTAATTCAACTAAGCGAGCCGAACCGGGGAATAGTCGGGTACGGAAATCTGTGAGAATTCCAAAAGCATAAACATCGATGCTTAAACCATCAGCGATTCTAGCGAGCTGTTCTATCTGTTCTGGGGCATAAAACTGCGCCTCATCGCAGATCACATAATCGATTCTCTTGCCTGCAGAGAGTTGATCCACTACAAACTTATGTAAATCTAAGCTCTCTGAAACCTCGAGAGCTTCAGAGGTGAGACCTAATCTAGAGGATATTTTTCCGGAACCAGCTCGGTCACGGTTTGTAAAGAGCAAACCAGCACGACCGCGACTTTCATGATTGTGGGCGGTTTGTAAGGCGAGAGTGGATTTTCCACTGTCCATGGTTCCGCAGTAATAAATCAGTTCTGCCATGTTAAGCCTTCAATAAAGAGATTATCTCGACTTCGGGATGGGTTGCCGCAATAACTTCCCGACCTTTTAAGAACTCAATCTCCAACATGAAGAGATGAGCTACCACTTTTGCCCCGGTTATCTCAACCAGATCATGACAAGCTAAAGCTGTTCCGCCGGTAGCTAAAACATCATCGACAATAATTACATTGTCTTCCTTCGAGAGTAAATCTTTATGGAGCTCAAGGGCATCAAAACCATATTCCAACGCATACTCTTTCCGGTAAACATCGCGAGGAAGCTTTCCTGGCTTTCTTACAGTTACGAAGCCAATTTCCAAAGCCTTGGCAATAGCTCCACCCAAAATGAAGCCACGACTTTCTATACCTACAATGGCATCGACACCCACATTTAGCGCTCGAATGGAACGGGCAAACTCATCAATTACAACCCCAAACCCAGGTCCATCAGCGAGCAGAGGTGTGATGTCTTTAAAAAGGATTCCAGGTTTTGGATAATCAGGAACATCTGCAATCAGAGAGAGGGCGCGGTTTAAAGGGGTGTTCACGGTGGGAGCGTAGCGATAAAAACGTGTCCGAGAGGGGACTTGAACCCCTAATCCCTTTCGAGAACTAACACCTCAAGCTAGCGCGTCTGCCAATTCCGCCACCCGGACAATGAGAGGGCATACTTTAGCCCATGGAACTAAACGATGCCCAACGCCAAGAACTCGAAAATGATGTAATCACCCTATGCCAGGAGTTAATCCGAATTCCGAGCGTTAACTTCGGTGAAGGAAAAGGTGATGAGAAAGCAGCGGCTGAATATGTAGCGGCCAAATTGGCTGAGGTAGGCATCGCAAGCAAGTTTTATGAAAGCGCTCCTAACCGCGTCTCCGTTGTAGCAAGAATTGAAGGAACAGATCAATCCCGTCCGGGTCTTGTGATTAACGGACACCTAGATGTCGTTCCAGCTAACGCAGCAGATTGGTCAGTAGACCCGTTCTCTGGAGTAATTAAAGATGGTTGCATATGGGGACGTGGCGCAGTTGACATGAAAAACATGGACGCCATGATGCTTGCGGTATTTAGATTATGGGCTCGTCATGGATATAAACCATCTCGAACAATGGTGGTTGTGTTTTTTGCTGACGAAGAAGCGGGTGGAATTTACGGATCGCGATGGATGGCCGAAAATCATCCTGAAGTTTTTGCAGGTTGCTCCGAGACTATCTCCGAAGTTGGTGGTTTTTCACTAACTTTGAACTCTGGCAAGAGAGTTTATGTAATAGAAACCTCTCAAAAAGGTATTGAATGGATGAAGTTGACCGCGACCGGCGTTGCAAGTCATGGATCGGTCATAAATGATAAAAACGCGGTAACTCGATTAGCTGATGCAGTTGCAAAGGTTGGAAGCTTTAAATGGCCACAGCGAATTACCAAGACAAATGAGCTATTTTTCAAAAAAATTGCGGAGTTAACCGGCAAAAGCTATGACCCAAGCAATCTGCAGCCTTTACTTGATGAAGTTGGTTCGATGTCAAAGATGATTGGTGCGACTCTGACCAATACCGCTAACCCTTCAATGCTGGAGGCGGGCTATAAAGCAAATGTGGTGCCGCAATCTGCTAGCGCGGTAGTAGATGGCAGAACTTTGCCGGGTTATGAATCGGAGCTTCTAGATACGGTAAAGAAGTTGGTTGGGGAGCATGTAACCGTTGAAAGTTTAGTTTCGGATATCCCACTAGAGGTGGAGTTTGGTGGTCCGCTCGTGGATGCCATGATGAACGCGATTAAATCCGAGGATCCTGAAGGAATCCCGATCCCTTATTTACTAAGCGGAGGCACCGACAATAAAGCTTTGGCAAAGCTGGGAATATTGGGGTACGGATTTAGTCCGTTGAAACTTCCAGCTGATTTAGATTTTGTTGGTTTATTCCATGGAATTGATGAGCGGGTACCAATAGATTCACTTCATTTTGGTGCCAGGACCTTGCATCACTTTCTAGTTAATGCCTAACACGTGAATACCTAATTCGGCGCGGAGATTTCATCTAAAGCTTGTCGGACTGGAATAGGCAAGGTAACTGCTTCACTACTGAGCGCACCTCTTAATTGGGCACCGGTACGGGCACCAATAACAGCAGATGTGACGCCAGGGCAATCCCGCACCCAAGAGAGCGCTACCTCTAATGGGGACAAACCAAGGCCGTCGGCCGCAACTATTACCGCTTCAACTATTCGTGAACTACCTTCATCAAGAAAAGGTTGAATAAAGGCGGAGAAGTGAGGCGTTGCTCCGCGAGAGTCAGATGGAATTCCCGATCTGTATTTTCCAGTTAAAACGCCCCGTCCTAGAGGAGACCAAGCCAGCATTCCAACACCAAGATTTGTACACGCGGGCAAAACCTCTCGTTCCACCTTTCGATTCAACAACGAGTACTCATTTTGAACGCTGTTAATTGGAGCCTTTCCAAACAATGGATTTTGCAAAGAGAAGGATCGAGCGAGCTGCCAGCCGGAGAAGTTGGATACGCCAACATGGCGTGCTTTACCCGAACTAACCGCGTAATCAAGAGCGCTTAAAGTTTCCTCCAGGGGGGTGTTTTCGTCCCAGGTGTGAATCTGCCAAAGATCAATGTAATCAGTTTTTAATCTAGTCAGGGAACGATCAAGATCTGATATTAAAGAGGTCCTTGAGTTATCAACTTTTCTTTCGCCGGTTTTAAAACTGATTCCCGCCTTGGAGGCAATAACCAATTCTTCCCTTGGAATTAGAACTCCCAGTAATCCACCCAGAACACGCTCGGAATCCCCATCTCCATAAACCGCAGCCGTGTCAACGAAATTTCCGCCAGCATCGATGAAGTGACGGAGCTGCTCAGCCGCTTCATGTTCATCGGTATCTCGACCCCAGGTCATGGTGCCAAGTGCGAGCCGACTTACCTTGACGCCACTGTTGCCAAGTTTGCGTTGCTCCATGTTGAGACCCTAGCAAAAATCTTCATAAAGCTTGGGAAGCGACTAGCCTAAGAACATGACCACATTTATCTTCTTGCGTCATGCGGCATCCACCTCCAATGAATCTGGGTTGCTGGCGGGTCGTATGCCTGGAGTATTTCTCTCTAGAAAGGGCGAAAAGCAGGCAATTGCCTTAGTTACAAAGTTGAACTCTCTACAAATCGACAAGGTTCTGGTAAGCCCACAAGAAAGATGTTTGCAAACGATAAAACCTTGGTTGCAGCATGTGCGAAAGAGAGCGAGTGAAGATGTTGCTTTCCAAGAGATGAATTATGGAGAGTGGTCAGGCGCTAAATTGAATGAGCTCTCGAAATCTAAAGAGTGGAGGCAGATTCAGAAAGCTCCATCTACGTTTACCTTTCCCAATGGTGAGTCTTTCCTATCTGCGCAACGTAGAGTGCAACGCCGCCTTAACTCGCTTTCCAAGAAATATCCAAAGGGCAATATTTTGATAGTTTCACATGGAGACATAATTAAATTAGCTGTTGCATGCACTTTGAAGATGGATTTGGATGAATTCCAAAGGATAATTGTGGATCCCGCCTCTCTAACAATTACAACCTGGCAAGGGAAGCAAAGATCCCTGATCTCCCTGAACTTAGGTCTTGGAAAAGGTTTACCGCAGGGAAAAATGGGGAATCTATCAAGGAGAAGGGTTTTAGGCGGAGGTTCAGGTGAGTAGACAAATTTTCAATTTGGAGAAGGTGGATCGATTCACATTGGGAACAGTTGGCCAGCCGGGGGAGCGTCAGTTCTTCATACAAGCTAGAAAAGTAGGACAGGTTTTCTCCTTCGCATTGGAAAAAGGCCAGGCCCAAGCCTTAACCGATAGATTTCATGAGATTTTGAAGGAGTCGAAGTTAAATAAAGTGCAGCTGGATCGCGATGTTTCGCCTCTGGACACACCGATAGAGTCGGAGTTTGAGCTAGGCGTCATGGCTATAAGCTGGAAATACGATTCAGAGTCGATTGTTTTTGAGGCACAAGGTGTCACCAATCTGCAAAGCGATCGAGTTTTTGAAGAAATCGTTGGCGATGAAGTGGAAGATGCACCTCCCATCCTTCGAATAACATTAACGCCAAAACAAGTTCGAACCTTCATTGATCGGGCCAGTTCAGTAATAAAAGCGGGGCGGCAACCATGCATGTTTTGTGGTGGACCCATCAATCTTGAGGGGCATTTCTGTCCACGGGCAAATTAACTAGAGAGAATATTTCGAACATGTCCGAGATTACCGTGGAGAATCTCCGCGATGGTGAGTTAATTGTTGAGGGGCGATTAATTGATGCCTCTAACGCAACTCTTTATGGCAAGGTAGTTATATCTCCATCAATGGAGGTTCCAGTCGTTTATAAACCCATTGCGGGCGAAAAACCATTATGGGATTTTCCAAATGGATCCTTGGCTGGGCGTGAGGTTTGCGCTTACGAATTGAGTGCAGCGGCCGGATTTGATTTGGTACCGGTAACAGTTTTTAGAGATGGTCCTTTCGGTCCAGGGGCGGTGCAATTGTGGATAGATGTTCCAGAGGATTGCGATGTGATTTCACTTGCCCAAGAGGAAAGAGATGATATTCGCAGCATGGTGTTATTTGACGCGATTATTAACAACACTGATAGGAAGTTCGGACATATCCTCTTTGATGCTGCCGGGAAATTATTTGGCTGCGACCATGGGGTAACTTTTCACGAAGAAGATAAATTGCGCACGGTGCTCTGGCAGTTTGCTGGTGAGAAACTAATCCCAACTGAGATTGAGCTACTCAACAATATTGAGAAATGGCTAATGAGTGAGGCATCTGCAACACTTAAAAATCACCTTTCAGCGGCAGAGATATCTACCTTGATGTATCGAGTTGATCGACTGAAAACTGAGGGATTTCCTTACCCATCTGAGGACTGGCCAGCTGTTCCTTGGCCGCCGGTTTAGTTAAATACTTTGTAGGCTAAGGACATGAGATCTTGGCCAGGGGTTTATGTTCCGCCGGCTCCAGCGACAATCGAAGCCCCCGAACTGAAGCTTCTAGACTCCTATAAGAAGAGCTTTGTACATATCAATCAGAAGGTTGTAACTAGTTATGTTTGTGGCATTACTCCATACGATGCCACTCATTTAGGTCATGCCGCCACTTATCTAACATTTGACCTAATTCATAGATACCTCCTAGCTAGAGGACAGCAAGTTCTATTCGCTGAAAATATCACCGATATCGATGATCCACTCCTAGAGAGAGCCAACAGAGACAAAGTCGATTGGCAAGTGTTAGCAACCAGTCAAATAGATTTATTTGTAAGCGATATGACAGCCTTGCACGTTATTCCTCCGCAACATTACCTGGGAGTTATTGAAAGCATGGACTCGATTAATGAGTTTATACAAGCTTGCCAAAGCAACTCTCTTGCCTATTTTGTTGAAGATGATCTGTATCTTGACTTAAGCAAAGTAGCGGAGTTTCCAGATAATTTACCTATGCCGCTGGAGGAGGCCATCGCCTCATTTAAAGAACGCGGTGGAGATCCGGAGCGCAGCGGGAAGCGTCATCCATTAGATCCACTGCTATGGCGAGCTCATCGTGAAAATGAACCTCAATGGGAATCCTCAGTCGGTCCAGGACGTCCTGGTTGGCACATTGAATGTACCGCAATAGCTTTGAATGCCTTGCCAAGTGGTGAACACACCTCTATCACAATTCAAGGTGGGGGATCGGATTTAATTTTTCCACATCACTACATGACCGCATTACAAGCCAAAGCTTTGACTAAGTTTGATTTTGCCGCCGCTTATGTCCATGCCGGAATGATCGGTTTAGATGGCGAAAAGATGAGCAAAAGCAAAGGTAATTTAGTTTTTGTATCCAAACTGCTGGCATCTGGGGTAAGTGCTTCGGCCATCAGGGTTGCCTTGATGCTTCAGCATTATCAATCCGATCGGATGTGGAACGAGGAACTATTGCACACGGCCAATTTGATAATCGACAGATTGGAACTTAACTTATCTAGAAATGAAGTTGCTCCGACGCTTCCAGTAATTCAACATATTGTAGAAGCGCTATCTGAAAATCTAGATACTCCCAGAGTTTTGCAGCATCTCGCAGATTGGTGTACGCAAACTGAATCAGGTGAAATTGGTGGTAGCACAGGGGAGTTATCTAGAGCGCTGGATACATATTTGGGGATAGTTCTCTAGAGCTCCGGATTCCTGCGCAGGAAGCGTTCGACTTCACGAGCGATACTTTCGCCTGTGGCTCCTGGGATATCTAAGGCATCTTTATTGCTCTCAAGTTGTTTAACGTAATCGCCAATTTCTGCATCCTCAGAGGCCATTTGATTAACCTGTTTCTCCCAAGCTTCAGATCGATCTGGTAGATCACCCTGCGGAATAGAAATCTCAAGGAAATCCTCTAACGCGTTGACCAAAGCCAATGAAGCTTTAG
>JACCEE011564878.1_pt1 | contig 12996 bp, 8 predicted proteins | sample 7449931 | NCBI WGS metagenome assembly JACCEE01 (sample SAMN15323457, study PRJNA562643) | freshwater metagenome | isolation source: river surface water | place: USA:Blue River Watershed | collected 2017-08-19 | reverse complement strand
TGGTTCGTGAGAAAATCGCGGTAGCCATGGTGACGACTTCTAAAACAAGTATTGATCTTAAAGGCGGGCAGATGGCCCTCGTTCCTCAAGAGGGAAATCAATTTTATGTGAGCATGATTGAAAAGGCCCAAGCGGATTCTGCTGGGCAAGGAAAGTTATTTGAAAATTTAGGTTTACGCCCTCAAGACCGTGAAGCGTTTTTCAACACTAATATGGTTCTCATTAATTATAGAGTTGTTGTGCCGCTTATAAAAAAACTTATTCAAGAAATTGGAGAACAACAGTTTTTTGATATTGTGGCACCAGATTTGATTTTAAATGTCAAAAAGCAAAATGATGGTGGCAAAGATAGAAAATTTACTCAACTCGAAGGCGCAATGGGAACTGTGTTTTTAAACCTCGACCGTTATTGGCGCTCTCGCTATAAAACAGGCATTCTTCATATCCTTAACGTTGAAGCTCAGGAGAGGACGCGTTTTTTCTCTCCCATTAAAACAGCTTTTGATTATGTGATGCAATTTCATTCTGATCGTTTCGTTTTAGATGAAAAAACTTGTCGGATTATCAACAACCGCCCAGGGAAATTACCTTTTGTCTCTTTAAAGGATGATTTTTATAAAGATGTTGAGAACACTCTTGAATCTTTCAAGGGAGTAAAAATTCAAAATCTTGATAATTTGGAACTAGATGGGATCGCTATTTTTGAGGGGATTGAACTAGTTGGAAAAGTTGTTATTAAAGTACCTCCTGGAATTAAGCTTGTTTTAAAAGATAGTATTAAAAATAGATGTATTGCGAATGAGCGCCTGGTCTTTTCTCTGAATGGAGAATTGTTGGAGCAGGGGGGAGTGTGAAGTTACGCTTGAGCAAAAGCATAAGCTTTGTTGTTCTTAGTATCGTTTGCGTTGTTGGCGTTGGGAGCTTTTTTGTGTGGAACGCCCTTCGTAACGAAGAGGCGCGTATTGCTCGAGATTATACTCAGAAAATTGAAATTGTTGCACACGCTCTAGAGCAAAGTGTTCTAAAGCAGCTTAAAATAGAAAATTACTCTGTTGAGACTGCTGCTTACAAAGAAGTTAAAGTTCAGCTTAATGAGTATTTGCGTCACTTAAGTGGAGCTCGTTGGCTTTATACTCTTAACATACGTAAAGGACAGATTGTTTTTGGAGTCGATTCCAATCCAGAAAATTCAATTAATTTTTCGGCACCAGGATCTGTTTACCAAGAAGCACCTGAGGGACTCGCTGAAGTTTTCATTGGGCAATCCAAGGTCATTGGCCCCTACCGCGATCAATGGGGACATTTTATTTCAATTTTTGTACCTGTTTGGGATGCTGATCATAAAAGAGTTGTGGGGGTGATTGGAGCTGATATTGATGTTGATGTATGGAGTGCTCAAAAGTGGCGTTATGCGATTTTGCCGTTAGCACTTACTTTTCTTGTTTGTTTTATTCTACTTTCTCTCTTGTATTTACGTGGCCGACTAAATAAGCAAATTTCTTTTCTTATGGGTGAAGAGAAAAAGCTTCAGCACGAGCGCTTGTTTTTACAAAGTTTGATTGATGCTGTTCCATCACCTATTTACTTTAAGAATGCCCAAGGTGCTTATGTCATGACCAATTCATCTTTCAGTCGGGATATAGATATTGAGGGGACAGAGTTGCTTGAGCAGACTGTTTATGGAGTTCTTTCTCCAGAAAACGCACAAAAGGGAATCAAAAGCAAAGACGAAGAGCTCATCTCTGCACCTAACAATACTTTGTCGACCTATGAATCTTTGGCTCTTTTTAAAGATGGTAGTCGAAAAAATATGATCTTTCATAAAATGCGCTTTGAAAACCCCTATGCGAACGGGGTCATTGGCGTCATGATGGATGTTTCTGAAATTGTAAATTCTCGTCAACAGGCTCAGGGCTTAGCTGAAAAGTTAGCAAAAACTTTACAGGCATCAGAGGATCTTCGTGTAGAAGCTGATCGAATGAGAAGTATTGCTGAAACTTTGGCGAGCGAAGCTCAGAAAGCCAATCAAGCGAAGAGCTCTTTCTTGGCCAATATGAGCCATGAAATCCGTACTCCAATGAACGGAATTATTGGAATGTGTGCTCTTTTGCAGGAGACGAAACTTGATGATGAACAGCGAGACTTTGTTGATACTGTAAAGAAAAGCGCTGATGCCTTGCTGGGTATTATAAATGACATTCTCGATTTTTCCAAAATTGAAGCAGGAAAGATGGAGTTGGAAAAAATTGATTTTGATCTTCGTGTGGCCATCGAAGATATTATTGATATTTTAGCGATACGTGCAGAAGAAAAAAAATTAGAGCTTTCCTTTACTGTTGAGCCTGAAATTCCATCATTACTGAGAGGCGACCCCGGGCGTTTACGCCAGTTATGGATTAACTTGATTGGTAATGCTATTAAATTTACTTTGCAGGGTGAAGTAAGCTTAAGTGTGGCCCTTGAAAAAGAAACTGAAGAACATGTTGCTTTGCTCTTTTCCATTAGGGACACCGGGATTGGTATCCCATCTGACAAAGTAGGGGATCTCTTTAGTGCTTTTACCCAAGTGGACGAGTCTTACACCAGAAAGTTTGGTGGTACTGGTCTTGGTCTTTCTATCTGTAAACAACTCGTTGAGATGATGGGCGGTACAATCGGTGTTGAAAGTGAGCCAAATAAGGGATCTACATTTTGGTTTCGAGTGCTTTTAGAAAAACAACATACGACTAACCGTGTTCTTTCTGATCACGTTGATCTTAGTGATTTTCGTGTTCTGGTTATCGATGATAATCCAACAAATGGAAAGCTTATTACAACAACTCTTCAATCTTGGGGCTGTCCGGGCGAATACATAAGCGAAGGGAAAACTGCTGTTTCATATTTACAGAAAGCCCTACAAGAAGCTCAGCCTTTTAAAGCAGTCATTCTTGATATGACGATGCCAGACATTGACGGCGAAGCTTTGGGGCAAATGATTAAACGTGATGATGCACTTAAAGATATTTTTCTCATTATGATGCCTTCTATTGGCAGAAGAGGAGATGTCGCTCGTCTTAAAAAGATTGGTTTTGATGCTTATCTTCCTAAACCTGTGAAACAATCCCAGCTACGCGCCTGCTTAACTATGCTCAAGCAGCGTAAACCAGGAGAGACTGATCCGGATAAAGGGGTGATCACACGTCATAGTATCGCTGAAGAAATGAGGAAAATGGCCAAGCTACTTGTGGTTGAAGATAATCTTACTAATCAAAAGTTAGCGCTAAAACTTTTCGAGAAGATGGGGCTTTACGCTGAAGTTGCACCTGATGGCATTCAGTGTTTGAAACTTCTTGAAAAAAATCATTATGATTTAGTCTTTATGGATATACAAATGCCAGGGATGGATGGCTTTGAAACTACTGGTGTGATTCGGGCCTGTGATTCAAAAGTTCTCGATCATAACATTCCTATTATCGCGATGACAGCCCATGCGACTAATGAGGATAAATTAAAATGTTTATCATCAGGAATGAATGACTATATTTCCAAACCGATTGATTCAGGTAAACTTTCTGATATTGTCTCAAAATGGTTAAAAATTGATAGGGCCCGAGATTTCCTCAATCTTACGAAAAGTGCAAGAGATATTGTCTTTGACTATGATAATTTTCTGATGAGAGTTGGGGGCGATGTTGAACTAGCTCAAGAAATACTCGACGTCTATTTACAAGATGCTCCGACTCAGATCACTCGTTTAGAGCAATCCTTAAAGGACGTGAATTTTTCTCTTATTCACCGTCATGCCCATACTTTAAAAGGGGCTTCAGATAATATCAGTGCCTATGCTTTAAGAGACATTTCTCTATGCTTAGAAAAAATTGCAGAAAGTGGTGATCTGGATCAAATGAATGCTTTGTTTGATAAAATTAAAACTGAGTTTTCACGTTTAAAGTCAACATTGGAACAGAGTGGCGTTTTACGCTCAAAGTGAGTTGGTATGAGAACCTTGATTGTTGAAGATGATTTTACTTGTCGAAAAATTATGCAGCGATTTTTAGCTCCTTATGGGGAGTGTGATATTGCTGTTGATGGGAAAGAAGCTGTACAGGCTTTTAAAGAGGCCCTTAAAAATAAAACTTCCTACGATCTCATTTGTCTCGATATTATGATGCCTGAATTGGATGGTCATGGTGTCTTAAAAGAGGTACGTAATCTAGAAAATCAGCATGGGATTTCAGAGCAGAATAACGTCAAAGTCATCATGACAACGGCATTGAGTGATTCCAAGAATTTTATTAATGCTTATCAAGAAAAGTGTGAAGGTTATTTAATTAAGCCCATCGATAGGAACAAGTTGCATGAGCTTTTGGTTTTCCTAAAACTTATTCCCCCCGGCAGTAAGCCATTTCCTGGTCATTAAACTTAAAATTTTTTTTCTCTTTGGGGTTGATATCGTTGAGGTTTAAACATAGTTTCTGAGGGCAGGCTTCAGAGATAAAAACATTGTTTGCAGTGAAATAGCTTTTCTCTTTGCATTCTGTTGACAGCTCATTTCCTGTAAGGAAGTGCTTAATCGTCGGTACTTTTTCTTTTGTCTTTTGCATCTTTTCAAGCAATGCCATTTGTCTATTGAGTGGGTTGTAGCAATATCCTATTGCGACTCCATGAGTTGTGGCCGGATAGGCGACAAAAGCTGGTGCTGGTGTAATCCATATTTGTTGAGACAAAAGAGGTGTTTCAGAACGAGAATTCAAAACATGGTGAAGGCTTTCCCAAGAAAGTTCATTAAAAATAATTGTCAGATTAATGAGGTTGAGGATGAGGGCAAAGCTGAGACCCAAAGATGCAAATTTTAAGCTTCTGATTTGTTCCCAAAAATAAGCTAGCGCAAAAATTGCAATAAAAAAGAAGGCAATAAGAAATCGGCTATGAACTCTAAGAGAGTCGCTAAAAATATAATGGTTACTTAGCGCATAGGGAGAGAAAGTTGAAAAATAGCCTAAGCTTAAAAGAATAGGTGGAACGGCGCATAACCCCAAGTAAAGTCCCATACGACCGAGGTGAAACTTTTCTTTTTTTAGTAGTCCAGAGTATAAGATAAAAATAATTAAGATAAAGATTGAAGAGAAAAAACTGTATTCCCAAACACTCCATTGCTGATTCCTATCAGACCCCCAAAGGCGCATTTCACTTGGGATTGTTGGAGCTAAGAGATTTTGTATGAGTTCGCCGAGAGTCGTTTTATTGGTGTCTATTTGTTCCAATTGCCTTGGATGCTGAATTTGGTAAAGGATAACTGAAGCCCATTTGTATGAAGAAAAAAAGAGTGCGACAAGGGAAGTTATGAAAAAGTATTTTAGTTTTTTAAAGTGCTTGTAAGACCAATAGAGGAGTAGAGGGAAAAGTGGAAAGAACAAATAAACAACGACAGGGTAGAAGGCACCGGAAAAAAGAATAAAAATGGCCCCAAAAAGAAGAAAAGCCCTTTTGATGCGAAAATTCCCTTCTTGGCTTTCTTTAAAAAAGTAGTAGAGGATAACTATCGCGAGATTGAAAAAAGAGAAAGTTACATGACCTGCAATGCTGTGCCAGACGAAGAAATTGCTGGTCAGGGCGCAAAGAGAAAATGCCCATAAATGTCCTTCATTAAGATCAAAAAACAATTCTAAAAGTTTTTTTAGAAAATAAGCGCCAACTGCAAAAAGTGCAATCATCATGATCTTTGTTCCCCAAACGGGACCAAAAAGGAGATGGAAAAGAAATAATGGGGAGAGGGAGAGGGCCTGGGGATCGCCAAGGCGGGTAACCCCTGCACAGAATTGGTATGACCAAAATGGAAGTTCTCCAAAAACGAGGAGAGAGCGAAGATCGGTTTCTGCCGTCGTATAAAAATAATCCCAATCAAGCTGATTGCTCATTAGGATAATCAAAGTGAGGAGTACAAAACTAAGAATGCTAAAAATTTTTAAGAAATTTTTAAGCAATATTTGTTCCTTATTCATGGCAGTGGGTATGTACCCATTCTACTGTTTTGCGAACATTTTCTTCAGGCGTATTGGGTAGGACTCCATGGCCTAAGCCAAAAATCCATTTCGAAAGATGTCGATGACCTTTCATTCCGTCCCAAAGACTTTGTAAGCGTAATTCAAGCTCAGCCCAAGGGAGAAAAAGCCAGTCTGGGTCAATATTCCCTTGAATATAAAACTTTTCACCAAATTCATCTAAAGTGGCATGGAGATCGTTTTTCCAGTCAATGCCCAAAACATCTAGTTCGTTAATATTGGCGATTAAGCGTAGATGAGTCTGTGATGTGTTTTTGGAATAGTAAATGAGACGTGTCTTAGGAAATTTATTTTTAAAGTTTTTACAGAGGACAGTGAGAGTTGGAAGAATGTATTTTTCAAAATCCTGTGGACTCAACTCACCCACTGCCGTGTCAAAAAGACAAACGGCATCAGCTCCACCCTCCGCTTGCAAATTCATTTCTATTTCAAGGCAGGGCCTTAACATTTTGAAAAACTCTTCGTAGCGTCCCTCATAAAGTCCACGCTTGCTTAAGTGAAGGCCATCTTTGTGAGACCCCTCGCTGGCATAGGTGTAAAGAGTGAAGGGCGCACCAACAAAACCGAGAAGAGATTTATTTGTAGGGAGGCACGTTTTAAGAAGTTTCGTTGCTTCTTTTTGGAAGTGAAAAAAATTCTCGGCATTTCCTTGTGGGGATAGTCTTTGAAAGCTTGCCTTATCTTTGAGTTGAACTTCAAGAGTCGGAGGGCCACTTTCATAACTGAGCCCCATGCCAAGATATTCAAGAGGGAAGAGTAAGTCAGAAAATAAAATGGCCGCATCAAAATTGAAATCTTCAATAGGCCCCATTGTGACTTCACAGGCAAGCTCAGGCTTTTTACAAAGATCCATAAAAGAGTGCTTAGAGCGTAGATTTTGATAATGCTTATGGTAGCGTCCCGCCTGACGCATAAACCAGACGGGGATTTGCTTATTTCTATCTCTAAAAAGTCCCATGAAGATTCCTTAATTAATTCCAGAGGCGACGTTCAAGGTCTTCTGCAACTTTTTCATCGTGAGCAAGGCTTATAAAGCCTACTTCGTAGGCATTGGGAGCGAGGTAGATGCCCTTGTCGAGAAGAATTTCAAACATTTCTTGGAAGTTTTGGCTTAATGTTGCAGGAATATCTTTGATTGAGCGAATCTCTTTGCAGGGGGAAAACCAGAAAAGAGACTCATAGCTTAAAAGTTGAATCCCTTTGAATTTGCCACTTTCATATTCGTCCAGCCATTTTCTAAAAATGCCATATATACGTTCTGCATTTTGATTAATGCGAGCATAGTTATCAGGAGTCAGTTTTTGCAAGGTTGCAAGACCTGCACTCATAGCAAGGGGATTTGCACTCAAAGTTCCTGCTTGATAAACATTACCAACTGGAGCGAGCTCTTCCATGATTTTTTTTGTTGAGGCAATAGCTCCAACAGGAAGACCACCTCCAATAATTTTTCCATAAGTCACTATGTCAGGAGTAATCTTTGTCCTTTCGCTCATACCTCCAAAGCCAATTCTAAATCCTGAGATGACCTCATCGAAAATAAGAAGGGCTCCGTTTTCTTTCGTAAGGCGGCGAATGGCCTGAAGAAATTCTTGAGTTTGGATGAGAAGTCCGTTATTGGCCGGAAGAGGCTCAATAATGACTGCAGCAATATCTTTTTGGACTCGGAAGCATTCCTCAAGTGATTTGAGGTCATTGAGTTCGAGAATCAAAGTATCTTGAGCAACAGAAGAAGGCACACCCGAGGAAGAGGCTTCAGCTGTTCCGGCTAGGCCTGAGCCAGCTTTGATGAGCATGCTGTCTGTGTGTCCGTGATAGCAGCCGGCGAATTTAATAATTTTATTCTTTTTCGTGTGGCCACGTGCCAAACGGAGAGCAGTCATGACTGCTTCAGTTCCTGAATTGACGAAACGGATTTGTTCAATGAAAGGTATGCGTTCGACAATAAATTGAGCCAACTTTAATGAGTAAGGTTCACAAGCTCCATAACTCCAGCCACGTTCTAAGGCTTTTTTTAATTCAATTTCTACAACAGGATCACGATGACCTAAAATGAGAGGGCCAAAACTCATGCAGAAGTCAATGTAGCTTTCGTTTTCAACATCATAAATATAGGCTCCATCTGCTTTTTCGATAAAGCGAGGAGACATAGGAAGACCCTTAAATGAGCGTACAGGGGAGTGCACGCCGCCTGGGACTAATTTTTTTGAGATTTCAAAAAGTTCATTTTGTTTGTTCATAAAACCATTCCTTGAATTCTTCATGAGAAGCAAAGGGGATTACTTTAATTTTATTTTTATTAAATTCATCTAGTGTTTTTCCTAAGCCGCAGGCATGCTTCGCCTCTTCGATCTCAGGAAACTCTTTAATAAAGGCTTCATATTGAGGAAAGCTTGTCCAATAGAAAGCCTCACAGTTTTGAATTTTCTTTTTATAGATATTTGTAGCTTTTTTCCATTTTCTTTTATAGCAGGAAATTGTTGGCGCAAAATTTGAGTCTGCTCCATGTGCGGTGAGAACGCGCCACTCGCACTCGCTGTCGATGAGCATACGTAAAAACTTGGAGCGACTAAAGTGTTCTATTTCTTTGACTCCAGCAAAATCCGCACAGCCATTAACCCAAAACTTTTCTTCAGCAAGAGTCATCATTGTTTTGACTCCTGAAGCCCAGACGGTGCCAGAGTTATAAACTTTTTTGAGCATCCCCACGCAATGGTTAGAGGTTACCAAAAAATGAGCATCCAAAGCTGCAGGAGAGCGTTTGATATATTCTTTAATGGAAATTTCATCATAAAGGAAAGTATCTTTTTCTTCTTTGACGGCCTTGCTTGGAGGGAGGCCGATAAAAGCCTTGAGTGAACTATCATCAGAAACTTTTATTTCAGCTTTTTTCTTAGAGCTTATAAACTCAGATTGAGAGATTTCTTTTTCTTCCTTGATCCCACGATGAATTTCCATCTGCCCTTGGGGATGCGACCGTACATGAACGCCAACAGCTTGGTGGCAACCTCCACCATAGTAAGCAAAAAGTTCTTTTTCGCGTAGAGCTTCTTTTTTGCTGTTTTCGTCTGAGATAAGGGCAATCTTTTCTAAAAGTGTCTTATTCTTTTTTAAGCATTCAAGGGCCAAGGCTCCTTGTGCAGCTGCTGGAGTAAATTCGGAAACAGGAAGGAGCATAAAATCTAAATCTTTAGCAAGGACCTTGAGTTCTTTTTTTGATTCAGGAGAACTTGCTAAGCGCTCAAGACCAGCGAGGGCCAAAATGATGGCGTCGAATTCTCCGTTTTGAAGCTTTTGCAGTCGAGTGTTGACGTTGCCTCGAAGCATTGCTGTTTCAAATTTTATTTTCTTCCCGTAGGGGATCAGTTTGTGAAGAAGCTTTTCGACAAGATAAATTCTTCTCGGAGAGCTTGTTCCTATGATCATTTTCTTCATTTCAGGAAGGCATTGAAGAGTTTCTTTTTTGATAAGGAGAATATCGTTGGGGTAATTCCTTTTAGGGACAGCAGCGAGTGTGATTCCTTCAGGGCGTATCCCCCCCAGATCTTTGAAAGAGTGGACGACTAAGTCTACATCGCCAGCGAGAAGGGCTTCATCAAGTTCGCGAGTGAAAAAGTTTTCTCCCTTGAGTTGCCATAAAGGCTTGTTGGTTTGAATGTCACCTTGGGTTTTTATCACCTCGACATCAAATTCAAGACCGGTGGCCGTTTCTAGCTCTTTTTTTACGGCATGCGTTTGGGTGAGTGCCAGAAGACTTCCACGACTTCCAATGATGTACTTTCTCTTACTGCCTTTGGGGCCCATGAATTATCCTATATGTAAATCGTGCAAAGACTCTTTGTGCGCGAGAGATGAGCTTTGAAGGAGAAGGCGCCTGCGGTAAGCTAGCTCGGCAATAAATTCTTTCGCATGAGCAATTTTTTGTTGTTTATATTCTGATCGTTCGTCGCTTAAACGGAAAATATCCTCTAGGCGAAAAAGACCTTGCTCCTTAGTATGAATCGTATCGATAGGGCTTGGACTTGCCAGATCAATGAAGCATCTTTTGTTATTTAACCATTCATCAAAAAAATCTTGCTGAAAAATAATATCATCCGTTCCCACCGTATTGATTATGGCTTGATAGTTTTTAAATTTTTCTTGGTCAGCCCATGAAATTTTTTTGAAGCCAAAAATGGAACAGATTTCTTCTTGTTTCTCTTCGTTTCTCGCTGCCACAGTTACCTGAAATTTTTTCTTTAAAAGTTTTCCTAAAGAAAAAGCGAGACTTCCCGAGCCTAAAATTAAAACTTCCCCATCAGTCATCCTTTGGGAGAGGATGGTACGACTAAGACTGGCATAAGATTGTTGACCTAGTTTGGTGAGAAACTGGCTACGCACTTCTTTCGCATCTTTGAAAAGTTTTTCTAAAACTTGCAAAAGTGTGGTGTCTTTATTGCTGCGCTTGGCGTAGTCGGCATAGGCTGTTTTAAATTGCGCCGCGATTTCATTTTCACCAAGGAGGTGACTCTTGAGGCCGCAAATCACTTCGAGAAGAAATTGATAAGCTTCTACTCCTACATAAAACTCAAAACAAGTGCAGGGCATTTCGTTAAGTAAACGACTGCGCCCAACAACGAGGCTTCGTTGGCAGGTTTTGAGAGTGAAAATACTTTCACTTTCAATAAAAGGAAAATTTGCTGTGGCAGGTAAATTGACCACGCTCAGCTTATCCATAGGCTAAGGATAGTAGTAGAGAATAGGTCATTTTTTAAGCTTTTTTTGGCTCGATTCGACATTTTGCCCAATATTTGCTAGTTAAGGATAACTTAGCTAAATCTTTCAATTTAACGCGTTTTTTCTTATAGGGAATTTATGCTAAGAATTTGACTTTCGATGGAGCCTATTTTGATTAAATCGTTACTCACAAAAACTAGCCCGATGGAAGAAATCATCTTGTCCTATCCACGACTTAAAGAACGCGTCGAAGGGAAAGAGCAGGACTTGACTAAAGTCAGGCAAATTATAAAAGAAATTCAAGCCGATGTCTCTTTGCCTTTCGCGCATTCAATGGTGAAATTTCTCGATACTGTTCTTCCTGCTCTTTATGATGGTATTGATTTTTATTTTAAAAAAGAAACGGATTTCCCTAAATTAGTTGCTGACAATCATGTTGTACTTGTCCCTAACCACCAGTCTCACGCTGACTATATTGCCCTGAACTATATTCTTTTTAAAAAATATAAGATGCCGATTTACGTCGCTGGGGGGATTAATCTAAATATTTTTGCAATTGGAACTCTTTTTAGAAAGTGCGGGTGCTTTTTCATTCGACGAACTTTTGCTAACGATATCCTTTATAAAACAACCCTCGAAGCTTATCTCTACTACCTTTTGTGGGAGGGAAAACCTATCGAGTTCTTTTTTGAAGGCGGTCGATCTCGCACTGGGAAACTTCTTTCCCCTCGTTATGGACTTTATCAGATGCTCATTGAAGCCCATAAAGCTTTACCGTCTGATAAGAAGAGAAAACTTCTCTTTTTACCTGTCAGTATTTTGCACGAGTTTGTTCCTGAACAGCGTGCTCTGGCCAAAGAGTTACAAGGCGGCAAAAAGAAAAAAGAAAGTGTTGGTCAGCTTCTTAAGATTTTTAAAATTTTCTCCTATCAAATGGGAACTGTGCATCTTTCTGTAGGGGAAGGAGTTGATTATGAAGCTCTTGAACCTCAAGAAGATCTAAAAAAATTGACTCAGCATTTGGCCTTTGATTGCTTTCGTTCTGTGGGAAGCAATATGATGATTACCCCAACTTCACTTCTTGCGATGATCATGCTCGATGATCCTGTAGGGGCCATGAAGTGGGAGGAGATTGTTGGACGTGCTAAGCGTATCCTACGCTACTGTGACACCTTTAATATCCCTTACACTGAGTCTTTGAAGGATGAAGTGTTGGATGAAAATTTAGAACATGCCCTCGATATTTTCATTGGTAATAAAAAGGTGAATGTTATCGGCGCAAGTCACCTTGGGCATGTGTTCTATTCAATTAAGCGTGAATGTCGCCTTGAGCTTCTTTATGCCAAAAACACTATTTTGCATCATTTCTTAGTGCCTTGGCTGATCAATTTGGGCTGGATCAATCTTTTCAACGGCAATATTCAAGACAAGCAGCAATTAGACCGTTTTTTCTTTGAAGAACGCAAGCATTTGACCTTTGAGTTTTACCTCCCCACAAATCGTGAATTGGTTAAACAGAATTTGGCCGTTGTTTCCCATGCCGTAGGACGGGAGCTTAACGATTTTACTGAATGCTTAAATATGCCAAACAAGGATCTCTACGCCATTATCGCTAAACTAGGTATTTTTTCCAGAGTTTGCAGCTACATAGTGGAAGGCTATTATTTGACTGCTATAACCATTGGCACTTTGACAGTAGGGGGAGAGGAATTTAGTCTCGATACCTTCTTCAAAAAAGCCGGTGATATTTTTGAAAGTGAAATGGATGTTGGACGTTTGATTCGCTACCAAGAAAGTCACTGCTTGGATCTTTACAAGCGCGCTCTTCGTTTCTTTGAACACAATAAAGTGATTGAGGTAAGCGGTGGCCACTATAAGCTTGTTGATCCTCGTAAGCTCGACCAATTCATCGAACGTTTTTCAACAAATTTGTCAGAACAACTGACTTTTAATGTGAGAGTACTATGAGTAAAAAGAATTTTCCTGGTGATAAAGTAAAGGCCCGTGAACATTTGCGCGCCCTTTTAGAATATCTTGGTGAAGATCCTGAACGTGAAGGACTTAAGCGTACCCCTGAGCGTATTCTTGGTTCTTGGGAGCGTATCTTCGGAGGCTATCTTATTGACGTCAAAGATGTTTTTACAACTTTTGAAGAAGATAGTGCTATTCCCTACAATCAGATTATTTTGCTCAAGAACATTGATCTCTTTTCAACTTGTGAGCATCACTTTTTGCCTTTTAC
>JACCEE011746222.1_pt1 | contig 13001 bp, 7 predicted proteins | sample 7449931 | NCBI WGS metagenome assembly JACCEE01 (sample SAMN15323457, study PRJNA562643) | freshwater metagenome | isolation source: river surface water | place: USA:Blue River Watershed | collected 2017-08-19 | reverse complement strand
GTCGAAAGCACCACCACAAATGAAAAGTATGTGCTTTGTGTTGACAGGAATCATCTTTTGATCAGGATGTTTTCGTCCTCCTTGTGGCGGAACATTCACAATCGAACCTTCGAGCAATTTAAGCAAACCCTGCTGAACACCTTCGCCCGAAACATCGCGAGTTATTGATGGATTATCGCCTTTGCGGGCAATTTTATCTATCTCATCAATAAAAACAATTCCTTTTTCAGCGGCTTCAACATTATAGTCGGCCGCCTGAAGCAAGCGGGTAAGGAGACTTTCAATATCTTCGCCCACATAACCGGCTTCGGTTAATACGGTTGCATCAACAATTGTGAAGGGCACATGCAACATCTTAGCAATGGTGCGGGCAAGCAATGTTTTTCCGGTTCCGGTTGGCCCTACAAGAATGATGTTCGATTTTTCAATTTCGGTTTCATCTTTACCAACTTTCTGCCCCAAACGTTTATAGTGGTTATAAACAGCCACCGAAAGAATTTTCTTGGCATGTTCCTGCCCAATCACATACTGATCGAGGAACTCTTTCATCTGAATTGGTTTAAGCAATTCTATGCCCGAAATGTCGAAGCTGCCTTTCCCTTTAAATTCCTCTTCAATAATTGCATAAGCCTGTTCAATACATCGGTCACAAATATGACCTTCCATGCCGGCAATCAAGAGTTCAACTTCGTCTTTCTTTCTTCCACAAAAAGAACATTTATCTGTAGCTTTAGCCATTCTTTATTATTTATTTCTGACCAGAATCTGATCAATCATTCCATAATCAACAGCTTCCTGAGCTGTCATCCAGTAGTCGCGGTCTGAATCTTTTTCTACTGTAGCGTAATCTTTTCCAGAGTGTTTCGCAATAATTTCATACAGCTCTCTCTTGAGTTTCATAATTTCGCGGGCAGTGATTTCAATGTCAGAAGCCTGTCCCTGAGCACCGCCCATTGGCTGGTGAATCATCACTCGCGAATGTGTCAATGCTGAGCGTTTTCCGGTAGCACCGGCAGTTAAAAGTACCGCACCCATCGAAGCTGCCATTCCGGTACAAATTGTTGCTACCGGCGATGAAATAAACTGCATGGTGTCGTAAATTCCCAGTCCAGCAGAAACCGAACCTCCCGGAGTGTTAAAGTATATCTGAATATCTTTACCCGGATCGGTAGAGTCGAGAAATAACAATTGGGCCTGAATAATATTTGCCACATAATCGTCGATTGGTACTCCAAGGAATATAATCCGGTCCATCATAAGACGTGAGAATACGTCCATTGTAGCAATATTCAACTGACGCTCTTCGATAATTGTCGGAGAAATATAGTTCATGTATGTTGATGAGATATATTTATCGACCGAGAGACTACTTATTCCTTGCCCTTTCGCAAATTTTTGAAATTCATTTTTCTGATTCATATAGAAAACATTAGGAGATCCAACATTTAATTTTCTTCTGTAATAAGATTGGCAAAGGTAGAAAAAAATGCAATAAAAAAGCCGGGCTTATTTTAAGTCCGGCTATTCTGTATCTAATTGAAAAGTTATGCAAATAGTTTCTCAAATTCTTCTTTCGAGATTTCTTTTTCTTCAACGGTTGCTTTCAATTTAACAACCTCCATGATCTTCTCGTCAAGTTTTCTGTTATAAAGACGGTTACGGTCTTCTTTCTTTTGAAGAATTTGTTGGGCAAAACCGTCGAGGTGTTCTGCCGGAATATTAAACATTCCATATTGACGGAACTGGGCAGCAGCAACTTCTTTTGCCATTTCAACCACTTCGGCCTCGTCAACTTTCAGTTCGTTTTCTTTAACAATTTTCTCTTTTACAACCTGCCATTTCAAATCTTCAACGAAATGACCAAATTCAGCTTCAATGTCAGCCTGAGACAATTCTTTATTAACAGCCAACAGCCATCGTTTCAGAAAATCTTCAGGTAATTCCATTTTATTTTTGCTGATCAGAGCTTCGCGGGTATCAATCAAGAATTTGTATTCGCTAGATGCTTTGTAAGACTCTGTGATCTCTTCTGCAATCTGAGCACGGAAAGTTTTTTCGTCAGTAATCAAAGTCTCTTCACCGTAAACTTTCTTGAAAAGATCTTCGTTTACAATGGCAGGAACAAATGTGTGTACTTCTTTAATTGCAATTTTAAAGTTGCCTTCAATAGTTGCGGCTTCAACTTTATCAATATTAAGGATGTAAGCTACTTCTGTGTCGTTTGGATAAGCTTTCTTAATATCAAAAATCACTTCGTCGCCAACTTTCTTGCCTACAAAGCTATTTCTGATTTCTTCATCTTTAATAACATCAATAGAAATAAGAGCCATTTCAACAGAAATACCTTCAGTATTTACAGTACCATCGGCATTAAGTTGAGCTATATCTCCTTTAACTGTATCTTTCAATTCAACAACATCGGCAGGTTCATTGTTTCCGAAACGGTTAGCATAAGCTTCAACCTGTTGGTCAATCATTTCTTCCGAAACCTGAACTTTGTAGTATGGATATTTGCTTCTCTTATCGAAGCTAATCTTCACTTCGGGAGCAAAACCTATATCAAAAAGGAATTCGAAATCGGAAGCATTGTCCCAATCGATAGCTTTTTGTTGAGTTTCGTTTGGAAGTGGTTCTCCAAGAATGTCTAACTTCTCATCGACCAGAAATTTAGCCAAACTATTAGAAAGTATCTTATTGATTTCATCAACTAAAGCAGCTTTTCCATACATTTTTTTGACAAGCCCTACCGGAATTTTGCCCGGACGAAAACCTGGCATGTTGGCTTTCTTACGGTATTCGCTCAATGATGCTTCAACAGATGCTTCATAATCGGCCTTTTCAATTGAAATTCGGATAAGGCCATTCAATTCGTCAATGTTTTCTCTGGTAATATTCATTTTACTGAAAAGTTAATTTTGCTTTAAAGTTTTAAAACAACAAATCTGATCTTATAAACTATAAACCGTTTGGTACTTTTAAGTATCCCAAACGGTTTAGTTTTGTGCGGGCGAAGGGACTCGAACCCTTACACCTTACGGCACTAGATCCTAAGTCTAGCTCGGCTACCAATTACGACACGCCCGCTTTTTGGAGGCGCAAATATAAATCTTTTTTTTAAAATTTCACAATTAATAAAACAGAGTAATGAAAGTTTAACTAATTGTATGTTCAAATTTTTCGCGTTTCTTTCTAAGTTCGAAATTTTGCCCAAGGTAAACTTTACGTACCATTTCGTCGGCAGCAAGCTCTTCGGCCTTCCCTGCTTTCAGTATTGCCCCTTCAAAAAGCAGGTATGAACGATCGGTAATTGCCAGAGTTTCATGCACATTGTGATCGGTTATAAGGATTCCAATATTTTTATCTTTCAAATGATATACGATATTTTGGATATCCTCAACAGCTATTGGATCGACCCCGGCAAAAGGTTCGTCGAGCAATATGAATTTTGGGTTAATTGCTAAAGCGCGGGCAATTTCTGTACGGCGGCGTTCTCCTCCCGATAATTGTATTCCTTTGCTCTTTCTGATTTTCTGGAGACCAAATTCTGAGAGCAACGATTCGAGTTTCGATTTTTGTTCCTCGTGTGAATAATCTGTCATTTCCAACACCGACTTAATGTTATCCTCAACAGACATGCCTCTGAAAACCGATGCTTCCTGCGCTAGATAGCCAATTCCCTTTTGTGCCCTTTTGTAAATTGGCAAGCTGGTAATATCTTCATCGTCAAGAAATATACGCCCACTATTTGGCCGAATAAGTCCAACAATCATGTAAAATGAAGTGGTTTTCCCTGCACCATTCGGGCCTAGAAGTCCAACAATTTCGCCTTGATTCACCTCAACAGAAACACCTTTTACAACAGTGCGTTTCCGGTATTTCTTTTCAATATTATCGGTACTTAACCTCATTATTTTAACAATATTTACAAACCATTATTTCAATTCAACACTGCTGGATTTCTCCTTTTCTTTCTTCTTAAGAACAGAACGAGAAATCAGAATGCTTATTTCATACAATACAATTAAAGGGATACACACTAATGTTTGACTAAACACATCGGGCGGAGTAATGATTGCGGCAACAATCAGGAGTATAATGTATGCATGTTTCCGGTATTTGCGCATAAACGAAGGAGTAATCAGCCCAACCTTACTTAAGAAGAAAACTACCACCGGCAATTCAAATATTAAACCTGAAGCAAAAGTGACTGATGTAATGGTGCTGATATATGAACTTAGTTTAATGGTATTCAACACCTGATCGCTTACAATATAACTATTCAGAAAATGGATAGATAGTGGCGCAATAAGAAAATACCCAAATAAGATGCCTGATATAAACAGTCCGGAAATAAAAATAACCGCACCACCAGTATACTTTCTCTCATTTGGCAAAAGAGCTGGCTCAATAAACCTCCAAATTTCCCAAATAATAAATGGGCATGCTAGAATAAGACCTGCGATAAGCGAGATTTCCATGTGCGACATAAATTGCCCGGCCATGTCAATATTAACCAAATTAAGAGGCTGATTATTGATTATCAAATCGGAGGCATTTATCCCAAGTGTGGAATTCAACCATGCACCTAGTTCTGCCAGCATTCTATTTGTAAAGAAATCGGGATTTTTGGGTTTAAGTATAATTTCATTAAAAATAAAATTTCGACTCAAGAATGCGACTACCATAAAAACCAGAACAGCAATAGCTGCCCTAATAAGATGCCATCGCAAAACTTCGAGATGACCAAGAAACGACATCTCGCTGCCATTATTATTCTTCTGTTTTATCATTGTATTGGTACCGAAACGGACAAATATACACACTAAATTAAAATCGCGAATCTTAAAAAGATTAAAGACCCAAAAGATTACTTAATAAAAAATTTACATTAGAGTAATTGCCCGAGTAGTAACATTATTTGAGAAGAGACTATTAAATATTTGAACAGATAAGTTTTATTAACAGATAAAAGTTTCGGGAAATTATTTATTTATTACTTTAGTAGGTAAATCAAATTGTAACTGACAAAGAGGGGTTAATAAATTTAAGATGGTAAATTCTCAGTTTTTAGCGGAACAACTTCAAAAAAATTTCGGGTTTGACCGCTTTAAGGGTGATCAGGAGAAAGTAATAAAAAGTGTAATGGACGGCAACGACACCTTTGTGTTAATGCCAACAGGAGGAGGCAAATCTCTTTGCTATCAGCTCCCAGCCCTACTGCTCGAAGGCACAGCGATCGTAATTTCTCCGCTAATTGCATTAATGAAGAATCAAGTTGACTCGATTCGTAGTTTTGGAACCGAAGATGGGATTGCCTATTTTTTAAACTCTTCACTAACGAGAGCAGCTATTCAAGAGGTAAAAGACTCAGTATTATTAGGAAAAACCAAGTTGCTTTACGTTGCACCAGAGTCGCTAACCAAAGAAGAGAATATTGAATTTCTGAAACAGATAAAAATTTCGTTTTATGCAGTTGACGAAGCTCACTGTATTTCGGAATGGGGCCACGATTTTAGGCCAGAATACCGCCGCATTCGCCCAATTATTCAGGAAATTGGAGCAGCTCCGGTAATTGCCCTTACTGCAACGGCAACGGCTAAAGTACAGCACGACATTCAAAAAAACTTAGGAATGTTGGATGCAAACGTCTTCAAATCGTCATTCAACAGGGCAAACCTTTATTACGAAATCCGCCCAAAATTTAAGCCTACAGCCGAAATAATCAGGTACATTTCAAATAATGCAGGAAAATCAGGTATCATTTATTGCCTCAGCCGAAAAAAAGTTGAGCAACTTGCAGAAAATCTTCAGGTAAACGGTATTAAGGCGTTACCATACCACGCAGGAATGGACGCAGCAACCCGTTCTAAACATCAGGATATGTTTCTGATGGAAGAAGTTGATATAATTGTTGCCACTATTGCCTTTGGAATGGGAATTGATAAACCCGACGTTCGTTTTGTAATTCATTACGATATTCCCAAAAGCCTTGAGGGTTATTATCAAGAAACAGGACGCGCTGGCCGCGACGGAGGTGAGGGTAAATGCATCGTTTTTTACAGCTACAAAGACATACAGAAGCTTGAAAAATTCATGCAGGGAAAACCTATTGCCGAACAGGAAATTGGCAAGCAGCTTCTGCTCGACACTGTTTCGTATGCCGAAACATCGGTGTGCCGCAGGAAAATTCTCCTCCACTATTTTGGAGAAACATATACCGAAGAAAATTGTGGCGCATGCGATAACTGCCTTAACCCAAGAGAAAGAATTGAAGCTGGCGAGGAACTTGCTTTAGCGCTCGAAGCTATTGTTGCGGTGAACCAAAAATACAAAATGGAGCACATTACCAGCATTCTTATTGGAAACAACATTGCAGCTATCAAGTCGTTCAAACACGACGAGCTGGATATCTTTGGAATGGGCAAAGATCACGATTCACATTTCTGGCATGCAATATACCGCCAAGCTATGATTGGGGGATATATCAATAAAGAAATTGAAAATTACGGACTGCTAAAACTCACAGAAAAAGGACAGGCATTTCTCGAAAATCCTGGGTCGTTCATCATGACAAAAAACCACGATTATGATGCGGCCATAGAAGAAGCTTCGGCAGCACAAAGTGGCAGTAGCTCTGGCGACCCTGAACTCTTTTCTTTACTGAAAGATCTTCGCAAAAAGGTTTCAAAGCAACTCGACTTACCTCCTTTTGTGATTTTTCAGGACCCTTCGTTGGCCGACATGTCTATTCAGTATCCGATAACTATAACTGAGTTGCAAAATATTCAGGGCGTTGGTCAAGGAAAAGCTTCTCGTTACGGAAAAGAGTTTGTTGAGCTGATAAAGAAATATGTTGAAGAAAATGAAATTGACCGACCTCAAGACATAATAGTAAAATCGGTCGCTCAAAAATCAAAAACGAAGGTTCTGATTATTCAAAATATCGATCGTAAAGTTGGCCTCGACATTATTGCCAAATCTCTTGGAATGAGCAAAGACGACCTTCTGTCGGAGATTGAAGCCATTGTTAATTCAGGAACAAAGATCAACATCGATTATTTCATCAACGATGTGATGGATGAAGATTACAGAGATGAAATTTTTGATTATTTCAGGGAAGAATCGAAAGATGGCTCTATTGAAGAAGCTGTAAAGAATTTGGGCGAAGACAATTATAGCGTTGAAGACATCAGAATGGTGAGAATCAAATTCTTATCTGAAATGGGAAATTAATAAACACTTACTATAACCAGAAAACATTAAGCCCTGCACCAAAAATATGGTGCAGGGCTTAATGTTTTAATTGCGCAATAATAATATCCAATCAAAGGCTTTCGCTACTTCAACAAAATACAATAAAACCAGTTACAGTATAGCTATACATTCCAACGAGGTACAGTGAAAGAGAAAGAACTTCCTTTTCCAACTTCACTTTCAATTTTCAATTCGCCTTTTTGCTTCGCAACAAATTCTTTAACAAGAAACAGTCCCAACCCAGTTCCCTTTTCGCTGTTAGTGCCTAATGTTGAGTGTTGTATATCAATTCTAAATAAATTATCCAGGTTCTCTTTTGAAATTCCAACACCATTATCAACAACAGAGACAATTATATATTTTCCTTTTGTTTCAGTAATAATTGAAATCTTTCCACCTGAAGGTGTAAACTTGATGGAATTACTAATCAAATTACGTAAAATGGCATTTAGCAGGTGAATATCGCTATTCACCATTGAGTCTTTGTCCGAAAGGTTGAGCTTAATATCTACACCTTTAGAATTTGCAGTAGCCGAAAAAAGAGACATTATCTTTAAAATGATACTATTGATATCAATCTTCTCTGGCGAATACTCAAGCAACCCTCTTTCCGAACGAGACCATTGTAAAAGATTCCCCAATAATTCAAAGAGCTCTGTTGATGAGTTATTTATTGTTCTAATTGTTGTGAGCTTAGTTTCATCATCATATTCAGAATAATTATTGAGCAGCAGATCAGAAAATCCAAGTATTGTATTAAATGGATTAATTAAATCGTGAGCAATAATTGATAAAAACTTGTCTTTTGTGATATTCGATTCTTTAAGTTTTTCATTCGCATCCTGAAGTTGTTTGGTTTTATCATCAACCATTTTTCCGAGAATCCGTTTCTGTTTCTCCAACGAATAAATTCTTGCTGAATAGCCAATTATCCAAAAACCAACCAAAAGTAATATCGCTAATATTTTGAACCATAACGTTTTCCACCATGGTGGTTTTATAATGATTTTAATTGACGCAATATCATCAGACCAAATTTCTTTATTGTATGATGACCTAACTTTGAAAATGTATTCTCCGGGATCAAGATTTGTATATTTCGCAACTCGCAATTTTGCATCTGTAACTTGCCAATCTCGGTTAAACCCTTCCAACATATATGAGAAAGAAATTTTCTCGGGGCTTGAATAATTCTTCGCAGAAAACTCAAAAGAGATATCGTTCTCTTTGTAATTGAGAGCAATTTCTGACATCTCAAAAATTGGTTTTGTAAGAATAACCCGGCCATTAATGCTATCTCCGGCATTAATACTTTGATTAAGTAATCTAAAGTCAGTAATTAACACTGAACTATTTTCGTGTATGTTAGACCTAATTTTCTGGGGGGAGAATACATTAAAGCCATTAATGCTACCGAAAAAGAACATCCCATCATGAGTTTTCAAGCATGCAGTTTTCACAAAAACATTTGACTGCAAACCATCGGAGGTGCTATAATTTTTAAACTTGTTTGTTTTAACATCAAAATTCGATATGCCATAATTGGTGCTAATCCACAAGTTATTAAGACTATCGAAAAGAATTCCATTTACAACATTGTGCGGAAGCCCGTCTTTAACACTGTAATTCTTAAATGAATTTGTTTTTGTATCAAGCTTATCGAGCCCACTTCCTTTTGTGCCAATCCATATATTCTCTTCGTTATCTACAGTTACATAGCTGATTTTATTGTCGCTTATACTATTAATAGAATCTGAATGAAAATAATGATTAAAGAAAAGTTCGGGAACAGGTGCATTAAAATCTACATTATTTAAGTCGACCATACCGAAACCATTTTCAGTACCTATCCACAACCGGTTCTTTTTATCAATCAATAGGTGAGTTATGGCATTAGATGTGATTTGCTGAGGACTAGTGAGAATTGGATCTTTAACAGTATATCGAACAAAAGAAGATGCCCCGGGCTTTAAAAGATTTAAACCAACATTGCACGTTGCAACCCACAGGTTGTTGTTCTTATCTTGGGCAAAACTCCATGGATGATTGCTACTTATAGTGGTTGAGTCGTGTGGATCGAATTTGTAGCTTTGAAATTTCTGTGTTTTTTGATCAAACTTATTTAATCCTCCATTATAAGTTCCAACCCAAATATTATTCTGATTATCGCAGAAAAGAGCCATTGTAACATTTGTACTAATACTCGAGGGGTTATTGGGATCGTGCTTATAATGTTTAAATAAATTGGTCTTACGGTCAAAGAGATTTAGTCCGCCACCATCAGTAGCAATCCAAATCTTATTATCCTTGTCTTCGCAAAAAGCGGTAACAATGCTATGGCTTAACCCTGTTTCAGAATGCGGAAGGCTTAAATTTACCCCAAAGTCCAACTTCTTTGAAACGATTTTACTAATACCGGTTATATAATTCCCGAACCAATAAATACCCGATGAATCTTCAAAAATTGAATAAATAGCATTGCTGCTCATATTCGACTGGTCGTTTTTATCCTTAAAATAATGAACGACACTATTTTTCTCTTTGTCGTAAATTACAAGGCCGTTGCCGTCTGTCCCAATAAGTAATCTATTGTCTCGGTCAATTAAAAAGGTCTTTACAAACTTGATATCAATTGGTACATTATTGTGAGAAAGAAGACTTATTTCAGTAAACTTATTCTTTTTTCTTTCCCAACAAAAAATACCTAGCCCTTTTGTTGATATCCAAAAATTATCATCTTTATCAACTGCAATTTTCTTTGAAAGTTCGCCCCAATTATTAATTGTTGGTACATTTATTCTGTGATGGCTGATTCTATCGTCGTTGTAATTATAACATTCAAGATAATCTGAGTTTGTAGCCATCCAAACATTACCTTTTTGGTCTTTACAAATTGAGAAAACGGCATTGTTATTTATCTTAAAACGATCTGTACTGCTAATAGAAAAAGTGCTCACGTCGCTCTCTTTAATTGAGAAAACAGAATTAGAGCTAATTTTGATTTTAGCTGATCCATAGTAAGAGCCCACCCAAAGAAACCCCGAAGGATCCCAAAATAAACAAGTAGAACGTTCATTAAGGCATAGGTTCTTTTTTCCTATTCCTGTGTGGTTTGAGAAGTTAATAATACGATCGTGGTTTTTATCATAGAAATAAAGACCAGAAGAAGTACCAATCCAAATATTTCCAAAACCATCTTCTGCAATATCGTACAACTGAATGCTTTGACGAAAGCTTCGATCTCCATATTCTGGCTTATAAACTTTAAAGTTATATCCATCGTACCTGTTTAAACCATCGTCGGTGCAAAACCACATAAACCCCTTACTATCGCGAATAATAGAATGAACAGTCCCATCCGACAATCCATCAAGAGTAGTAAGGTGATCAAAAATTACATGACCCTGCCCTAATGCGCTTAAAGAAACAGCAATCATCCAGATAACAAAAATGGATTTAAAAAATGTAGATTTTGCTGCTAGCATATTACCGTATAAAATATAATTAAATGTTCCAACCCCTTTGTTAAGGTAGTAAGATTTTTTTAAAAATCAAATCTTAGTAATCGCCGGGTTAAAGAAAAATGAATGTGAAATTGAAATCGTAAATGTGAAGTTTCTTCTAATTTATTTCTCAAAATAAATCGCTTTACTTGTATTTCTATAAAAATCACTCACATAGATAAAGAAATACCCTTCCCTCTCTGGATAAATACAATATTCAGCCCCGTTCTTACTAACTTTTACCTTCTCCCCTGAATAGTCATATACCTTGACAGTACTTTCAGCGAAGTTAGTTTTAAGACAGTAATATCCATCTCTTTTCGACAAAAAAACTTCATCAGCGTTTATTATAAGGGGAACCAAACTTGGCAAACATAGTCCTGCCTTTTCAAGGGTAAAAGCTAAACCTCCTCTGGAAACATTTGTGGCGAAATTAAAATCAATATTATCCGCATTTTGCAAATTATCGAATACAGTATGATAGAAAGGATCGCTATTGTAATTCGATTCAAGATTTTCGACCGAAGGAATATTGCGACTAGCAAACGTGTAATGATCTGAAGAAATCAACTTCCCGTAATTTATTGCTGAAATATCAGGGACAAACTTTTCGAATACAGCAACATAGTCGTCTAAAAAACTTTTGTGCGAAGAATTGCCAGAACAAACCCACAACAAAGGCTTTCCCTCGAGCGAATCGAGCGGATTGCCAAACATATCGAAATTGATATTTAAACGAATATCTTCTATCATGATTTTTCCTCCTTTTCCAATCGTTTGCCATTCGGTAGGTTTACGTCGGGTTACTTTCTCTATTAACCATCGATTTGAACCAGTTGGTTTGAAATCAGTGAAAAACTCTTCAGCATCCCATGCCGCTAACAAAACAGAGTGTTCGGTTTCAATGCCCGAAAGCACGCGTGCTATCTCAAGGATTGCAGCAAGGCCTGTTCCATTGTCATTAGCCCCTGGCGAAGGTGAAGAATATAGCATATTGTGATCCAAATTATTATTTGAATCGTAATGAGCACTAATAATAATGATTCCCTTCCAGGGCGAAGTCCCTTCCTTATATCCAATAACATTGGCCAAACCTTTCTCCTCATCCAGATCAAATTTATGCAGATAGGCATTGTCAACACCAAAATAATTCTGAAACGATCGGAAAATATAATTGCGGCATGCATCATGATCTGCACTCTGAACCTCAGAAGCGACAACTCGTCGGGAACTACGGCCATTTGTACAAAGTGAATCGAAATGCCGACGATAGCTCTCAACAGAAATTTGATGAATCAAACTGTCGATAAACCAATCGCGCGATTGAGCGTAACTTCCAACAGAAAGAAAAAGAAGAAAAAAGATAAATGTTTGCCTGATATAATTCATCAAAAACAGTTTTACCAGATAAATATAACTCATTTAAATAACTCAAAATAAAAAATTATTAACGGATTCAATCTGATGAAAATTGAGCGGTGAGGGTTCGACCATTTTATTACTTTTGCCAAAAATAAAGATTCAAAAACATGAATTCAGCACAATTATTCGAACAAATCCAGAAGAAAAGAAGCTTCCTTTGTATTGGTTTAGATACCGATATTCAAAAGATACCTAAACATTTGCTCGACACTTCTGATCCGATTTTCGCGTTCAACAAAGAGATAATCGATTCGACTCACGATTTAGCAGTTGCTTACAAACCAAACTTGGCTTTCTATGAATCGCTTGGCGCCGAAGGGCTAATTAGCCTCGACAAAACAGTGAAGTACATGAGGGAAAAACACCCTGAATTATTCATTATTGCAGATGCAAAACGTGGCGATATTGGAAACACTTCGAACCTATATGCACGAGCATTTTTCGATCATTTCGATTTCGATGCGGTTACAGTTGCTCCTTACATGGGCGAAGATTCGGTAAAACCATTCATGACATATCTCGACAAGTGGGTAATTATTCTTGCTCTTACATCGAATAAAGGAGCCTTCGATTTTCAGTTTTTAGAAGATCAGAAAACAGGCGATAAACTTTACGAATCGGTGCTGAAAACTTCGCAAACCTGGGGCACAACTAATAACATCATGTATGTGGTTGGTGCTACAAAAGCCGAAAACCTGAAAGAGATTCGCGATATTGTTCCTGAACATTTTCTTCTCGTTCCTGGTGTAGGGGCTCAAGGCGGAAGCTTACAAGAAGTTGCACAATACGGCATGAACGAACAATGTGGGTTACTTGTAAACT
>JACCEE010817706.1_pt1 | contig 13001 bp, 14 predicted proteins | sample 7449931 | NCBI WGS metagenome assembly JACCEE01 (sample SAMN15323457, study PRJNA562643) | freshwater metagenome | isolation source: river surface water | place: USA:Blue River Watershed | collected 2017-08-19 | reverse complement strand
TTGCTTATTCCAATGTTATAGTCTCCTGGGTAAAGATAGTCCTGTGAGTTACTAGAATACTCTTTATTATCAGCATACATTTTTATTATCAGATACTCTAAACATGGGATATATTTAGATGTGTCTGTAGATGTAAATACTATTTTTATGTATAGTTTTTTAGATTCGCTAAAATTAAGTTTTGTATATTGTGGTATTACAGAGTTGTTTTCACACTCTTCAAATTCTATTCCATCTGTACTTGAAAATATTGTTATCCCATTATCTCCTGCCCACTCTATCTTTGAAGATGTAGGATCAAGCGAGTATGGAATGTAAATCATATCTACAATTTCTACAGTAGACTCAGCTGCAGTTTCTGTCTTTGATATTGATAATGTTTTTTTAGTTGTATTATGATCAAGTCCATCAACAGATATATCCGCCCAGTCTTTATCTGCTGGGTATCTAAAAACAAAATCCGTCATGTAGTTGCTATCGTTAATTTCAAATGCTCTACCTTTGGCTGGACCATAGACATCTAGTGGTCTGATTGAGGTTGCATTTATATAATGAGTTTTTATTTTAAGGTCATTAAGTGCATATCTATATATAGCTAAGCCGTTAACTAAAAAGTAGTTCCCCTCATTTTGTGTTGGGCCACATAGTAGAGATAGATTTGAATTTATAAACTGAAATCCACTAATACTTATGGAAGAAACCATTTCTCCATCTATATAAAGCATTGCGGAATCCTTATTATAAACTGCAGCTACGTAGTAAGACTTTCTTTTATATGGTAGAGTATATTCTATTTTGTATGAATTTAACTTAAAAACAATATTTCCGTTGTCGTAAAAAAGACCAACGCTATTAGAAAGATCTCCAATAATAGGGATCATGCTTGTTTCTTCTGAATCAATGACTGGGTATATGAATAGCTCAAGCGAGAATGTGTTGTCAGAGAATCCAGATTTTCCAAACCCGCCTTTTACAATTTCTCCGTTGTAACCTCTTGCATTATTTATATTTATAGAAGCAACATTGTCTATTTTTAATGCGTATGGATCTCCGTATATAAGAGGGAATATGTCAGACTTAACCTCTCCTGAATAGAATCCATTATTCTGACACCCAGATATATCTACAACTGCATTTCCAGAATCTAAAGAATAGTCTGTAAATGCTGCTTGAAATTCTTGGTATGTCTCGTAGTCATTAAGCAAATCTTGATAAGAAGGTACACTAAATGCTTCTGTTATTGCCCCGCTATAATATACTATTGGGTTGTCTGCTAAGACAGAGTATTTATATGACATAATTACCCCTGTTCTAGTTGTGCAACTCTTGTAGATAATTCCTGTACGGCTTTTATAAGTGGAGCAATAAACTGCTCATATCTTAATGCTTGGCTTTCATCTTCTTTAAGAATCCATCCGCCAAAGTCTTCTACTCCAGATCCATCAACTGCTGCTTTAACTTCTTGAGCAATTAAACCATAATGTGTTCTTACCCCAGCAACTGGTGTCTCAATCTGGTTTCCTTCTGGGTCAAATGTTGTAACCGTGTCGCCAACAATATACTTATACTTTACTGGATTTAATGAGTTAATAAAGTTTAATCCAAGATCAGATGCCTCTATGTTTGTTTTTAAATTTAAATCAGAAGGAGTAATTAGTGATGCTGCATATACTGATCCCTGAAAGAACCCTCTCTTCCAGTTTTTTGCTGAAAATATTCCAGACAAAGAATCTACTTCTTGGCCAATATCAAATAAGTTATTTGAAGATGGATACCAGTTTGAGTTAACTCCGTATGCAGAGGAAACTGCAAGATTTAAACTAATTCTATTATCTAAAGGATCAATGTTTGCATTTTGTCCTGCTGGACCTTGTGGACCAGTTGCTCCAGTTGCTCCGTCTGCACCTCTTGGAATCGTAAAATTTAATTGTACATCAGAGCTTGTACCAGAGTTTGTTACAGATGCATTTGTTCCAGCTGCGCCAGTTGTTGTTGATTGAACTGTTACTGTTGCAGCAGCGTCACCTTTGTCGCCTTTTGGACCTGCTGGCCCCTGTATGCCCTGCTCACCTTGTGGGCCAGTTGCTCCAGTCAATCCCTGTGGACCTTCTGGGCCTTGGGCTCCTGTGGCTCCTGTGGGTCCTGCAGGCCCTACAGGGCCTGGGTGTGCGTCTAAGTACTGGTCAATGTCAAAAGCAAGCTGAGAGATATCCCTAGGTACGTCAGGGGTATCTGTATAGTCTGGATAACTAAAGCCTTTGTCATTTGGTACTGTTGCCATTTTTTAATTATACCACCTAAATTACCAAAGCCAAAACCCTGGTGCCATGTATTTATTTCCAGACTTAAGCTCATTTGATCCATGAAGATATGGCTCTGAAGATGGGAATATTGCTATACTACCAGCTTGTGGCTTTATAACTACATTTTGATTACTAAACGAAAGCTCTCCACCTTCATAATTATCGTTAAGATATGCAACTATAGAATATCTAAGCTTAGTATTCCCATCATACTGATCTGCATGTTGACCAAGTGTCTGGCCAGGGTTATATTTTTTAATTCCAAACTCTTTATCTAAGTTTACATCTCCATCAACATTATTGTATAGCTTATACTGTGTAGCACAAAAATGCATACTAGACCTAATGCTGTTTATTATGTATAGCTCTCTTGCACTTGGTAGCGCTCCTGCTTTTTCATAATCAGCAGTTATATATTTTTCTAAACCATAAATATCTTCTGGTCTATTGCTGGCCTTCCACAGTCTCCATTTTGATATAAGATTTGTATTTATTGATTCATCATCTTCTGTTTCTTCAATAAATTTTACTAGCTTCTCTGGCTCAGATATTGCATTTGTAAAATAAAATATATTAGGAGCTAGTTCTTGAAAATTATACATTGCCATGATTATCCTTATTCATCCAAAACCCAGGTACCATATACTTATGACCACTCTTTACTAGATGGGCTGTGTGATTATAAGGTGAGGATGAAGGGAATATTAATACGCTTCCAGCCTCTGGCTTTAAATAGAAAGTTACTCTATCTGTGTCTTTGCTTAATTCTAAATCTTGATGTGGTTTATCGATAGAATCCATTATACCGTCTTTAATTGTAAATGATATTTCTCCACCTTCATAGTCATCGTTTAAATACATTACTAAAGAATACTTTAGTCTTGTATCTCCTTCTTGTTGATCATAATGACCACCCATTGTGGTTCCAGCTGAATATCTGTTTATACCTATTGATGTCTGTAATAAAACATCATCTTCTATTCCTTTTTCTTTTGCATAGTCTTTACATACTGACTGTAATCCATTTAGTATTGTTTCTATAATTGTCTTAGCTTTTTCATATTGGTCTGGGGAGGCATTTTTTAATTCTTCTAAAGAGTCCAATGCTAGATTCTTTTTATTTCCATAAACATACATTAATCCGCTGCAAGCAGACCACTCATCCCACTTTGGAACAACTTTAACTATTGGGTCGTTATCGTCATAATCCTCAGTAGAATTTATAAGGTCAATAAATTCTTTTGGATTTTCTATTACATTCTTGTAATAGTATACATTTTCTTCTAGTTTTTCTCTATTCATTATCTCTCCTTAGTGAACTATAGTTCCATTTTGCCAAAAATGAGGTATAAATATTTTTCTCCCAGACTTTAATGCTAATGAACCGTGATAGTATGGTTCTTTTGAAGGGAACAATATTATGCTACCTGCTTTTGGCTTTATTTTAACGTCTTGCTTTCCAAAATAAATTTCTCCGCCTTCATAGTCATCGTTTAAATAAACTACAAAAGAATATTCTAATGTATTTTGATCTTCGTTCCAATCTGTATGCTGGCCCATCTCTTCATTTTCACGATACTTATTTAAAACAAAAATTTTGCCTATGTTGATTTTATCTTCAATGCTATATATTTCAGCATATTTTTCGGCACATGCATACATAGCATCTATAATTTCCATAATAATTTCTTCTGACTCTGGGTCTATTGGGTTATTTTTATCTTCTTTTACTCCAACAAACTTTCTTTCTCCGTAAACATATTTTTGTTCAGAGTTTGCTTCCCATGGCAGCCATGCTGATATAAATGAATTATCCATGTTGTCTATCTTAGATAGCCATTCTTTTGGATTTTGAATAGCATCTTCAAAGTAGACTATTTTGTCGTATACTATTTCATGCTTCATCATTCATGTATTCTTTTGCTGGTTTACTTGAAACTCCTGGACCAGGCAAAAGCCTTTCTCCTCTTTCTCTCATTTTTGCCCACTCTTCTGCATCTTTTGCCTGCTGGACTCTTGCTTCGGAAATTTCTGTTTCCCATCTTGCTCTAGTTTCATCTGAGTACTCGACTTCTTCAAAATCCCAAAACGAACCAATTGTGTATCTAGTTCCTTTTTCTATAACAAGAACTTCGTGTATATTATGGTGTCCTCCTTCAAAAGCTGCTAGCAGGCCTTTTCTAGGTTTAATTCTTATATCATGATCTCTAAAGTTTAATTCTCCACCTTCAAAATCATCATTTAAATAAAGGAAGGTTGCCATCTTGCTTCTTTCAAAAGCATTGTAGTCTGGAGTATCCAGTGGGCTATTGTCTGAGTGGAATCCAGCAAATGCGCCTTCAATCCACTTTTGTGCATGGTAGCTAACCTTTCTAACTGGCTTGCCTCTGGTATCTGCTGTTGCTTCCTGTATTCCCTTTTCTAGCTCTGCAAAAAAGTTTTCTGGTAGTCCAAATTCAAGCATGTCGCTATCTTCTGGGAGGTTTGATGAAAATGACTCATAAAAAGAAATGGGTCCCCAAGACAGTGTACCTTTTTCTGTTGAGTGCTCCCAATACTTTAATATTGCGTCACAATGTTCTGGTGATATAAAATTTTCATATATAACTATATCATTTTTTAAAACTTTTTTACCATCAAGATTATACATCATTTAGTCTTCTCGCTTTCGATACTGTTTCTCTAGTTATCTGTTGATAAACTCCATTTGCTCTGTCCCGCTTCCATCTTTCTCTTTCCATCTGTGCCCATATTTCTTCTCCATAAAGTTGCTGATTATTAATCCATTCTTCAGTACCCTCATTAAATCTGAGCATATTATTTCTTATAAAGTATTTTGGCGAACCAATAATTTTTCTAACTCCGTGATGATATAGCTCATCCCCTTCTGTTAAAAATCCAGGATCTCCCGCTGGGAAAACAATTACGTCTCCAGCTTTTGGCTTGTAATAAAATAATTTATCGTTTACATAAAAATCAATTCCGCCACCTTCGTAATCATCATTAAGATACATTGTTACAGTTACAGAAAAATTATATCCTCTAGCATCTCTTTTTTCTACTTGGTAGTCTGTATGGTAATGCATTGCAAGGTCTAATGCTACTTCAGTCTCTGGGTTATACTTACATATTGAAGGCCCCATTTTTTGCCATTTATTTTTTGTTTTACCGTCAACTGTATCTACAAATGTATCAAATGAATATTCAACATTATGTTTTTCAAAATAATGATCAACTACTGTAAAAAATACTCTTTCTATTTCTTCTAGGGCTTCTTTTTCTTTTATAACTCTTGGAGTATCTTCGGCATCACGAATAAAGTTGTCTGCCTCTAAACCAAATGTATACCAATCCTCCCAAGGAAAGATCATTGATCCTTCAGGATTTTTTTCTGACTCTACTATTACATTTAGAAAAGAGTCTAGGTCTTTAAATATATTGCTATATACAAAAACTTTTGGATAAACTTCTCTATATTCTATTTCCATTATGGCTGTCTCTCTCCAGTATGCTTTAATATATTCCAGAAGAATGGTGAGGTGTATCTGTTTCCAGAAATAATTGGCCTTACTCCATGAACATAATGTCTGTCTCCTGGAAAAAAGTATGCGGATCCAGCATTTGGCTTAAATTCTATTCCTTGTATTGGAAAGAATAATTCTCCGCCTTCATAGTCATCATTAAAATAAAATATTGATGCAATATCATAATGAGGGAAATCATTAGGTGTTCCAGCATCTGGACCCTCGTGAAGTTCTTTATCTGCATGAGGATCTTGTCTAGTTCCAACTGGCCATCTTACAATAGCTGGGCCCGTTGCTTGTACATCAACATCAAAAAATTTATCAACTTCTACTTTAAGTCTTGTAATAAGACCTTCTACTACATGAACAATTGATGGATCATGAGATATTTCCATTGAGCGTCTTGTACATACTCTATCAGCCCATACGCCAGCATCATATATAACTGTACCGTTTTCATTAAAATGTGACTCTGTTATGTCCCATGTCTTGTTGTTGAATGCAAACTCAGTTAATCTTTGTTTTTCTTCTTCAGTTAAGAAGTTTTTTAGCTCAACAATATTGTCTACAGAATCACCAAAAAAACCAGAAGGCGTAATTGATGTAAGCTCTTTATAATTATGCTCTTTGTTTGTGTTTACTTGTTTTTGCATTTCTTCTCCTATTGGTATTTTCTTTTTGACCAAAACTTCTTCTTATAGACTCCACCATCTGGTGATCTAAATGTATCTGCTGTCTCTTTGTGCTTTTGTAAAATTTCTTCTGCTGTCCTAAAAACAAGATCCATTTCCCAATCATCTCTTTTAAAAGGAATTATTTGCATGTATGGTGTGCCTGCTGGCACTACGCCTGTAAACCCTTTTTGTAAGAAAAACGGGATAAGTCCTGAGTTTGTTACCTTATCACTATCTATTATACCAGCCACCGTTAAAAATGGTAAATCAAATCTATTAACTGGTGACAGATAAATTGCACTATATCCTTCTGGAAGGACTGGTGCCCAGTTTGCATACCAATGAAAATGGTCATCATCATAACCTGCTGGGGTTACAAACCCTTCCATCTTTGCTCGTTCTCCAACAAAATCTTCAAAGCCAACATCTGTCTTTACTTTTGTTCTTCCACGCTTTTCATAAAATTCAATATCGCATGGGGTAAGTAATGCGTAACCAGTTGTAAATATATCAAGAAGTGCTGGGCAGGATTTGTAGGACATAACCTTTGTTATGCCGTCTGGATTAATATATGGGTTTCCATTTGGATCTTTTATATAAATACTTGCATCTTGCCACCACGTTGCAAGTGATTTGCTCATTGGTGATGGCGCATGGGTTCCATCTTTTTTGTTATATATCTTATTAGAATGAAATGTTATTTTATTTGTCACTGCAGGCCACTGGCTTTCCGTCATTAACCTTTAACCTTAAAGCTTTTACTTCATGGTCACCTATTTTATTTCCATAATGATCTACACCATCTCTATAGAAGTTTGTCCACTTGCCAGCTTTATTTATTTCATAAACAATATCTCCATATTTTTCATCTGGAAAAAACCCTGGTGGTAGTTCAAATAAATCACGCATTACTGCCTCTGAATTATTTAGCTCTTGTAAAGATATTGGCATTATAGATATCACTGGGGTACCAGCTTTGATTGTAATTACAGTATCTGGTCTAGTGACTCTCCATGCTACTGGGAATTCCCCTTTAAAAAATGAAGTTGATATTAAACTAGTAAATGGGTGTGCCCCATCTATAAATTGATTAGGTACTGGCATTCCCATTATGCTAAGATTTTCTTCTGTTCTAAATAATAGGCCAGTATTAAAACTTATTGTTGCATTTCCTCTTGTATTATGTGCATACTTTTCACCTGAAAGAATTTTTACATGGTCTGACTGTGAATCAGAAATTCCGTCCCATATAAAACTAATATCCTCTGGGAAAGATATCCCCCAACCAAGACCATTTGAAAGACTTACTGGAAAACATTTATATGCATGTGCATTAAAGGTTTCATCCATCCAGGATCTTTTTATTCCTAGAGGTTCAAGTTTTCCATAGTTTGGTCTTGTTTGGTAGACATCAAATGTGTGCATTAGTACTCGTCATCTTTTAATGAAAGATTTGTGGCATGCTGTCTATAAAATTCTGGCGAATGTGCGGCATCATTATAATCAGTCATTGTTACTAAGGAATATTTTGTTCCAGTTAAAACTGGCATAGCTCTATGTGAGAATAAATATGTTGATGGGAAGATAAATAAATCACCAGCATTTGGCTTTACCTCAATGCCAATTTTTCCAAAGCTTAGGCCTCCGCCCTCATAATCATCATTTAAGTATCCAACCATTGAGACTGTAGCAATGTACGACCAGCCATGATCAGCATGCTCAGCAAAGTGTTGTCCTGGACCATACTTAATAAAGTTCATGGCTTCCCAATATTTCATATCAATATTGTAAAACTTAGAATAGTCGTCCAAAGCAACTTTTTGAGCATCATAAAGATCTTGCCAGATGCTATCAAATTCAGTCATGTATTTGTCTTTGCCTGGGTAGTCCATCTTTTTTAATTTAAAATCGTAGCAATCACGATACTCTGGAATTTTTTCCCTGTATCCTACAGTTGCTTCTTTCCAGTTATAAAGTCCATTACTTTCTTTTAGAGTATTTTCAACTCTTTCAATAGCATTAATTTCTGGCTTTAAAACATCACGATATAGCCATAATCCAGGAAATAGCTCTTCTTTTGAAGAGTATCCAATATTTGACATTAATTACTTCTTTCTACTATTAGTTAAATTAATAAAAAAATTAATTTAGTTCCAAGCACTTCCAATTTCTGGGAGTGCCTCAGATGTTATTGGGTGAACTGAGATTCCGTCATTTGTAGCCTTTAAAAATGCTTGTATTGTTCCTTGTCCTACATACATAACTCTTTTAATAAAAAAGATTTTATTGTCAGAAATAAAAGCAAATCTATGCTGTCCCTCTACTATATGTGCTGGTTCGCTGTCATCATGTGTAAATGATGTGCCATCCCATGTTGAGCCAATTCTTGCCTCTTCATTATCTGTTATATCAATAACACAAGTTGTATTTTCAAAGCCAGCCTTTTTTCTATCGTAAGAAGGTGCTTCTGGATCTAATGTAACTGTTCCTATAACAATATTATTTGAAACGAAAGCATATGAATTTTCTGCAATTGCCATTTTTTTCTCCTGTCAATAATTATATCATTTAAGTGGGGCTGTTGCCAGCCCCACTTAAATTTATTTTAGTATCTAAATCCGAACCGTGGTGGTGCGAAGTATGGTGGGAAGTACGGTGGTGTGAATGCGAAGTATGGGTATCCGCTAAAGTACGGTGGGAAGTACGGTGGTGTGAATGCGAAGTACGGTGGGAAGAATGGTGGGAAGTGAGGCGGGAAGAATGGTGGGAAATACGGTGGGAAGAATGGTGGGAAGAATGGTGGGAAGTGTGGTGGGAAGAATGGTGGGAAATACGGTGGGAAGAATGGTGGGAAGAATGGTGGGAAGTGTGGTGGGAAGAATGGTGGAAAATACGGTGGGAAGAATGGTGGGAAGAATGGTGGGAAGTGAGGCGGGAAGAATGGTGGGAAGTACGGCGGCGTAAATGTAGTAACGCTATTAGTACTAGTACCAAGTGATGTTCCGTTTGCGTTTAATGCATAAATTGTATAACTCTGAGTTGTATTACCTGTTTCTGGAATATCTTTTGGAGATACAGAGTTTGTGTAAGAAGGTCCATCTGTAGAAACTACTGTGTAGCTTGATACAGCTTTTCCTCCATCTGATGCAGGTGCATCCCAGACAACTCTATCTGAGTTGTTTGATGGGCTTGATGCGCTTGCATTTCTTGGAGAAGATGGAACTGTTGTAGCTGTTGCGCTAGCAGTTGCTGGTAAAGAATTTCCAGCAGCGTTGCTTGCAATAACTGTAAATGTATAAGCTGTACCAGACGCTAAACCTTGAAATAAAAATGTTTTATTTGCTGTTGTTTGAGTAGTCGTGGCTGGACTTGTTGTGATTGTGTATAAGGTTGCTGGTGGAGATGCTGCTGGTAGATCCCAAGATAGGTTAACTGCACCATCATTATAGGCACGGTTTGTACCTACATCTGTTGCGGTAAGGTTTATTACTGCATTTGGCTCTAGGAAGTTGTCCTGCGCTGAAGACTTAATTCCTTTTCTTTTACTTGTTGCCATTTATTTATCCCCTATTCCTTACGCAGTCAAATCGCCCATGAGAACCCAAGTATTAGCTGCTCTCTTAAATAATGTTGCTGATGACCAACGTGCTCTTAATGTTAAGCCTGGTGTTGCATTTACTGTTGCTCCAGAACCAGCAATTGTTACTGCTCCTGTATTTGTTCTTAATATATCAATAGATGTTCCTACTGGGTATGTGATGCCATTTGTACCATCTGCAGTAACTGTAATTGTAACTGCTGATCCACCTGTGTGGTTTACCTCTAGCATTTGATCTCTGTAGTCTGCATCTGTTATATTGAATGCTGATGTCTTTTCAACAATTGATGTCTGTGAAGGAACGCCCTGCTTTGTCTGTGTTCCGTCTGTAAAGACTACTCCTGCTACTGTTAAGTTATTTACAGCAAGGTCATCTAATGATCCTTGTGCAAAATTAACTGTTGTTGTAGGTTCATCTGTTACACCTTTGAAAAACTTCCATGTTCCAGCTGAGGAGTCACGAACAATGCCTGAATGCTGATATGTTCCATCATTAAATGATGACACTATGCCAAGGTCAATAGTATTTGCTGTGTTTCCTTCTCCAAGATAAATCATTGCATCTTCTGTAGCAAAGTTTGCTGTGCTTACTGTAGTGGTAGTTCCATTTACAGTAAGATTGCCTGAAATAATCAATGCTCCATCAAGTGTTTGTGTTTGTGCATCTGTTGTTACAAGCTTAGATGTATCTGCAATTCCGTGTACTGTTGTTGTAGCATTATTGTGTGCTGTTACTGCAGATGATGCTGTTCCAGCTGCATCATAATTTGATGCTAATCCATCTGCGTAGTTTTCTGATGCTACTGCTGCTGCATCAATTGCTTCTTGCTTTGCTGTAGCAACATTTGCTGTAGTTGCAAGAAGTGCTGTATTTGCAATTCCATGGACACCTGTTGTGTCAAGATTATGTGTATTTACTGCTGCATCTGCATAATCTTTTGTTGCTAATGCTGCTGTATCTGCAATTCCATGGACTGTTGTTGTAGCAGATTCGTGTGATGTAAAATCTCCAGCATCTGCCTTTAAGTCTAATGCGCTTTGTGTGGCTGTTGAGATTGGCTTATTTGCATCTGATGTATTGTCTGCATTTGCTAATCCAACCATATCTTTTGTTATTCCAGATACTGTGCCAGTAAAAGTTGGGCTTTCAATTGGAGCTTTATCATCAATTTGTGTCTGTATACCAGATGTAACTCCATTTAAATAACCAATTTCATTGCTAGCAACATCACCTATTGATGTTGTAGAAGGCAATCCTACTGTGCCAGTAAATATTGGTGATTCAATTGGCGCTTTATCATCTAACTGTACTTGTATTGATGATGTAACTCCATTTAAGTATCCAATTTCAGTTGATCCTACGTCGCCTATTGTTGTATTTGATGGTAGCGCTACTGATGTAGTAAATACTGGTGAGTCTATAGGGGCTTTATCGTCTAGCTGAACTTGTATATTTGATGTTACGCCATTTACATATCCAATTTCAGTCTCTGATACGCTTCCAATTGTTGTTGTTGAAGGAAGAATAACTCCTCCAGTAAATGTTGGTGAATTTAATGGAGCCTTAAGATCTAAATCTTCTAATGCTCCCTGTACAACAGAAGCATCAGCTTTTGCTGCCAATGATGTTGCAACTGTAGATGCAAAGTTTTCATCATCATTAAGTGCTGCTGAAAGCTCTTCTAGTGTATTTAGGACTGATGGTGCTGCACCAACAATCTGAGCAAATGCTTGATCTGTGTATGACTCTGCATACATTTTTGTTGCAAGAACTGATGTATCTGCTGATACTGTAATTGTATTAGATGCATCGTTGTATGCTTTTGTAATACCTGTTCCTGCTGTTAATGCTGTATTTACAGCATCCTGTGAAAGTTCTGTAATATCTAATTGAGCTGCTGGTACCTTACCGTTGCTATCAAGTGAAGCTACACCATTAGGCTGTCCAAGTAGGTTATCTTCAAGATAAGCACCTACTCTATTCTCTAAATCAGATAATGGTTCGTTTGCATAAGGAAGTGCATTCCATGCTGTGCTTCCAGTTCCAAACTTAAAATAATTTGTGTCGGACTCAAGTCCAACTTCTCCTGCTGCTAGAATTGGGTTAACTAGAGCCCATTGAGCTTCTGTACCTCTTCTTACTTGAATTCTTACTGTTGACATATTTGCCACCCCTAATTTAGACTTATTTTGTAATTATAGCATCATAAAAATTCAAAAACAATTAAGCAATTGTTCCTGAATCAAAAGTCATGCTATAGTTGGTAGTGCTTGTATCTCCACCGTCTGCAAATTTTGTAGCTGTATTATTGACTCCATTTGCATAGACTGTGTATATTGGCTGACCATCGAAATCTATGGCTAAACCAATATCCATAAATGTTAATGCTCCTGTATCTTCAAGGGCATCTTCTAAAAGAGCAATCTCTTTCCAAACTCCGCCAACCTGGATCTTTAATCGTCCAGTTGAGGAATCATAAGCTAGGGGTGTTGAATTAATGACAAGATTGTCTATATTTACCTCAGAAGCAAATGTTGCTGCTCCTGCAATTGTTGCCGTGCCTGCGACATTTAAGCCGTTTTTTACTCTAAAGTTTTTATCTACTGTTGCCATTTAAGTTCACATATCCCCTAATGTTATTTGGTGGGGTTTTGAAAGGACCCCTTACCTTTTATTTAATTATGCGTTAAAGACTGTACCAGCTACAGTAATTGTTGAATCGTTTACTGGAGTTACTCTGATTCGGCAATGAGTTGAATCTACATCTGCTGTGATTGTTCCTCTTGAACCATTTGTTCCAACGATTGCATATTCTGTAATTGCTACGTTGCCAGATGAATCTAGTGTTACTAGAATCTCTGAAATTTCATTGTGTGTTCCGTTGTCAATCTTAACCAAGAA
>JACCEE010701467.1_pt1 | contig 13004 bp, 10 predicted proteins | sample 7449931 | NCBI WGS metagenome assembly JACCEE01 (sample SAMN15323457, study PRJNA562643) | freshwater metagenome | isolation source: river surface water | place: USA:Blue River Watershed | collected 2017-08-19 | reverse complement strand
GCGCAAGCCCAATAATAAATATATCTTTTGTTGACTTCCTCATTACATGTTTTTTATGCCCACTGCTTGGGCTTACCAAAAGTTCCGCAAAGATTCTGTTTTTCGGGGTGCAAAAGTATGATTTTTTTACTGTTATTCTCAATTTACATGAGTTTCTGCTTCATAATTACGTGCAATTGCTGTAGCTTACCGGTATAGCTTGCTCAATGTATGCCATGCTATTATGCCTATGTTTTGTGCTTTTACCGCTTTTAGTTATGATTTATTATTCGTTCTATTCGTTTTTGGATGAATAGATTGTAGCAAAATCATGGATTGTTTCACCTCGTAATATAGTGGGGTAGTTTACCGCAAAGATGAAATGCCTTTAGCAAATGATGGGAATATCCTCTTCTAACGATGATTGGATATTCTTTTTGATGAGCGAATGTTGTTAGTAATCAACTGTGTGTGGTGTAGAGTTGATGTGTTGTTCAGTTGAAATGCCGATCAGCCTACCGATATGCAATTTGTGGCAAAAGAATTATTAATTTTCTCCGTTGTTTTTGGAAAAAGATTTATAGCAAATTGTCCTGATTAATAGGATGTAATGATTTGTAGTTTCGTTCCGTTGATATGAGTTTACGAATAAATCTTCCATCTTTAGTTTTTATTTGTCATATTTGGTAAGGGTTTGCTGTTGTATGGCATTCTTAGTTATTGGTGGTTGATTTGCTCGATTTATTGTTTAAAAAAAATATTGGAATTTATGAAGCCAACATTAGTAGTTCTTGCTGCCGGAATGGGTAGCCGTTACGGTGGTTTAAAACAAGTAGATGGTTTAGGTCCTAATGGCGAAACCATTATCGACTATTCTGTTTACGATGCCATTCGTGCCGGCTTTGGCAAGATTGTTTTCATTATTCGTAAAAGCATTGAAGCAGACTTTAAGGCTGCATTCAGCAACAAGTTTTCTGATAAAATCGCTGTAGAGTTAGTTTTTCAGGAGCTAGACATTCTGCCAGAAGGGTTTACTTGTCCTGCCGACAGGGTAAAGCCTTGGGGAACCGGTCATGCCGTTTGGGTTGCCAAGGATGTGGTTAAGGAACCTTTTGCTGTAATCAATGCAGACGATTTCTACGGTCGTCACTCGTTTGTTCAGCTGGCAGAAGCTTTTAAGACTGTTTCGGCTCAAGGCGAGTCGTTCATGGTAGGTTTTAAACTGAAGAATACTCTTTCGGAAGAGGGAACCGTTTCGCGCGGAGTTTGCTCTGTGGATGCAAAATCGAACTTGGTTGATGTAGTGGAGCATACTAAGATTGGCCATGAAAATGGTGCCATCTTTAACACAGAGGAGGATGGTTCTAAGAAGACTCTCTCGGGCGATTGTGTTGTGTCTATGAATTTTTGGGGCTTTACTCCCGATTTTTTTGTGCACACCGAGCGCATTATGAAGGATTTTCTTAAAGCAAACAGCGATAACCTTAAGTCGGAGTTTTATATTCCGCTTGTTGTAAATAAGTTGCTCGAGGAAAAAAGGTCTACCTGTAAGGTGCTTACAACTGAATCGTCATGGTTTGGGGTTACTTACGCCGGAGATAAGCCAATTGTAATGGCACAGCTTAAGGCTCTTGCCGATTCCGGTGAGTATCCTTCTCCGCTTTGGAGTAAATAGCCTTGTTGTGGCTGTCTCCTTCAGGGTAGCAATGCCATACTTTGGTTAAACTTTCTGTTTGTCTTTTGTAGTAGTAGGCTTATGCTGGCCTACTGCTGCTTGCAGAAGATTATTCTGAAGATTTTTATTGTGAATCTATGTTGTGTAAGCATAGATTGTTGTGATTTTTTGCCCCAAAGTAGGGTGATTAAAAAATATTAGTAGTCAACTTGGCACGCCTATGCATAAATTTAGGTGTTGTTTTAAAATTGTGGTGCAATGGTAAAGAAAGTAGAAAAGTGGGGCACCGATTTTCGGCGTGAAGAGGTGTTTTTAGTATCTCTTACTAATAAAACAGGTGCGCAGGTCGTGTTGAGCAGCTATGGCGCGCGCGTAGTCTCGATTGTAGTTCCCGATGCCAACGGGAAAATGAATAATGTTGTGCTTGGATACGATACTCTTGAGGGTTATCTCCAAGGATGTGAATATTTCGGTGCCACTGTTGGCCGCTTTGCTAACCGTATTGCCAATGCGCAGTTTACGCTCGATAATCATACCTACACGCTCGATGCCAATGAAGGTAAGCACCATTTACATGGAGGTAAGGCGGGGTTTAGCCATCGTACTTGGAAAATGGAGGAGATAGAGGACGACAATATGGCCAAGTTTTCAATTGTTAGCCCTGCAGGTGAAGGTGGCTTTCCCGGTGAGTTAATTTCTACCGTAACCTATATATGGGACGATAGCAACACCCTGAGAATTGTGATTGATGCAATTGCTGACGCAAAGACCATTGTAAACTATACCCAGCATAGCTACTTTAATCTGGGAGGCGAGGGGAGTGGTGTTATTGACAGCCATATTCTTGAAGTTAATGCATCGAACTACTTAGCCACCGATGATGCACTGGTTCCCACCGGCGAGTTGGTTTGCGTTGATGGTTCTCCACTCGATTTTCGTAAGCCTAAATCAATTGGTGATGCATTGAAAAGCAATGCTACCCCTATTGCTGTTGCCAATGGCCTGGACCATTGCTGGGTTATAGATGGTTGGAGTGGTAAACTTGCCGAAGTTGCTTGTCTTAGCCATCCCATCTCGGGCCGAGCAATGCGAGTAAGCACTACTTTTCCGGGCATACAGGTATACTCCTCCAATGGTTTAAATGGTATTGTTCCCGGTCGTGCAGGTCGTGTTTATGGGCATCGAGACGCTGTTTGCCTTGAACCACAGCTCTTCCCCGATAGCCCAAACCATTCCAATTTTCCTTCATGCGTGCTTTTACCTAATGAAAAGTTTACTCATATTATCGAATACTCTTTTACCTAACAATACGCTTATAACCTAAATTTTATATTTGCTGATTATCTGATCTTTATTGGCTGCTGCACGCTGATTGGTGGCTTATAGCGTCTTAATTGCCTTTAGATGATGGTTTTGGTGTTGCACTTTTTTGTGGTTACTAGTAGCGTTATCCTTGAGTTTATTGGCAAAGCCTCTACTGCATTCGAAGTTAAGTTTGGGTAGACTCAGTTACATTACCAGGTAAAGTTTATTGCATGTGCGCGTGTTGTTTTGTAATACCACTTCTGCACTATCTTAGCGCAGTAAATGCTTAAATGTTTTACATTATATTTTTGCTTCAATGCTTACTGTTGTATTGATAATGATGGCCGGTGTTGTGCTTGGCTACTTTCTTCGAAAAAGGAAGCGGCTTGCAGCCATTAACGATAAGCTTATAACCTACGCTATATACTTGTTGCTGTTGCTGCTTGGGATTTCCATTGGCTCCAATAAAACTATTGTGGCGAACCTTCCGGTACTTGGTGTAAAGGCATTAGTTGTGACTATTGGTGCAATGGTTGGTAGTATTTTGCTTGCATTGCTCACCTATAACATCTTCTTTAAAAATCGAAGCTGATGAAGGGTAGTATAATTATTCTGTGCTTTTTTGCTGTCGGTGTTGTGCTTGGTTTCTTTGGGCTGCTTCCTGCTTGGATAGTTGACGGTAACTTTGGCGAGTATGCGCTATTCCTTTTGATGTTTCTGGTAGGTATTGGCATTGGAACCGATCCTCGTTCGCTGGAGGCAATTCGCAGCATGAACCTACGCATTATGCTTGTGCCTTTAACCACGATTGTTGGTACTCTGCTTGGTGTTACTGCTGTTTCGCTTTTAATAAAGAATGTCTCGCTCACCGATCTGCTTGCAGTTGGTTCCGGCTTTGGTTACTACAGCCTTTCCAGTATTTATATTACTGAGTTGAGGGGCGAAACACTAGGTGTTATTGCGCTTTTATCGAATGTGATGCGCGAAATCATAACACTTTTATTCACACCTGTTTTTGCTCGTTACTTTGGCAAGTTGGCTCCAATTACTGCCGGAGGCGCTACCTCAATGGATACAACGCTTCCAATCATTACTCAGTATGTAGGGAAAGATTATGCTATTGTAAGCCTGTTCAATGGTGTGGTGCTTACTATTTTAGTGCCTTTTATAGTAACCTTTATCTTGGCTTAGCATATTTCGCTTTCCCATTAGTATTAGAGTAGTTGCTTTTGCATAAGACTTTGCTTTGTTGCAACCGAAGGCTGAATTGATATTAAATGGGGCTGTCGATACATTGCAGTCAATCTCTTTTTTGTTTTAAGTGTTTGTTCTTTACAAGCTGACGCTAATATATTTGTTTTACTGCTGAATTGTTGAGTGCAAGTAATCCTAAGTTTGTATATTAGTCCTTCGTAATTTCTTAACACATTAGCTATGGCAAACGTGAAAATGGGACAAAGCAAGAGCATCGTAGTGGTGATTGCAGCAATTGCGTCTACAGGCGGCCTATTGTTTGGATTCGATACCGGCGTTATTTCGGGTGCACTACCCTTTTTGAAGCAGAGCTGGAACCTCACCACCAGCCAGCAGGAGTGGATAACCACCGCTGCGCTTATTGGTGCTGTTTTGGGTGCCCTCTTCTCCGGAAGGCTTACCGATATCTTTGGTCGTAAGAAGGTGATTCTTGTAACTGCCGTGATTTTTGCAGTTGGTTCGCTACTTACCGGTGCTGCTACTTCACCGGCATTCCTTGCCATTGCTCGTATTATTCTTGGCGTTGCCATTGGCGTTTCCTCCTTTACTGTACCGCTATACATTGCCGAAATTTCGCCCACAAAAACTCGTGGTGCCATGGTTTCCTCCTTTCAGCTGATGATTACCATAGGTATTGTTGTTTCGTACTTTAGCGACTTAGCTTTTGCCAACGAGCTCAACGCCTTCTCGTGGCGCTGGATGTTTTACGTTGGTGTGTTTCCGGCACTTATTCTTTTTGTTGGAATGCTATTCCTGCCCGAATCTCCTCGCTTTCTCCTCGGAAAAGGTAAAGAGGAGGAGGGCGAGCGAGTGCTTCGTATGGTAGAAGATCCTGCTCTGTTTCCTGCTGCAATCAGCAAGCTAAAAGAGGAGATTCGCCTCGATAGGGCGCAGAAAGTATCCTACCGAGATATATTCAAACCCCATCTCCGCACGGCCCTCTTTATTGCCATAGGTATTATGTTTGTGCAGCAGTTTGTGGGCATCAATACGGTTATTTATTACGCTCCCACAATTTTTATCATTGCCGGATTCTCCGGTGCTAAAGCGGCTATTGCCGCCACCGTTAGCGTTGGGGTTGTAAATGTGCTTTCTACCGTAGTTGCTATGTTTCTTATCGATAAAATTGGCCGACGAAAGCTCTACTTTATTGGCTTAGTGGGTATGGGCGTTTCATTGCTTGCACTAGGTTTCTTTTTCTTGTTCAAAGATAGCCTTGGCGACAACCTTCGCTATATAACCGTGGCTTCTGTGCTCGTTTACATTATATTTTTCGCCATCAGCTTAGGACCACTCGGTTGGTTAATTATCTCCGAGATATTTCCGCTCAAGGTTCGCGGTGTGGGTATGAGCATTGGGTCGCTCTCCAACTGGCTGTTCAATGCCGTAGTTACCTTTACCTTCCTTAAGGTTGCGTGGCTTTTTACCCCTTCGGGAATGGAGATTGTAAATAAAAGTGCCGACGGAACCCTAACCAATGATCCCAACCCGGCGGGGGCATTTTTCCTCTATGCTGCAATTTCAATTGTTGGTATTATTTGGGGCATTCGCTATATCCCCGAAACTAAGGGCGTAACCCTCGAGGAGATTGAGGAGCATTGGAAGCAGGGGAAAAAACCTAGCGAGCTGAAGAAGGGATAGCTTTTCTTTGCTGCTCTTTTCAAATAATTCCTCGCTGATTCCAAAGATGAATTTGTCGATTCCAAAGATGAAATCGCCAACTTCGAATTACAAATCGGCAGTTTCAAAGATGAAACTACCGATTTGTAATTTGGAATTGCTGTTGCCAAAGTTGGTGGCGCTCATTTCATCTTTGGCGGTGCTACCGGCAAAGATGAATCTGTTGCATTACGATTTGGATACAATAGTATCATTGCATATCCTACGGCATGCAATGAGCGTTGTAGTGTTGGTCGTTTTAGCTTCTACATAATAATATTATTATCTATTTCCTTGACACACTTTTGTTTTATTCATAAATTTATGGAGCAAAAGTTTGTTGTTATGGAAACTATATGCTTAGAAAGTAAGCTAGAGAAGCTTGCAGTGTTTGAACATTTGAGTGTTCGATCCTACCATGTTTGTATATATGGTGAGCTCTTAACCCTGAAAGATATTTTGTTATACTTTCAGGCTCACAAAAATTTCTTGCTTTTGCGTAGTTGTGGCGTAATATCCAATGACGAACTTATACGTATAGCCAATAAATATCATTTTCTTTTAGACGAGATGTATGCTTCGCTTACTTCATCCGTTAATGCCAATATAAAAGAGGTTGATAGGTCAATTGTGGAGTTGAATAAGCTTCAGCGCGATATTTTAGCCATGTTGTATGAAAAAGAAATCAGTATGCTATCGGCAACTAATATGGCATTCTTTCGAGCATACTTTCTTAATGATTTCTCTTTGGAAAATGTCTATTCGAGATTTGTTACAAATGCTGATTTTACAACACATTTAGCGTTTTACCAAAGATTTATTCAGTCTGATCTAGATCGATTTAGGTTGAGGTTGGTGAATATAACCAATCGCATAGTTGCTATTAAGCGTCCTTCAGAAATATTTGCATTTTACATAACGTTGTATCTTGACTATGTGGCTGCAATTCCCCGAAAAGAGTTGGAAGAGATACTTCAAATGGGGGATGCGGATGGTAAAATTCCAATTTTTAAAATAGTTGATAAGCTCATCGAGCTGGGGTGTTTGTTCAACAACAAGCGGAATAGCCTTGTGTTTAAGCACACTCTTAATTATTGGCGTAATACCCCTCTGAAGGATTTAACAGAAGTAGGATTGCTCTGTAATCTTACGAGGGAGAGGGTTCGGCAGCTAAGAAATAGTTTGAATAAGAAGTTGGATAGTATTTTTAACTTCTTAACCTTGCTGGATGTCAACTATTTGAATCTATATACTATTGATAAGACCTCCGATTTGATCTTTGTTGATGAGTCGCTTTGCATGTTGATAAACGCCAGTGAGAAGACAAATTTCAATGAGGTGTTTATTGCCAAAATATTAGCTATCCTTTTAAAAGACACCCATATATTGGTAAGCAACGAAAGTAAAGTTGTAGTAAGTTATAGAGCCTCAGACCGATATTCTCGGGTATATGCATTCTTGGTTTCACGTCAAATAGCTACTAATGTTGATGTTGATGCATTGGCGTATGATCTTTATATGCGGCAATTCGCATCTGATAATAAGCTACGCCATTTGGTGTTTGAGAAGTATATTCCCAAGTATTTACGGAAAAAGAATGCTATAGATGCTAATCGGTTGAAAGATGTGGTGTCTGGTATCCTTTCAAATGTTATTGATTCGAACCGTGCAGGAGGGGGCATTGTGATGAATAGGAATCTGTCTGATCATCAGGTCTAGAATTACCTTCTGGCAATAAAAAAGCCCTAGGAGAGCTAGGGCTTTTATTCTGCTACTGCTTGGCTGGTGGTTTACCTTTCGACGAATCTGTTACGTCGAAACCCCATAACCCAAGTTCGCGCGTGTTTTTTGAGTAAACGGCCTTAAGCAGGTTCTTAATTTGGCGAAGCTGTTCTTCCATTGGTTCCAACATGTTGTCTCTTTCTCGATAGCATTGTTCCGAACGCTTTTTTAGATCCTCTGCCTCATTATGTTTAGCCTCTATTTCCATATTAAGCGCATTGAATTTCTCTGCATCAAAGCTAAGAAGAGCCTTGAGCGGTGAGTTTTCTCCCTCGGTGGCGTGTTTCTTGTAAACACTGTTTGCGAGATTAATCATTTTCTCTGCATTCTTTTCAAGGGCTACTTTTGAAGTTTTGTTGCTCATAAGTTAAATGTTTAGGTGAAACATATTATGATCAAAAAAACGCGCTAACTCTTTTTCGCGTAACCCAAAATTACGACATCAAAAAGCAAAAGTCAAGTGTCACGTCGTTAGAGTGTTGTATTCTAGTGCTATTTTTGTGACACTCTTTTTTGCTATGCCTTTATTTCACTAGGGTTCCAAATAATGAAATTATTTTTTGCCATTCGTAAAATTTTTTGAAAAGGATATCTTGAAGTCGATAGTAGTCGCTTTTATGATGGTTATCATTGATGTTCATTGTATTGGTATAATTGAGGCTTTTGTGATTCTGATAAAATAGTAGGGAGGTATTAAGGTTTTTCTGGAAATGTTTTCAAATTTGGAATAAGCATTTTTAATGGTCAATTAATCATTTCTATCTTAGCATTTAAATTAATAATTTAGCCTACAATTTAAATACGAATCGTATGAAGTTTAAATGCTTGGTAGTTGTATTAGTACTCGCCTATGGTTGTAATTCCAATAGTGAGAGGGTTACGCAAAAGTTAGATAATGGTGACATAATGGTTACTGAACGGATCGATGGTAAGAAGATTCAGAAGGTATATACCAGCACTAATGTTCTAAGGTCGGAGCTTAATGTTGTCGACAGCACTGTAACCGGAACGCTTACATCCTTCTTCGACAATGGAAAGGTATTTCAAGTATCGGAAGTAAAAAATGGAGTTGTTCATGGATTTCAAAAGACTTACGATGGATCAGGTGCTGTAATTCGTGAATACACATATAAAGAGGGACGAAAAGAGGGCATTGGTAAGGCTTACTATCCCAATGGAAAACTCAGAGCCGAGGCTACCTATCTAAAAGGAAAGCCCAACGGTATTGTTGTAGAATATGATGAGAGTGGGAAGGTAATACCTGGACCCAAGATTGTTGTGGATGTCAAGAATACGATTGTTCTCGATAGTAAAATTACTTATTTCATACAAATGAAGCCTGCTGCTGTTGATCTTGACGTTTATGTATCGTTTCCTGCGGCCAAGAATGAATCAGGTTATCGAAGTGTGAAAATTGAGAGAGGAGTGGCTCGCTTCGAACTTTATAAAGGAAATTACCAATCTCTTTTTGGCGAGATTGGCATTTACGTGGAGTATAAAACAAAGTCGGGCCTGCTAGGAAAGGCTAAGACTACGGTTAGAGTTGCTGAATAACTACTGCGTTAAAATAGTTTTCATTTTTCCGAGTTCATAGCTTTCCGGATAGTAAACCAATCCTCGCTTTACTATCTGGAGAGCTTTTTTATTGTTCCGTTTAGCATAGTAATATTTTACGAGAGGGCCATAGGTGTCGTCGATAATACTGCTGCTGTAGAAAAGAGATGAAGGTGGTATCTGCTTCTCAAATTCAAGCAAAAGAGCATCTGCTTTCTCAATTTGACCTGCATAAGTTCTTCTTTTTACGGCCTTGATGATCGATCTTGCCATTGCATTTATGAAAGTGGAGTTTGTTGCAATGTCGGGTATCTCTTTTTTTGCTGTTTGATATACAGTAAACTGCTCATCGGGTTCTTCTGACTCGAAGCGGTTTTCAATGGTTCTGCACAATGCAAAAAGGAAATACTTTTGAGTGGTATCTGCATTATAAGCGTCTCTTAAAAAGGGGTAAGCTTTACTGTGTTCTTCTTTGTGCATATAATAGTCACTCATTGCAACATTGTTTACGTAATGAAGGTGTTCTTTTATATCGTCTTTTGTTGTGGAGGCAAGCATGGCTTTGTATGCTCTTTTAAATGAAGTGGTATCTCGATTTTGAATCACTCTGTCGGAAGCAATATGTTTGATTTCGCTTTTTATTGCTTCCTGTTTCAGCAAGCTATCCGGCAAACGAACAAGCTGTTTGTATGCTGAGTAGATAAGGTCAGAGTCCCATTTGCGCAACCCAATAACGCCAACTGTGGCTAGAGTAAGTGCTCCGGCTGAACTTTCTGACGACATAAATAGTGATGCTTTTTGAAGGTTGGGGAGGGCTTCTTCAAATTTCTGATTCGAGAGTAAGCTAAGTCCGTTGTTGTAGTATTGGGCACCGATGAGTGCACTAAATGTCGCCGTTTTACAGTCGAAGTAGTTTAAGTAAAATAGTTCGTCAATGGAGTTGTTCTTGAACTCCTGTTCAGATATTAACTTTTGCGCACGTAGCTGCTTTACGTAGTCAGTCTTGTATTTGTCTGTGAATATTACGGTGCCGACTGTTGGGTTTGTTGTTTCAATAATCGTTGGCGTTGTGGATGGAAAGGCGATTAGGAAGACATGGTTGGTAGATACCTTAACAATAAATGGTATGCTCAGTTTTTTCAGCAGTGAGCCATATAAAATAGATGCGCTTACACAGTTATACTCGCCCTTTGCGAAAATATCGGGATAGGTAGCTAGGTTCACGTATTTGTCGAGAAACTTGTCGTGAGTTGCTTGATAAAACTTTTTTACTGCTTTTTTGTCTCCTTTAATGACCTTTTCCTTCTCGGGGTAGTTGGCCAACCACTCATTTAATCTATTATCGGAATTTGTATACTCTGTTATATTCATGCTTTCCTTAATAGTAAAGAATAGTGGTTCTATGTTTTTGATTGTATCGTTATAGTAGGTATAGAAAGCCTCCTTTTCGTAGCCATTCTTGAAGTCGATAATTTGAAGAACGACAAGGCTATCTGATTTGACTTTCTCTTGGGCAAGTGTCGGGATTGTAAAAAGTAAAGTTGTTAGCGCACTTGTAAATAGTGTTTTCATAATAGTTGGCTCGGCTTGATAATAGTTATAACAAAATTAGGAATGTTTATTATAGATACAATTAAAGTTGATTGAAAAAAGAATAATGACACTTAGTATTTGTGTGGCTAAATTGCAAGCAGGAGGTGTCTTGAATGTTCATTCATGGTTTAAATAACTTGTCAAAAGTGGTTTCTATATATCACATTTGCCTATTCCAAGAAAACCTTATGTCCAATACTTTTTAAATTCTTTAACTTTTACTGATGTCACTCTTCCTAGTTCTTTTTAGGAGCCAAAAACTTGTTGAATAGCAGCAGTCCTATTATTGTTGCAATACCAATCAATACAAAGATGCCCCAGAAGGCAAAACCATTGTTTTGTTTTTCAACGAGCGAAACGTAGAGCGTTGCGCCAAGCACGCCCCCAATACCGCTACCAATTACACCGTAAAGGAATGAGTAGCCTAAGTAAAGTGCTTTTTTGTCGGGAGGGGCAATTAGTCCCACGTAGGAGATAAACTTTGGATGGGCAGTCATTTCGCCAAGCGAGAAAATGAATAACCCGGTGATAAATACCCAAACGTTGGACGAGATGGCAAAGAGTGCAATTCCTAACGTTCCAAGGGTTATTCCAAAAATCATGGTTGGAAGTGCCTTAAACTTGTTTACTATTTTCGATATTATTAGCTGGAGGCTAATAATGGTAAGGGCGTTGACCACAGTAACGTGCTCGGAGTCGAAATGCCAGTTGGGCTTATCAATAAAAAGCGAAAGCGCGCTATTTATGGCATTGTTTATTGGAGTTGTATCTATCTTCTCCTTAAGGAACCAAAGAACCGAATCAAACATTTGGAAGTAGAGAATCCAGAAGCCGCTATATATTAAAATCATAACAACAAAGCGGTAGTCGAGCAGTACGAGCACTGCATCGGCAAGCACTTGGCCAACCGATTTGCCACTCTTTGGGCGAGCAGGCTCTTTATAAACGAAGAAGTTTACCAGCAATAGCCAACCAGTACCAACTCCTGCCATTAAAAAGATGTAGGTCCAGGAGAAACTTTTGAGGTATGGAACTAAAATTAGCGGAAAGAGAAAAGCGCCCATGTTTATGGTCCAGTAAAAGATACCGAATCCCAACGATGAGTTACTTTCATTTGTTTCTCGAGCAATTGTTCCCGAAATAATAGGTTTGAAGAAGCCTGCCCCAATTGCCATAAGTATCAAGCTTAGGTATACAGGTGTATAGGTGGTCATTTGGCTGGTGAGGAAGTAGCCGCAACTCATTATAGTGAATGCAAAGAAGAGGGTTTTTCGATACCCGTATCTGTCGGCAATGGCGCCCGAGAGAATGGGTAGAAAGTAGAGTAAGGGGGTAATGGTACTCTTTATTACACCTACGCTCTCTTTGCTGAACCCTAATCCACCCTCGTTTACGCTGAGTACCAAATAGACCGAGAGAACTGACATTACACCGTAGTATGAGCCTCGCTCAAAGAACTCCATCATTATCACGGTCCAGTAGTTTCTGCTAAACCCTTTTTTCGCTACCTGTTGGTTGGTGGGTGAACTCATCTTGGTAATGTTAGTTTTTGCAAAGATTATATTTTTAACGACAGTTTGATGTTATCTTTCCGAAAGGGCTTAATCATTTTTCTACAATTTATTTTTTGCATGAATTATTTTGTTGCATTGGTTGTGTTTACCTGCTAACTGTAAGGTGTTATATAGCATTTTGTTGGCTCTGTTTTTATTTCCTATGTTTGGCAGAATTAATAGTTCACTAGAATGTATCAACTCTACGTCGCCTTTTCTTTGTTCACCTGACTATTCCCACGGAATTAAGTAACGCTACATACTTAAAGGCCGAGGGAACTCGGCCTTTTTCTATTTAATAAAAACTAAACATGTAATTCAAATGGAAAACATTATTGTCAATACATTGGATCATCAACGGCTATGGGAGTGGATTCAAAATGAGAAGTCAAATCCCCGGAATCATGCAGATAGCCTTCGCAAGCTTGCCGATGAGTTGTCGCGTGCAACAATTTACCAACCTGCCGAAATACCTCCCGACATAGTGACTATGAATTCGGAAGTATCCATTACTAACCTCTCCAACAATCAGCAGCAAACAATCAAGTTGGTATATCCCAACGATGCCGATATTGCATCGAAAAAGATATCCATTTTTGCTCCAATTGCCACTGCACTTCTTGGTTTCCGAGTTGGCGATGTGGTTCAAT
>JACCEE012456350.1_pt1 | contig 13005 bp, 10 predicted proteins | sample 7449931 | NCBI WGS metagenome assembly JACCEE01 (sample SAMN15323457, study PRJNA562643) | freshwater metagenome | isolation source: river surface water | place: USA:Blue River Watershed | collected 2017-08-19 | reverse complement strand
GCCTTATCTACCTTGCAACAACAATTTATTTAATCAGGGCATAGTGGTGTGGATTTTTTTGATAGTTGAAATATAACGTTTTAACGATGATAAGGATGATTCTGCAAAATAGACCACGCCCGATAAATCTGCTCCGCCACCAGCACCCGCACCAACGGATGCGGCAACGTCAAATTCGATAAACTCCAAGACTGGTTAGCTTGCTGTTTGACTGCATCGGCTAATCCTTCTGGACCACCGACCAATAACGCAACGTTTTGTCCACTTTCCAGCCAAATTTTTAACTGCGCCGCTAATTGTGGGGTCGTCCACGCCTTGCCCGGAATATCCAAACTCACAAGATGCGCACGCGGCGGTAGTGCGGCTAACATTTTATCGCCTTCCTCTTTTATAAGTCGCGCTAAATCACTGTTTTTACTGCGTTTTCCGGCGGGAATTTCTTTTAACACCAGTTCACATTCACGCGGCAAGCGTTTAGCATAGTCAGCGTAGCCTTGTTGTACCCATACCGGCATGGACTGCCCGACGGAAATAAGATGGATTTGCATAGCAAAAAAGCCGTAAAACTTATAAAACAATAGTTTATAGGAAATAAAACCGTCATGGCTACTTGGGGCACAACGGTTTTAGCGGATAGGGCGTTTAATGGGCTAAACCTAACGGATTGTCAGGATTAATGCCGTCCATGAACGGTAGTCGGCGGTCTTGATTGGTGATTTGATAAACTTTTCCCAGCCAATTATTAAACACTGCCTTGGCGGTATCGCGCCAAGTATTATCTAAAAACGCTAACACTTGTGTTTCAGGAAATGCCGGTAACGGTTGTTGTTGCTGTTTAGCGAGCAGTAATTGTTGCTGATAAGCGGCAAAAATCGCTTGTACCTGCGGAACAAAATAATGCTGCGGATAGGGCGGATAGTCCTCGCGCTGCGCATAAAAAAACCGCAATACTTCGCGTTTGTATTCTTTAAGTAAACTTACGTCATCATATTCAGGATGCCCCTGAAAATACACCATGCGAAACCCGTCAGGACTAACCGCCAGATGCACACCGATTTCTTGACTGCTGGCTAACACTTTAATCCCCACTTGTTCCATCATGGCGTGCGAAATATCATTAAAACGCGAATGCGGCACATCAAAGCGGGTATTGATTTCGACTACCAGCGGGTGGGTGCGGTCATTAACCTGATGTGAAAAGACTCCCCAGCGTTTATTCGACTGATGAATGCGTTTGATGCCGTAACAATATTGAATCAACGCATGTGTGGCAAGACACGAGCATAATGTGGAAGTGACATTTTGTTTTGCCCATTCAAATACTTCCGTCAACGGTTGCCAAAACGCTTCCTGTTCTAAGTTTGCGTGCGTAACATTCGCGCCGCTGATAATCAGCGCGTCTAAGCCTTCGGCTTTAATCTGCGCAAAGGTTTGGTAATACTTGGCGATATGCGCCTTGCCTTCGGCACCGCGTTCTAAACCGTCAATAGTAAACGGATGCACATAAAATTGTGCAATTTGATTACATGCGCCAACTAAGCGGAAAAACTGCCGTTCGGTCGCTTCTAGGGCTGCGTCCGGCATCATGTTTAATAAGCCGATATGCAAGGCGCGAATATCTTGATGATCGGCGCGGGTTTTCGGCAAAATGTCCTCACCTTCAGCCTGTAAACGTGCAAACGTAGGTAAATCAATATGAGCAACTAAAGGCATAATAACTCGCTATCTGTGATACTTATCCAGCGCATCGGCAATGAGGTGTAGAAAGTCCGCTTCATTAGTGACTTGTGCTACGGCATCTGCCGTTATGGTATAACCGTATTCTGCGGCAATGGCTTCATAGCGCGGTATGCGTGAACGGAATAAACACGGAAATACCCAACTGACAAATTCATCGGGGACAATCTCATCGCTATTTTGATAACCTTTTTGCTGCATAAACGCGGCTAAATGCTCATCCAAAAACGCCTCGCGATAATATAATGGTTTTGGGTCGGATTTTGCCCGTTCCACAATGGTTTGCTCCAAAGCGGGGGGAATTTTAATATAGATAATCAGGCTGTGTTCGGCCAACGTGCGTAATACTTGCGGATTATCTAATTCACACACACTGCCGCCGGCATCATTTAAAAAATGTTGATACCCATAAATCCGTTCGGCTTTGGTAATAAATTCTGGCACATCATTCATCGCTGCAATTTCGGCTTGGTGATGTAATTGTTGCCGGCGTTTAAATTCAGCCAGCGACAAACCGCCCAAGTTGGGATTACCCAATTTGCCTAAAAAACTCGACACCACGTTTAAATTATCCACGGTAATATTGTTACGGATATAAATGGAATCAGAGCATAATAATTGGCGCAGAAACGGTACCTCCATCGCCTGTAATTTAATATTATCTAAAATCGGTTCGTTTAAATAATGCGTGCCGATACGATAATCACCGGAATAATGAAACCAATGTTGTTTAGGCATTTTAGTTGCCAACGTTGTTTTACCCGCCCCGGACATTGCCAATAAAGTAATGCGTTTGTTGGGCGAAGTTAAAAATTGCTGTGCAGTCATTCTCATGGCTTAACTCGTCTTATCCAGCATATCGGCTAAATTTAAATCTTCTTGCTCAGGGTTGAAATGCAGGTCGTTATCCGAATAACCTAAATCATCGGTTTCTAAGTTACCGTATGGCGCGCTCCAGTCTTCCGGGGCTTCGATATAATCAATCGTGGAATGATACCAACTGTCTTTATCAAATTCGCCGATGTCGCCATTTAAATACTGTACGCTAATGGCATCATCCGCTTCATCAATCGCGACCACGCGAAAGACTAATTTGTTTATTACATCTTTATACCAGCTTTCGATGATAGGGTCTGCAATCGTTGTCATTGTTGCTTCCTCGTTATTGCGTTAATGTATAAGTCATCATATAGAAAATTTTTCAAATTGTAGATGTTATGACAAAAAATAATCAAAAAAATCCTCTTTCGTGGCTGATTAGCCTTTTTCTGCTGCCGTTTAAATATACCAAAACTATCCTCTTGCTGTTGCTGATGATTGCGGGCTGGTTCGGTTATCAGCGTGTTGGCGGAAATTCAGCGTTAAGTTTTAAAGGGCTGCCCCAAGCGCAAGCAGTTCTTTCGCCGGCTACGCAGACAAAAACTTTGACTAATCAAGCCTTTATCATCGGTTATTCGGAACAACGCTGTAATCCGTTATGGGTGGCATATCGTTTAACGCCGTTGCCAAAAGACGCGCCTACGTTACCGCGTCCAACCCGTTTTACCACTGACAAGCGCACCGCCTGTAAAATTGCGCATAAAAATTATGACCGCAGTGGTTATGACCGTGGGCATCTTGCCCCCAACCATGCTATCAGTGCGTTATATGGTAAACAGGCGCAACTGGATACGTTTATGCTGTCGAATATCAGTCCGCAAAAGCCGAATTTAAACCGGAAATGGTGGCAACGTTTAGAAGCAGTGGAGCTGGAGCATTTTACGCAACGTTATTCGCCGGTCTGGGTAGTCACAGGGCCGGTATTTGATGATGATCTTGAGCAATTAAAATCGGCGGATAAAGTACAAATCCCGGATGCGTTTTATAAAATTTATGCCGGTCTATCCAACTTAGGCAGTCCGCAAGTGTTGGCGTTTTTAGTACCACAAACGGTCAAAGGTAATGAACCGCTTGACCGTTATTTGGTCACGGTCGATGCAGTGGAAAACGCCACCGGGTTGGATTTTTTCAGCCAATTGGATGACAAAACGGAGACAGCACTGGAGGCAAAAATTCAGCCGCAGGCGTGGGGATTGGCTGAGGTGAATAATACTCCATCGCGTTATTAAAAATAGCCTCGCTTGTTTCATCGTCAGACAGGGCTATTGTAGAATGGTGTTTTTTGTAAGCGAACCTTATGGCAAATCTTCATGCAATTCCTCGTTTAGCCTTAACCAGCGGCGAACCTGCGGGCATTGGCCCAGATTTATGTATTCAACTGGCGCAAAAACACTATAACCGCGAAATTGTGGTTATCGCCGACCCAGAATTATTAATGCAACGCGCACAGCAGCTTAAATTGCCGTTGCGGATTAAAAAATTTGACCCGTTAGAAGTCGCCTCGCCACATAAAAAAGGCACGTTGACGGTGTTTGCGACCGAATTAGCGCAACCTGCCGTGTGTGGGCAGTTAAATAAGGATAACAGTGCGTATGTGTTAGAAACTTTACGCCTAGCCACACAAGGCTGTTTAGATGGATTGTTTTGTGCGATGGTGACCGCGCCGGTGCATAAAGGCGTGATTAATGAAGCGGGGGTTGAGTTTAGTGGGCAAACCGAATATATCGCCGGTTTAACTGGCGGCCATCCGGTGATGATGCTCAGTACGCCGGGGCTGCGCGTAGCGTTAGTGACTACGCATTTACCGTTGGCGTATGTGGCGAATGAAATTACCAGTGAGCGGTTAACCGCGGTGATTGACGTGTTACAACGCGATTTGCGGCAACGGTTTTCTATTCCAAAGCCGCATATTGTTGTGTGTGGCTTAAATCCACATGCCGGCGAAAACGGTTATCTGGGTATGGAAGAAATTGACACCATTATCCCCACATTAAATCATTTGCGTGAGCAAGGTTATGATTTACTCGGCCCGTTGCCGGCTGACAGTGCGTTTACCAGTAAATACTTAACCCGTGCCGATGCGGTATTAGCGATGTATCATGACCAAGGACTGCCGGTTTTAAAATACAAAGGCTTTGGACAGGCGGTGAATATTACTTTAGGGTTGCCAATTATTCGTACCTCGGTTGATCACGGCACGGCATTAGATTTAGCCGGAACCGGCATCGCCAATTGCCATAGCTTGGAACTGGCGATGGACAAAGCGTTGGATATGGCTAGCTATAATCCAATGGCATTTTAATTTTCGCAGTCTGCCATCCTGATAAACTTAAAACGTGATCACGCCCCTTTTTTTACCCATTAAAAATTTATGTCACATCAAGCCCGTAAACGTTTTGGTCAAAATTTCTTACATGACCACCGTATTATATCTAATATTATCAATCATTTACAAATTGAACCACTGCAACATTGGGTAGAAATAGGACCAGGTCAAGGTGCGTTAACCACGCCGTTATTAGCTGCAAATATCACATTAGATGTAGTAGAGCTGGATCGGGATTTAGTCGCGTTATTGCAAAACAAGTTCGCCGCGCAGCCAAATTTAACCATTCACAGTGCGGATGCGTTAAATTTTAATTTTGCCACGTTAGCCACTGACGCAGAAAAACTGCATATCATTGGTAATTTGCCGTATAACATTTCTACACCGTTATTATTTCACTTAGTCAATTTCAGCGACACGATTGCGGATATGCACTTTATGTTGCAAAAAGAAGTGGTAGAGCGGATTTGCGCCGCGCCGGGTAGCAAAAAATACGGGCGATTAACGGTGATGATGCAGTATTTTTGTATGAGTGAATGGTTATTTGATGTGCCGGCGGAAAGTTTTGAGCCTATCCCGCAAGTGACCTCGGCAATTATCCGCTTAACCCCCTATCCCGCTCCGCCTGTGGAAGTGAATGATTTTGCTGCGTTTAATAAAATTGTCACAGCCGCTTTTTCACAACGGCGGAAAACTTTGCGTAACGCATTGAAAAATCAGCTTAATGACACACAAATGGTCGAGTTAGGGATTGACCCGAATGCGCGTGCGGAAACGTTAAGTTTAAGCCAATTTGCAGCATTAAGTAATGTGTGGGCGCAAATTCCCCACATTGCCTGCGACAATTTGTCTCAGTGACAATTTGCCACATTCCCAACCGCACAATAACAGGTTACACTGAACTCAACTTATAACACTTAGCCATCCTCCTAAATAGCCAAGCGTTTTTGTGAATATCTTCCTAAAATATCCCCTTTATGCGGTCTAATCAGCCGCATTTTTTTTGCCTGTCGTTTTGTGTTTTTCATGCTGTTGCTGCCTGCGACAATTTGCCTCAGTGACAATTTGTCACATTTTCAAAGTAAAAATAACAAGTTACACTATACCTAACTGAATAACACTTTGCCTCCTCCTAAACAGCCAAGCGTATTTTGTTTTATCTCTCTAATATCCTCTTCATGCGACTTTACCAGTCGCATTTTTTTTGCCCGCTGTTTTAATCCGGCGCATCCATCCACGAAAAATCGGTTAAACCGCGCCCAATTTTATGTAACAAGCCATCTTGTTCATACAGCGAAATCACGTTAAGGTCGCTCCATTTTCCATGAACGTTATATTTAGAACGTAAATAATAGCCATCTTCATATTCACCGGTTAAAGTTTGCGTCACCACGGTGGCAATATTACCGACTATCATCCCCGCAATCGGTAGCGCGTCTGCACTTTTAGGAATCACGGTAATGTCCTGATTTAAAGTTTGTTCGCCTAAATCCACCTCACCGGTTAAATTGATGGTTGCTGCTACGGCATCGACGGTTAAATCACGGCTGCTCGCCTTGCCATTGTTGAGAGCAAAATGCCCACTGATGGTATCAAAACTTAAGCCTTCTTTATAAATATCACCAAAATCCAGTTGCAAGCGTTTAATCCATTGCCCCATTGCCAACACCCCTAACAAGCGTCCAAATCCCGGTTCAATGCTTAAAATGCGTCCCTCGGTCAATTTAACATCCACCGTGCCGTTTAAGCCTGCTAACGCAAATTGATAAGGCGCGCCTTGCCACTGTAACGCTAAGCCAATTTCGGCATTCGTTTCTTTAAAATCGTTGTATAAGTCTAATCGTTTCAATAAATTACCAAATTTATGCGCGACTAACTGTCCCTGCAAACGGGTTTGCGGTTGACCGTGTTCTAATTGCCAATCCCCGCTTAACGTTAATTTGCGATTTTTTGAAGTTAAACTGATTGCAGGAAATTGAACGCCATTGCCAGACCGCTGACTGGTTAATTCAAACTTGCCCAAATTCACTCCGCGCAACAACACTTTCTCACTGCGAATATCCAATAACGGTAATTTTTTTTCACTAACCTCGACTGTTTGTTGCGGCAGTTTTAGTTTTAATAAACTGGATAAATCCAAATGTTCCAGATGCAGTAAATATTTATGCTCGTGGCGCGGATCGTTCAACCACTGTAACCGCCCTTTCATCAGCGGCGAATGAATCTGTGCCGTCCAGTCGTTGTCGAGATGATGTAAAGATAAATCTACTGCCCCCAGTTGCGCCTCGTGCCAGTGTAATTGTTGCGTATGCAGTTCTAATTCGCGCAATACAGCGGTTTCTGAGTCCGAGGAGGCGGTTGTATTCATTAAGCCAAGCCATGCTAAGGGAGTGAAATTAGTTTGCTGAATTTTTACTGTTAATCCGGCACTGTCGGGTATTTCTACAGAACCTTGTCCAAATAACAATGCCCCTGCGAACAGTTTTTTATCGGTTTTTTGCCATGACAAAGCGGCTTTTAACTGGTCGGCATAATTGATCTGAATAGGTAAAAACTGCGGGTTGCCTAAGTTAAACGTCAGGTGCAAAGGCTTAGTTTCGGCGGCGGTTTTTGCCAAACCATCGGGTAACGTTAAGCGTATCCCTTGTAACGGCGATTGAATATGTAACTGGGCAGCGGCACTCGGCGCAACCGGCAAACTAAGCTGTAATTGATACGGGCTGGTTCCTTGTGCAATCTGTTGATTTTTCAGCGAAAAATGTTCTTGCAATGCGGCTGTGCTAACCGTGCCGTCTACTTTAATATCCATTTGTTGCGCACGGTCAATAATTTGAGCGCGAATCGGCTGTTTTAACGCTACCGCACGCAGTTCGTCACTATAAAAACGCTGTTGGGTAAATTTTAAATCGCCGCTTAGATGCGTAATCGGTAAATTCACCGCCAGCACATTCAGTTGTGCATCTTGTAAACGCGCGCGACCTGTGACTTTACTGGTGACTTTATCCGATAACGCAACCGCTAAATCCAGTGCGACTTCGGTGTTACCGTTAAATGTAACCTGTTTGGCTAATGCGGTTAACGGTAAATGTAGCGGCGTATGCTGTAAAAAATCCAACCCGTCATTAATCGCCGCCCGCACGTTGCCCTGCGCAAGTAAATAATCACTGTCATGGAACGAGGGAATGCGTATCGTGGTTGCGTATAACATTGCCCGCCGCGCCATGGCTTGTTGTAGGGCAATTTCTACACTGTCGTTTAAAAACATAACCCGCGCTTCAAGCTGTTCAAACAGCGGCCATTGTGGTGCGTAGTGCATGGTTACATGATGGGCATTAAACAAAATTTGAAAGACACCCTGATGTTGGCGAAACGGAAAATCGGCTAACTGCCCGTATAGTACCATGCGGCCATCGGTTGCTTGTCCGGCAATGAACGCATGGTCTAAATAATCTACCAAGCCTTGGCTCATTAGTGTGGTGGGAAAATAGGTTTTTGCCTGATTAACCTGCAAATCGGCAAAGGTGGTATTTAAATCAATGAAACTGGGTTGTTGATTTTTGGGAATAATCAGTTTTAATTGATGCGCAGAACGCAGGTAAGGCGTGGTCAGTTTTAAATTTTCGCTGCTGAATTGCCAGTTGGTTTCAGTTTGCAACCAAGAGAGCTTGCCTGTTAATTGATTGATTTTTAAAGGTGTTCTGAACAAATTCTGTGCAACAAAGTTTGCCTGTTGAGTGTCTAGCCACAGCGTTCCCTGCTGCTGAGTGCCGTTAATGAACGCAGACACATTGTGTAACTGCAACGCCGGAACAGATGAATGCAGGCTTAAATGTTTCACTTGACCACGCACTGCGTAATGATGTGCGGTCAAATCTGCAAAAAATTCCGCGTTATGTAATTGTCCGCTTAATGCTAATGTTGTTAGCCATGCGTTGTTGTGACTGATAACGGGAGCGAAAAACTGCATGTATGTCGTTAAAGCGTGTAAATCTAACTGTTTGATGTTACAAGCGATATGCTGTGCAGATCGGTTGGGTGACCCCAAAACAAATTGTAGCGGCACACGCGCTGTATGGGGGCTGATAAGTTGTAAATTATCCACTGCCAGCGTCCAGCGATTGGCTTGATTTTGCCAACTGAATTGACTGGATAAACGATTGATGTGTAAACGTTTTTTATCGGGGCGTTGTATTGTTAACCGCTGCGTGTCAACGTTGCCGGTGAATGCAGATAGGCTGTTGTGTTGCCATGTTCCCCATCCTTCAACATTGCTGCCGCCGGCGCGAAAACGCCACTGTGCGGGCAGTGATGTTTTTAGCAGTGGTTCCAAATGTAAATTTTTTATCTGTGCGTAAAAATTTGCATGTAAGCTAGCAGGATTAAACGGGCTGCCGGTAAAATCAAGCGAAATACGCAGCTTATCGCTGATAGGATTGATAGCGTGGCTTAGAATATGCACTTGATGATGCGCATCAGTTAAATCATTTTTCAGCAATACATCTATTTGATTAAATTGAATTTTATGCTGCGGCTGCTGTTGTTCCTGCCAAGTAATGTCGCTGTTTAATAGCGCGTAATGCTTGCCTTGTAATAACCACAACGGTTCGCCGTTACTCGATTTTAAGCCGCTAATCACTACCTTGCCGTCAAGCTGATGCAGCAATGTAAATTTTGCCCCAACTAGGGTCACGGTGCTTGCTAACAGCCAGTGCGATTTACGCCAGATTTCCAACAGATTCAGCGTCAAGCGAATTTCTTGCATCGTTAACGCAGGTTGCGTACCCGGCGTTTGCGCGGCAAGGCTGATATTTTGTAACCGTAATTGTGGATGTAATCCGCGCATTGACGCACTGATATGCCCGATAGTGACCGGCGTTTCTAATAACACGGACAGTTGCGTTTGGATTTGATTTTTATAGCCATCGGCATAACAAAATAGCAGCCGAATTGTGCTAAACAATAGGGCTATGAGCAGCAACAGCGTAAAAATGAGCTGTTTTAGGGTTCGCATGACAAAGTAAAACACGCTTAAATCCTGATAAGCTAGTTGATCTAAGTTCGGGATAAACCGGGCAGGCGAGTTAATGCAACAATCAAGCGGCGATAAATGCGCCGAGAAGATTTCTTTTTAATAACATTGCCAAGATGAGTTTACCACGAGTGTGATAACGCAACGGATTTTACCAAGGCTTTAGTCATGGTTATATTGACGCGCCTCACTTTTTTTTCATGGCACAGACATTTTTGTAATAGTAGATTATGCTGATATTAAAACGAAGTCGATTTTTACTCTTTTTCAAGTACAGGATTTTCCTATGATTTCAGAAACTGTTATCGCCTTATCACGCTGGCAATTTGCCACCACCGCGCTGTACCATTTTTTATTCGTTCCCTTAACCTTAGGGCTGTCATTTTTGCTTGCCATTATGGAATCCACTTATTTAATGACCGGCCGGCAAATTTATAAAGACATGACGCAATTTTGGGGCAAGCTGTTTGGCATTAATTTCGCGTTAGGTGTGGCAACGGGCTTAACCATGGAATTTCAGTTCGGCATGAACTGGTCGTATTACTCGCATTATGTGGGGGATATTTTTGGCGCACCGTTGGCAATTGAAGGCTTGATGGCGTTTTTTTTAGAATCCACTTTCGTAGGCTTGTTCTTTTTTGGTTGGGACAAACTCAGCAAAGGCGGACATTTAATGGTCACTTGGCTGGTGGCGTTGGGTTCAAACTTTTCCGCGCTATGGATTTTGGTCGCCAACGGTTGGATGCAACATCCGGTCGGGGCGGAATTTAATTTTGAAACTTTGCGCATGGAACTGACCAGTTTCTCACAATTGCTGTTTAATCCGGCGGCGCAAGTGAAATTTGTTCACACGGTCGCAGCCGGCTATACCACGGCTTCTGCGTTTGTGTTAGGGATTAGTGCGTATTATTTATTAAAAGGGCGTGATGCCGCATTTGCGCAACGTTCATTCACCATTGCCGCAGGGTTTGGGCTAGCGGCAGTTTTATCCGTGATTGTGTTAGGTGATGAAAGCGGCTACACCGATGGTGAAGTCCAAAAAACCAAGCTGGCGGCCATTGAAGCCGAATGGCACACCGAACCGCCGCCCGCTGCATTCACGGTAATCGGTTTTCCCAATCAAGACACCATGACCACCGACTACGCACTGCAAATTCCTTGGGTATTAGGTTTAATTGGCACACGCTCTGCGGACACACCGATTATGGGCTTGAGCGAAATTGTACAAAAAAATCGTCAGCGCGTGCGCAATGGCATCAAAGCTTACGCCCTTTTACAAGAATTGCGTGATGGTAAACGTGAGCCACAATTGTTAGCCGATTTTAAACAGGTGAAAGCCGATTTAGGTTATGGCTTATTGCTTAAGCCTTATACCGACAAAGTCGTTGATGCGAGTGAAAAACAAATCGAACAAGCCGCGCAATCCTCTATTCCTACGGTTGCGCCGTTATTTTGGACATTTAGAATCATGGTCGCCTGCGGCTTTAGTTCATTAGTTATTTTCAGCCTCGCGTTTGTTGCCAGTTCCATCCGCCAATGCCGCAAAGACTGGTTATTAAAACTGTGTTTATACAGTATGCCGCTGCCGTGGATTGCCTGCGAAATGGGTTGGTTTGTGGCAGAATTTGGGCGGCAACCGTGGGCGATTGCCGAAGTGTTACCCACATTCTTAAGCGTTTCCTCCCTTTCCACCAGCGATTTGCTCTTCAGCTTAGGCGGTTATGTTGTGATTTATAGTCTGTTTTTGTGGATTGAAGTGACCCTTATGCTCAAATTTATTAAACATGGTCCCAGCAGTTTACATTTCGGGCGGTATCATTTTGAAGTGACTGAAACGGCTAATCATCCGTGAGGAAAATATTTTTAATTTTTTGGAGAACATAATGAAACTAATCAGCTTTCCCTCTACCAATCCTTTTGCTTGTAGTGTTTTTGAAGTAAAAGAATTTCCAGAATATACTGATTTAGCAATGTATGAGAGACACGAACTTGATGGTTTTTTGGAGGTTGTTTTTAATCCACATTCAGATGATTTGCTAGGAATTGAAGTGGATGAAGAGGATATTGAATATATCGAATATCATTATGCACCTGGTGTACAACGTTTATAGCAAATTAATTTAAAATGCAAAATAAAATCTATTACGGCGACAATTTAGACGTTTTACGAAAGCATATTGGAAATGAATTGGTTGATTTATGCTATATAGACCCACCTTTCAATTCTAAACGTAATTACAATCAAATCTATAATAATGTCGGTAAAGAAGATAAAGCGCAGAGCCAAGCATTTGTAGATACTTGGACATGGGATGATATGGCGATTGCCGGTTTAGATGAAATCCTGAATAAAAATCCCCATCTTTTTACTACGCAATCTGTTGATTTAATCACAGGATTAAGCAAAGTTTTAGGTAAAGGTTCTTTATTCGCTTATTTAATCAGTATGACATTGCGCATGAATGAAATTCATCGTATTTTAAAACCAACGGGGAGTTTTTATTTACATTGTGATTCAACAGCAGGACATTATTTGAAACTGATTTTGGATGCACTTTTTTGTCCAAGAGGGGGAAATTATCAAAACGAGATTATTTGGGAACGAACCAATGCGCATAATATGAAAACCAAAGGATATACACGTAATAATGATACCCTTTTCTTTTACACTAAATCCGATAAATTCATTTTTAATACGCAATTTACGGATTACAGCGAACAGCAATTAAAACGCTTTAAACCTGATGAAAACGGCAGACTTTATAAAGCAGAAAATCTAACCTTTTCAAATCCTAATCCAAATCGACAATTTGAATGGCGTGGTACAAAACCGCCAGCACATCGTTCTTGGGGGGCATCATTAGAGCAACTGGAAAAATGGTATGAAGATGGGCGAATTTTATTTAAAAAAGATGGAACACCACGTTTAGATGGTTTAAAAATTTATTTGGATGAAACCACTGGGAAACCATTAGGGACAAATTGGACAGATATTAATCGAATTGGCAATACATCAAATGAGCGGTTAGGGTAT
>JACCEE011505594.1_pt1 | contig 13008 bp, 11 predicted proteins | sample 7449931 | NCBI WGS metagenome assembly JACCEE01 (sample SAMN15323457, study PRJNA562643) | freshwater metagenome | isolation source: river surface water | place: USA:Blue River Watershed | collected 2017-08-19 | reverse complement strand
CGGATGCAGCTTCTCATAGCAGATGTCATCCGCGTCGCAGAATATTCTGGTCAGCTCCGGACAGCCGTATTTGGCGCAAGCGTTCAGGTACGGACATATGATCGTGTTTCTCGCGAATCCCTTCTGATCCGGCACCTTGGGGCTCACGAATCCCGCCTTAGTTCCATACATCCGGTCGATGAGAATATCGAAAATCCGAGGAGCCAACCGGTATATTCCGGGAAACTTCATCAGTGCCTGGTACATGCGGGCAGACTTCTCCAAGTCCGACAACGCCCAATCCCGGCAGATCTCGAAGGCCGCTGCACGGTTTCCCTCGCTCGCGATCAGAACTTCATAGAAGGCAATGCACGGGAGAATATCCAACAAATGCTTGCGCTTCTGTCCCCGCGCTTGAGGATAGTCCTCGATCAGTTGCCACGTGCGTGCTTCCACCTGTGGCAGGAGATCCTTCATTCCGTTTACGACGAATTTCTTGCGCAAACTTTTCGCGAGAAACTTCATCGGGATTCTTTTCGATTTGCCCATTCGTTCTAACCTTCTTCTCCGCAGAATCGTGGTCAAGGGCCTCCGTTCACACGCAGATATACCAATATACCCCGTACTTATCGACGACATCCGCCGCGCATCTGCACCACGGCAGCGGTCCGATCGGGTTCAGGATATTCCCTCCCTCGATCAGCATCGCGTAGGCCTTGCGAAGCTCCTCCTCGTTCGGGAAGTCAATGCCGTAACTCATGGTCGGACGATCAGCAAGGCTGGTCCCATGAACCATGCACTCAACAAACGCGTCATTTCGCGACTCGCTCACCGCGAAAATCTCGTTGCCGTCGCGCATCAATGCCGCGTGCAGATACGTCCCATCGGGATTCATCTCGTGATATCCGAGCTCCAATCCAAATGCCTCACAGTAGAAATCGACAGCGCCGTGGCTGTCTGCGATATAGAGGGTAGCTCCAAGCTTCATGCGTGTATCTCCTCTCGAAAAAACCTTGAACTCTATCTTCTTCGTTCGATCACTTCACCTCAACACGAACCACTACCGGCAGGTCGCTTCGCACGTCTTTGGTCTCCACAACAAGCCCCTCATCCGTCACCTGCCATGAAGGCGTCTCATCGAATCCCAGAACCGTAACCCCGGAAACCAGTCCCGTGAACCCTGCCTTATTGTGATCCCCGGCATTTGACAAGGAGCGGATCAAGAGTTTCCCATCCTCCGGATACCGGAAGACAAACGCATTGATCGCTCCGCCCGTTACGGTAAATCGAATATCCTCACTAGTATAGGCCACCGTCTCCTCCGAGAAATGGCCCTCCTTCACGCGCGTCGGACCCTCTGCCGATGTTTTCCACACCTTGCTGCCATAAATCGCCGAACCGTTTACCGACATCCATCGCCCGATCGTCTCGAGGATCTCCCGATCGCCCGACGCGATCGATCCGTCCGCGCGCGGCCCGACATTCAGGAGCAGACACCCGTTCTTGCTGACAATATCAATCAGCCCGCACAGGATCTCGTCGGCGGACTTGTACTCGAGCGAATCGGTATAAGACCACGAATTCCGTGCGACCGCCGTATCCGTCTGGAACACAAACGGCTTCACATCCGCGAACTGCCCGCGCTCCATGTCGACGATGCCCGTCCCGAACATCATCGCGTCGTGCTTATAAGAGATCGCGACCCTTTGCCCCCGCGACTCCGCCGAAGAATAGTAATACGCGGCCATCTTCAGTAAATACGGCCGGAATGCCTCGTGCTGGATCCACCAATCGAAATACAACAGACTCGGCTGGTACCGGTCGATGATCTCACAGGTCCGCACAAGCCAGTCCTCCAGGAACTCGGCGCTCGGATAGGGCTCGCTTCGCATATCGGTGAACTCACCCTCCGGCATCGACGGCCAATACAGATCCCCTCGCACCAGCGGCTCCTTAATATCGCTATCGAAATTCTTGCCATGGCTTAAGAAGAACCAGTGCTCCGCACGATGTGACGAGGCTCCGAAGACCAAACCTCTCTTCTCGATCGCCGCCTTCAACTCGCCGAGAACATCGCGCCGCGGCCCCATATCGTACGCGTTGTAGCGGGAAATCTCGCTTCGGTACATCTGAAATCCGTCGTGATGCTCGGCGACCTGCACGTAATACTTCGCACCCGCCTTCGCGAAAAGCTCCGCCCACTCTTCGGGTTCGAACTTCTCCGCAGTAAACATCGGGATAAAGTCCTTATACCCGAAAACACTCTGCGGTCCATAAGTCTTCACGTGGTGTTCGAACTCCGGCAGATCTTCCGTGTACATGCTTCGCGGGTACCACTCGTTCGCATGTTCCGGCACCGTGAAAACACCCCAATGCACGAAGATACCAAACTTCGCCTCGCGAAACCAATCCGGTACCGTGAATCGGGCCAAAGACTCCCAATTATCTTTATAGGATCCGGCAGCAATTACTTCATCGATTCTTTGTAAACGATCCTTCATCGGCTTATCTCCTTCGTGGCGAACAGATTGAGCAAGACGGATTTTATCTCTTGCCTCAGTATAGCATTCTGTTTGCGTGCCAGAAAGTTTCGCCGATGCGCTTGCGACCCTTCTCTTCTTACACCTTCCGCACCGGATGCCTCAAGATCGTCTTCATCTTCGACGGCTCCGTGGTAAGCGGATTCGACAGGTAGATCTCATGATGTCGCCGCAATGATGAGAAGTCCTCCTCCATGCCGTTCTCCTCTACAAAAGCAACCATCCGCGCCACCGTCTCCGGCTCTTCGGAATACGGCCCGATATGCATGCACTGCACGCACATTCCTTCCCGAAAAGAGACCAGCTGCGCCTTGCCGACATCAAGACCCGGCTTCTTTTTCGCGACAATCGCACACGCCTTCTCGTGAACTTCCTCTGTCACAAACTCCGGCTGCCGGATTACCGATGACCACAGATACTCCTTCTTGTTCGTGAAATCTCCCTTCATGTCGCCCCCGAGCCACCAGTAGCCTTCGAGCGGAAGGACAACATAGTCGAAATACCCTTCCGGCGTCACGCCTCCCTTTGGCATCATCTTGATCGCGTAGGAGAGAGCGTACAGCAATTCGACCGCCGGCTTGTACTCCCCTTCCGGATCGTTCGGGTCACCTTTGCCATCTACGCGCAGTAAGAGCTGTTCCGGAACCTCTATTATGTGCGGGGTAGTTCCGGGCTGATAAAGATTTTTCTCTGTCTTCTTATAATCGATTGCCATACAGGTACCTTCTTTCTTTCGTAAGTACCTTCATTATCGCGCGGTAAATATGACATAAGCGCGTCATATTCGCTTGCGCGTTGACGTCATTCTTACCCTCATGGTACTATGACTATATAGATTGTTCGTTAATCCGACCAACCTGAGCAGGCGATGAAGCGGGTGACCGTTTCGTGGGGCCGGGCCGTTCCGAAGACGGCAGCAGAATGCACTGGATGCATCTGCGGGACAGAAGTGTTTCGCAGGTGTTTTTTTATACCCTTCAACACCCTCGCGCGACGTAAATCTGGCAGAAGAACGCAAGATCACACGAAGAGATGCGGGACAAAGAGGCTACGGGACGGAAGTCGAATGTATCTTCTGAATCAGCGAGAATGGAGGAGATTATGTTTATTGGTATGCTTGATGGGGTCAAGAAGTATGGAAAAGGCGAGGCTCAGGTTTTCGCGATGGACGGGGTCCATCTCTCGATCGAAAAGGGTGAGATCTGTGTAATCCTTGGGCCTTCCGGATCGGGCAAAAGCACATTGCTCAACATGCTCGGGGGCATTGACAGGATGGATTCGGGCACATTGACGGTTGACGACATTCGGGTATCCGAACTTTCGATTCGCGACCTGACGGAGTACAGGAGAAGCAATATAGGATTTGTTTTTCAATTTTACAATCTGATCCAGGATCTGACTGTCCTGGAGAATATCCAGGTGGTTTCCGACATCGCTCCCAAACCGCTCCCGATCCAGGATGTCGTCGATTCTCTTGGCCTAACATCACTCGTTCATCGATTCCCGTCGGAACTCTCGGGAGGGCAGCAACAGCGAACCGCGATCGCCCGGGCCATCATCAAGAATCCCAAGCTGTTGTTGTGCGATGAATTGACCGGAGCTCTGGATTCGAAGTCCTCCAAAGAAGTACTGGAATACATCGAGAAGGTGAATGCTACGCTGGGCATGACAATTCTGATCATTACACACAACGCGACAATCAGCCAAATGGCCGACCGCGTGATTCAGATTCGCGACGGCAAAGTCGTCAGTAACGCGAAGAATCCGCAGAAGGTACGTTCGGAGGATCTTGTATTATGAGAAATCTGAATAGGCGCTATCGGCGCAACATCAGGCATAGTCTGTCGTTCTATTTGTGTGCGTCCCTCCTGACCGCTCTATCGGTACTGTTTGTTGTTGTCATGTATACGTCGATGGATGCAATCGATACGACGTATTCTTCGATCATGAACGATGGCAATATAGAAGATGCCGAATTTATGACGTTTCTTCCCATCCCGGACGCGGAACAGGGCGATCTTGCGAACACCTTCAATGTCGAGATCGAGAAGATCTCCTATGTGGAACAAGAGGAGGATGATTACGACCTTCGAATATTCCGGCAGAGTGAGAAAATCAACCGCGTGCAGATCATGGATGGTACAGCGATCTCCTCGCCGGGCGAGATTCTCCTGAATCCGGATTTTGCGGCAGCACACGAACTGGAACCCGGAGATTCGCTCACGATTGACGGCGAACATTATCTCGTGGCGGGCACAGCAGTACGTCCCGACTATATCTACGCACAGAAGAATCCGTCCGACTTCTACGTGGACGACAAAGGTTTCGGGCAAGTTACGATGAAGGCCGAAGATTTTGATCACCTCGAGGGTGCACAATCGTATTATGCCGTCGTTTTTCACGAGGATAACAGTATTGCCTTCCGAAAAGAAGTGAACGAATCCTACACGACACTGCGCTATCTCTCGAGCGAGGCGAACAACCGTATCAGCGTCAGCCGCGATATCGGCAAACAGTATAACATCATGCTTACAGCTCTTCTTCCGGTGGTGTTCGGTATGAATACTCTGATAGTCGCCGTCGTTCTCGGCAGGAAAATCAAAAGAGAACAACGGCAGATCGGAACGTTGCTCTCTTTCGGGTACCGCACAGCCGAGATTGGCAGCCACTATATGTGGTATGCGATTATACCCGGCATCACCGGCAGTATCGTCGGCATTATTCTCTCCCTATGGTTGAGTTCTCCACTCGTATCCATGGTCGCTACAGATTATGAGTCCGTACATTACCTCGTGCGTCCACATGTGCCGTCCTTGTTGCTTTGCCTGATTACACCTACGTTGCTGTACGTTCTTACGACCTTTGCCAGTGTGTGGCGATTGGTTCGGAAAAACATAACCATCCTTCTCGCTGGTTCCTCTGCCGAGGCTAGGAAAAGAGGGCACCTGTTATCAGCCAGCAGGATGTCTTTTCGAAAGAAATTCACGCTCCGCTCCCTTGTCTCCCATAAGTCACGAACGACCGTCGTCATTCTGGGTCTGTTCTTCAGCAGCTTCCTTTGCTCGATCGGCTTTGTTTTCGCTGATTCATGGAGAGGCATCATCACCGAAGGCATGGATCAGGCCGGAACATACGAGTATCAGTACTTCATGAACACCCTCTCCGCCGACGCAAAGGGGGGCGAAAAGGTTCTGACCGCATCGTTCGAATCCGGCGAGGATCATGCCGTCTTGACGGTAAGCGGATTGGTCGAAAACCCGGCCTATTACCGCTTGGAAACGAACTCCGGGGCACCGATCGATTATGGGAAGTTCTATATGACGACCAACGCGGCGGAGCTTTTCGGGATTAACGCGGGCGATTCATTTGCATTTGTCAATCCGGTGACCACGGACTCGCACACCGTGGTCATCGAAGATCTGATCCTCGACAACACCCAATGCGCCGTGTACACGAGCCGCAGCCAGGCGGAAGAATTGTTGGGTTTACCGGAGGGAAGTTACAATCTCATCCTATCAGACAAGGCCCTCGATCTCGATAAGGATCTGATCTTACAGGAGTTCTCCAAAGAGGACATTCGCAAGCAACTCGAGTTCGGCGTCGAAATCCTGATGAGCATGATCTATCTGATTATCGCCGCAGGTGTAATTCTCTGCGTCGTAACTGTATATCTGACGGTAAATATGCTGGTCGAGGAGAACCGCGCGAACATCTCCATGCTGAAGGTGCTCGGCTACAAGACCCGTGAGATCAACCGGATCCTCTTAAACACGCACCATCTCCTCGTACCGTTCTGCATTGCCGGCGGAATCGCGGCCTGTCTTGCGATGAGTGCGCTGATCTTCCGCTCCTTCATCGACGTGTTCAACCTGTATATCGAGACGTCTGTTACTTTGTCGAGCATCCTGATCATCGCTGTGATTCAGGTTGCAGGATACGGCTTAGCCTTAGCCTTTCTGAAGCGAAAAGCTTATCGGGTCGATATGGTCGAGAGTCTTAAGGACACGAGGGAGTGAGGGGGCGAAGGGCGCCTTGAAGAGATAATGAAAGAGTGCGCCTTCATGATAGGCTTTCGTCCATCATGAAGGCGTACATCAGTAATCAATCCTTATTGAGAGAATCGTTTTTCTCGTTCCATCTCGATCGTATAGATTCTCGTGAACCCGAATTCCTGATCACATGAGATTCCCCTCTCCTGCTCTTCGGGCAGTCGTACGGTCTCACTATAGTAAATCGGCATCCACAGCTCACGTCGGATATAGACATAACCCGCCAGGGGGTCTAGTGTATTCTCCGTGAAGGGTTCGTCATACCTTCGTAAATCAAACGGGCTTCCTGTACCGTCGTCATCCGGGAATGTCGAGCAGATGATAACCCATTGCAGGCAACCTTGATCCGCGACGGTATAATCTATACAGATCAGTTCATTGGTGAGTTTGTTATCAAGACTGTTTGAACGGCTAGAGTAGCGTAATGCCACCGGACGTTGTGAGTAAAGGCTTCCATCCTTATCTTCCGTTAGAATGTAAACTTCACGCGCACTTTCCGTAGGCAGATGATTCAGATTCTCCGGCAGAAGGATGCTGTCCAATCCGCCGTGGTATACGTCAGTCGGAATCGAGAAACTTACCACTTGATAGATGGTCTGATCATCTCTTCTGCACATGAGGAAAGAAGCTTCGAGTCCGGTATCCTCACAATAGTTTCCCTGTGAACCCGCTACGCATTCGGTAGTTCCGCTGATATTCGCAATTTCCTCCTCAGGCAGCCGTTTCAGAACATCCACTAGGTAAACGAAGTCCGTGGTAGCTGTCTGAAGGATTTCCAGTTCATCCGTACCGATTCGGTTCTCTATTCGTTGTAGATCCAGTCTCTCGGTGACAGGACTCTCGAACCAGGTCGAACGAGGCAGGACAAAGAATCCCAAGCTAATGACAAAGGGAAGAATTACAACGAGAACCCCCCCAGAATATATGATTGTCCTTGCTTGGGCATCCAAGGAAAGTGCGCCGAACCCGCGTTGACCGGTTGCAAGGAAAGATTGCGTCTTGTAGATCTTCCATAGAATGCTCGCGATGAGAGGGATAAATATTGCCATCCATAGCCATGGGTAGTCCGGAAATTGCGTGCCGAGAATCATAATCACGACGGATCCCAGATAAAACCATTTGATGGAACGCATGCCCTTAATCCCCTGATGTACCGATTTGCCTGTATGATTGGACTCCCGAATTTCGCCCTCTCGCGACAACACCGCCGACATCCCTTCACCGAAGTAATACAGGAGGGAAAAATTGATGACGGCAGAAAGTCCAAAAAACAACATGCTCGTAGTCATATCTTCCGAATTCAGATAAAAGAGCGGCGAAATAAACAGAACTTTTGCTGTGAGCGAGCTGAGAACCAATGCTCCGGAGAGAATCCATGCTCTTTTCAGATGATTATTTATCTTGCGCATCTGAAACAAGCCCACAAAGATGAGGATGACACCAATAGCTGTTGTTATCGCCTGCAAGGGTCCAATATCAATAGAGAAGAATTGCAGAAAAATACCAAGCATGATCTTCGTCAAGGAGTTCCGGAGATCCAGATAGGGGATTCTGCGATGCAGGAGCGCCAATTGCTCTCGCATCTGCTCCTTCTCACCCATGTCTTCGAGAGCTTTCTTTTCCGCTGTCTCACGGTCATAGCGGCAACGTGTGTATTCATCGATTCTACTCTCGATATGATCGGTCAATTCCAGCCGAATCTCTTCGGCCGTCTCACGCGCACGAATCCCTGCGCAGACAGCATTCAGGTAGTCTTCCACAGCATTCTTAGCCATACTGCGAGACCGTTCCGTGCGCCACACGAGTGACCGCAATCGAGAATCCGTTCCACTCCTCTCGCTTACGGGCAAGCTCCGTCCGGCCCTTCTCGGTCATCCGATAGTATTTTCTCTTGCGTGCTGTCTCCTTCTCTTCCCAATAGCTCTCGAGATATTTCTCCTTCTCCAGCGCGTGAAGAATCGGGTAGAGCGTACCTTCATTCAGACTGAACACCTTCTCAGAGCGCAGCTCGATCTCCCGGATGATCTGGTATCCATACATCGCTTCCTTCTCCATAACACTGAGAACAAGAAGTGATGTGCTACCTTTGACCAACTCTTTACTTATACGCATATTGGGCCTCCATATACCTCGTGTATCTATGCATAGATTATCAAGGTTTAAGATTTACGTCAATCGAAAACGAATATTTTATTCGGCCCCGTAATATCGCGAAAAGCGTCTATTAGAGTAGGAGCGCCGCGATGCGGCGCGATTATAAATCCGCGCCGGCCTCGCCGGCGCACTTACTAAAACAAGCTCATCAACGGATCGAGTAGGCATGTCAATGATATTGAGTCGCAGCGTAAATCTTTATTCATCAATGATTGCAATCTGAACAGCAGGAATAGGCGTTTGTGTCGGTAATCATTGATATGAAGGCAGCTAATCAGGCAGCGCACATACGAAAACCCGTGAAGGAGCCTGTTTCGTATGTGCATCATTGACGAATAATCGCTCTGGGAGAGCTGCCGCACATACGAAAAGCTAAGTTAGTACGCATTTCGTATGTGCATCATTGACGAATAACCGCTCCGGGAACTCCTGCGCACATACGAAAACCCGGGAAGGAGCCTGTTTCGTATGTGCATCATTGATAAATATCCGCACATACTAGGCCGCAGCACCCACGACGTTCTGAGAATTTTACTCAGATTCAACCCGTCTTTTTTCTCTCCATAACCAATATCCGATATTCTGAGTTCAGGCAAGACGACATCTTTGAGGAGGATCATACACGATGATGGATGAAGGGACGATCCGGCATCTTTCCGATGCCGCATCCGGTTTGGCGGTGACCGCTCGAGCGGTGCTCGGCACAGAGGCTGTGTACGATTTTACCGGTAACCGGATTCATGGCTTCCATCTTCGCCCGGCAGGCGCCGGCACCGATCCGTTGGACCCTTCCGCGATTCGGGAGGAAATGCTCGCGCTTGCCCGAGGGCTGCCGCTCCCTCTTCTTTTTCTGATTGACGAGGATTTCTATTTGTCGAACCAAGCGGCCTTCGAGGGACGTGCGTCCGGTGATTTTTTTCATTCGCATCACCTGAACGCAGCACTCCTACATATGCAGCCCATCGGACATCTTCGGGCCAGGAGCGCCTCTCGACTGATTGATTCACTTCGCGTTTTTTCCGCGTCGCCCGTACACGATGCTTACGGCAATACGGTTGTCGCAAGAATCAACGGGTATATTTGGGCAGATCCATCGATGATCTGCGATCTGGAGTCGGATCTTATAAAGCAATTCCAGCTCCGGAGTATGGCCGAGCATGCCGCAATGTCATCTTTGCAGCTGATCGCTCCCGGGATTCGTATCGCGGCGCAAGCCGAGAAGCTTCAGGATCTTAAGATCCGGTTCGCGACAGGACCTTTCTTTGTTCCCTCCCTTCTTTCAGACCGAAATGTCGGCAAGCCTTCTGCGTGCACCGTCGGCGACCTTGCAACGCCGGTACAATATGTCGACTCGGCTCTGTCAGGCAGCGAGTTGGAGCAGCTTTTCGCGATGGATGAATCGCTTCCGGGAGTTTGTGTATTCGAGGACGAGCGGCTGGCGGGTGTCGTTACCAGGGAACTTCTGTATGAGAAGATGAGTGGACGTTACGGTTTCGGACTTTTCGCGAACCGGTCCGTTCAGAAGATTATGAAGACCGAGTTTCTGACGGTCGACGAGCGAACGCCCGTCGAGACCGCCGCGCAGCTTGCGATGCAACGGCCGTCCTGCAGTCTCTATGACTTCATTACGGTCATTCGGGACGGAGACTACTCCGGTGTCGTGACGATCCGTGATCTGATCCTGCACATGACCGCCTCGCGTTTGCGCACGGCCCCGGTTGCAGATCCGGCCGTCGTCGCGGGCTAATTTCTCGGGACTTTTCGAGGGACTTTTCGCGTGAATTTTCACGGGACTTTTCGCGGAAAGCGACTAACGCCGGCTCTTCTCCGAAATTCCATCCGTCGCTGTTTCAAATTGACGACGGCTCTGCACAAATAAATAGCCGCACAGCGCGAGTAGACAAGCGCCGCTCGCCGTCATCAATACGAAGATCGAGCTGACGTTCAGCAGAAGTCCGAAGATGCCATACGCGACCGGAAGCGTTACATTGCTGATCAAGGTCGAGATCCCGAAGACCCTTCCCGTCATATTTTCCGGCGTGTGCCGTTGCAGGAGGGATTGCCAGAAGATGAACGCGCCCGCGATACAGGCGCCGATCACGCACATGACCAGAAGATAGATAACGACGAACTGAACCGAGAGGATTTGCGCGAGTGCGATCGCAAGGAAGCCGATTCCCGCGGCGGCGATGAAATAGACCAGCGATCTCTCGCGGACGGATTTTCTTTTGCGCATGCTGATCACAAGCGACCCCACAAGAAGTCCGGCACCGAGCATCATCTCGAGATAGCCCAGGTTATTGACGCCGCTGCCCGCGAGGCGGTTGGCCAGGAAGGGCAAAGTGACGGTAAGACATCCCATGAAGAAGTGCGCGATTGCGATGATGACCAGGACGAATCGGATGCGTGCTTGACCCCGGACAAACGCGATTCCTTCCAGCATCTCTTTCCAGAGATTTCCGCCGGGTTCCCGCGGGGCAACGGCGCGTTCGGATCGGATGAAGAAAGCAAGCGCCGCCGCCAGAATGTACGATACTCCGTTCGCCAGAAACACCGGCGTCATGCCGAGGGCTCCAACCGCGACGGCACCGAGGAGCGGACCGGCAACACTGCAAATCCCGCTGACCATCTGGCTCATGCCGTTGGCCCTCGTCAATTGCTCCTCGTCCACGATTTCCGGAATAATGGCTTGCACCGCCGGATCAAAGAAGGCCGTGGCGAGTGACAGACAGATTCCGATCGCGAAGACATGCCAGACCTCCAAGGTCCCCAGCATCGACAACAGGGCGACGATAAGGACAAGGGCGCCACGGATGATATCCGTCACGACCAGCAGGGTCTTGCGTTGGAGGCGGTCTGTAAATACCCCCGCGAAAAGTCCGAGGAGAATTGCCGGCAGGGCCGAGGCCAAGAGGAAGAATCCCATGATCGACGGGGAGTTTGTCTTCTGTAAGATCCACCATGCAAGTGCGATCGCGTAGAACTTGTCCCCTAACTGTGAGACGATTTTGCCGAGCCATAGCAGCGTAAAATTGCGATTGATCATAAGAAATCCGACCTTCCTATCACTTCTGTTAGGTTCACCCTAAACTATGAAGTTATAGTCAGGTCAAGCTTTTCGCGAAAAGAATCTACATGCGTCCTCCCTGCACGCGAATACTCTTGATCTCCGCATCGTCGAAGCCGAGAAACTCGAGGAAAAACTGATGCGCGTCCGGCGAGGTCTTCTCGAAGCGCGCATGAAGTTCGTCCAAGGTCGCCTCCTCCATTCCGGCTGCGCGCAGAAGCGATGTGAAAGCCTCCGCATCCATCGGCATTCTCCGGTCTGACAGATTCCGCATCTGCAGCATATCGACAATCAGTTTCTGTTGCAGCCGCAGATACCGTATCTCGGTGTTCAGCTCCCGCAGGCGTTTCTCGAGAATTTCCCGTTCCCCCCGGCCCTCCTTGTCGAGCATGTCCTTGATCTGTCGTAGCGGCACGCCGGCCTCGCGAAAAGCACAGATCTGGCCGAGCCGTATGCGGTCCGCCTCCGAGTATCTCCGGTAGTTCACCCCGCTTCGCTCCGAGGCGACGAGCAAACCGATCGAGTCGTAGTAAAGCAGCGTGCTTCTCGACAGATGGAATTCCTTACATAATTGTCCGATCGAAAACATATCTCGCCCTCCGTAATTGTCCGTTAGGAGACAGATCCGGTCTCTTATGCCCTCATTACTCCCATCGTTGCAACAAGAATACAACAACCAAAATATTCTTTCAAACATCCTTGACAAGTTGGTTTATGCGTTATAAACTCGAATCAAGGTTTATGTCTTATAAACCACCGGAGGTATTGTATGAAGGATGATGTTTTGTCGCAAGGCGAGAAGAAGTTGGCAGATCTGATTTGGGACCGGGAACCGATTCGTTCGGGTGATCTCGTGAGCCTTTGTCTGGAGCTTTTCGCATGGAAGAAGTCAACGACGTTTACTGTGTTGAGCAAGATCTGTGCGATGGGTTATTTCGCGAACGAGGACAGTGTCGTGACCTCGACGATTCGTCGCGACGAGTATGAGCAGAAGCAGAGTCAGTCTTTCGTCGACAAGAATTTCGAAGGTTCTTTACCGCGATTCCTGGCTGCGTTCACGGGTCAGAGGAAGATCAGCGATAGCGAGATGGAAGAGATGCTCAAGATGATCCGTGAGTATCCGGAGGACTCCCATGAGTAATTTTATGAATACTCTTCTCGATATGAGCCTCGTCGGCACCTATTGTATATTGATCGTTCTTGTTCTGCGTCTCCTGCT
>JACCEE010059900.1_pt1 | contig 13015 bp, 16 predicted proteins | sample 7449931 | NCBI WGS metagenome assembly JACCEE01 (sample SAMN15323457, study PRJNA562643) | freshwater metagenome | isolation source: river surface water | place: USA:Blue River Watershed | collected 2017-08-19 | reverse complement strand
GCCAGGTAGTCGATGATCAGTTCCGGGCCAACGCCGAACTTGGCCTTGACCCCCTCGATGTCGTAGACGCTGCCGGTCATGGTGTTGACCAGGGTGACGTGGGGGCAGACCAGTTGGGCCATGTCCTTGTCGCCAGTGGAAATCACCACGTCGCGGCGCTCGCCGGCAGCCTGGCGGGCGAGGGTGCCGATCACGTCATCGGCCTCGACACCCTCCACGCACAGCAGCGGGTAACCGAGCGCCCTGACCGCCGCATGCAGCGGCTCGATCTGCAGGCGCAGCTCGTCCGGCATCGGCGGGCGGTTGGCCTTGTACTGCTCGAACATGGCATCGCGGAAGGTCGGCCCCTTGGCATCAAAGACCACCGCGAACGGGCTCTTCGGGTACTGCTTGCGCAGGCTTTTCAGCATGTTCAGCACGCCCTTCACCGCGCCGGTCGGCAGACCGGTGGAGGTGTTCAGCGGCGGCAGGGCGTGGAAGGCGCGGTACAGGTAGGACGAACCGTCGACCAGGACCAGGGGTGCATTTGACATGCTCGGAATCAACCTTTTGCCAGGGGCGGGCGCTAGAATGAACCCACCAACCAGAGAAAGGGACAAGGTTACCATGCGCACACTTCCCCGCCTGATGCTCGCCAGCCTGCTGGCCCTCAGCCCACTGCCCCTGCTGGCCGAGGATGCGCCAAGCGCCGAGCCGGACGTGACCATCCGCCAGGAAGGCGACAAGACCATCCAGGAATACCGGGTGAACGGCTTCCTCTACGCCATCAAGGTAGTGCCCAAGGTCGGCAAGCCGTACTTCCTGGTGCGCTCCGACGGCGCCGACCACTGGATGCGTTCGGACAAGCCGGACATGCTGATTCCCTCCTGGGAAATCTACAGCTGGTAAACGGCCATGTCGGTGTTCACTCCGCTTGAGCGCGCTGAACTGGAAGCCTTCCTCGCTCCCTATGGGTTGGGACGCCTGCTGGATTTCCAGGGCATCGCCGCGGGTGTGGAAAACAGCAATTACTTCATCAGCCTGGAGCAGGGCGAATTCGTCCTGACTCTGATCGAGCGTGGCCCGCTGGCCGACCTGCCGTTCTTCCTGCAACTGCTTGAGCGCCTGCACCAGGCGCAGCTGCCGGTGCCCTTCGCCATCGCCACCACGCAAGGGGAAACCCTGCGCCAGCTGGCGGAAAAACCGGCTCTGCTGCAGCCGCGCCTGCCCGGCAAGCACGTAGTGCAGCCCAACGCCCAGCACTGCGCGGAGATCGGCCGCTGGCTGGCGCACCTGCACACCACGACCCAGCGCGAGCCGCTGGAGCGGGCCAGTGATCGTGGCCTGGCGTGGATGCTGGAAGAAGGCCCGCTGCAGGCCATGCAGCTGGACGGCGAGGCGCTGCAGTTACTGCGTCTGGCCCTGGAAGATGCCCGCGAGCTGAGCGCGCACCTGCCGCCACTGCCACGCGCCAACCTTCACGCGGATCTGTTCCGCGACAACGCGCTGTTCGATGGCAATCACCTGTCCGGGGTGATCGACTTCTACAACGCCTGCTCCGGCCCGATGCTCTACGACCTGGCCATTGCCCTGAACGACTGGTGCCTGGATGAACGGGACGGCCTCGACCCGCATCTGACCCAGGCACTGCTGGGCGCCTACGCGGCGCTGCGGCCGTTTACCCGCGCCGAGGCCAATGCCTGGCCCCTGATGCTGCGCGTGGCCTGCCTGCGCTTCTGGCTGTCGAGGTTGATCGCCGCCAGCCAGCCGGCGCAACCCGGCGTGCGGATCAAACCGCCGGCCGAGTTCCAGCAGCGCCTGCAGCTGCGCCGTGAACAGCCCGCGCCGCCGCTACCGCTGGCGCTGTAAATCAGCTTTCCATCTGCCCGGTCGGCGGCAGGGGCGGTGCGTCCTTGGCGGGGGCTTCAGGGGCCTGTTGCGTTTCCGGTTTGAGCAGCTCATTGGCCGACTGCTGCGCCTCATCGACGCTCTGGTTGAGCTGCTCGACGGTTTCGCTCAGGACTTCACGGGCCTTTTCCTTGGCGACTTCCTCGGTTTGCTCCAGCAGTTGCTGCGCCGATTGCTCCACTTGATCGCAGCCGCTCAAGGTCAGCAGCAGTCCTGCACCAGCGGCGAAGGCCATAAAAGATGGAATAGTCCGCATGCTCTGTACTCCGACGATGTTAAGCGTGGTGTACATGATCGACGCAGGTGAGAACCCTGCCTAGCGACAATCTATGAGCAGTTTTTTCAGGCGTCAGGGCGCAGGCTGCACGCCGTAATGCCAGCGCGCCCCAACGGCTTCGGGCGCCGGCTGCAGCTCGGGAAACTCGGCCTTGTCGATCAGCACTTCCAGGCGAGCCTGGGCGTTGTACTCGCAGAAGCGCACCCGCAGCAGGGTGTCGGCGGGAATGTGCACACCGCGCGCATCGGTGAGCGCTATGCGCGTGCGATAGTCCTCGAAATCACCGGCACACAGCACATCCAGCGCACCACTCTGCCAGCGCGCCAGCCCATACCCCAGCAGCGCCGTGGCGGAGCAGAGCCCCAGCACGGCGAAGCCTTTGAGCCATCCCTTGCCCGTCATCATGCGTCCTCAGTCGGCTTGCAGACAGCTGGCCAATGTCTCGGCCAGCCCTTCGAGCAACTGCTCGTAACCTTGAGGCCCCGGCGCCACCTCACTGCCCAGTGCATCCAGCTCTGCCAGCTGTACCGGCAGACCTTCGCTGAGGGTCTGCGCCAGGCGTGGTTGCAGCGGCGGCTCGCTGAACACGCAACTGGGCCCGGCCGCCTTGAGCTGTTCGCGCATATCCGCCACATGCCGCGCACCCGGCTGGACCTCGTTGCCCAGGCTGAAGACGCCGGCATGGCGCAGCCCATAGGCCTGCTCGAAGTAGTCGTAGGTTTCGTGGAAGACGAAGAACGGCTTGCCGGCCAGCGGCGCCAGGCGCGCCTGCAGACGCTGGTCGAGCTGGTTCAGGCGCGCCTCGAACGCGGCCAGGTTGGCCTGGTAGCGCGCCGCGTTGGCCGGGTCGATGGCCGTCAGGTCGCTGGCCATGCGCGCGGCAATCAGGCGGGCATTGGCCGGCAGCAGCCACAGGTGCGCATCGATGCTGCCGGGGCGGTGATCGTGGTCATGCTCGGCAGCATGCTGATGTTCATCGGCGTGGGCGGCATGTTCCTCGGCGCTTTCGCCGAAGTGGCGCAGAGTCAGTCCCGGCAGACTCTGCAACGCCAGGCTCCGGCCTTCGCGGGCGGCCAGTGGCTTGCCCAGAAAACCCTCCAGATCAGGCCCGACCCAGTAGAACAGGCTGGCCTCGCGTAGCCGGCGAATGTCCGACGGACGCAGGGCAAAGCGGTGCGGCGAGGCCCCTGGCGGCAGCAGCACGGCGGGCTGACCGACACCCTCCTGCACCGCCGCGGCGATCAGCTGCAGGGGCTTGATGCTGGTGAGCAGCTGAACCTCGGCACGGGCCAGCTGGGAAAAAACGAGGCTGCTGTACAGCGCCAGCAGGAGCGCAACGGAACGCATCACGGAGAAGACCACGGCTTGGGCGGAAAAGTAATATAATAACGTTCTGTCACTGTTTCGTCCCGCGCCATGCACCGCGCCGAGAGAATCCCCATGCTCAAACCCTTTACCGGCAAGGCGCCGCTGGCCTGCCGCCCGCATGATCACTCGCACTGCGTCAGCCAGGCGCTGGGCGCCGCGGAAAGCCTGTGCCTGGCCCAGGGCGTGCGCCTGACCGCCCTGCGCAAACGCGTGCTGGAGCTGGTCTGGCAGAGCCACAAGCCGCTGGGGGCCTACGACATCCTCGCCGTGCTGAGCGAGGAAGATGGCCGCAAGGCCGCGCCGCCCACGGTCTACCGTGCCCTCGATTTCCTTCTCGAACAGGGTCTGGTGCACCGCATCGCCTCGCTCAACGCCTTCATCGGCTGCAACCATCCCGGCGAAGTCCACCAGGGCCAGTTCCTCATCTGCCGCCAGTGCCATGCCGCCGTGGAGCTGGAGCACAGCGCCATCGACGCCGCGGTCCAGGCCAGCGCCAACAGCCTCGGTTTCATCGTCGAGGCGCAGACCGTGGAAGTGCTCGGCCTCTGCGCCCAGTGCCGGGAGGCTGCATGAGCGAGCCACTGATTCGCCTGCAGCAGATCAGCGTCGGCTTTCGCCAGGAAAGCGTGCTGGAGAATGTGCAGCTGACGGTGAACGCCGGGGAAATCGTCACCCTGATCGGCCCCAATGGCGCCGGCAAGACCACCCTGGTGCGCGCCGTGCTCGGCCTGCTCAAGCCCGACAGCGGCTCGGTCTGGCGCAAGCCCAGGCTGCGCATCGGCTACATGCCGCAGAAGCTGACGGTCGACCCGACCCTGCCACTGTCGGTGCTGCGCTTCCTCCGCCTGGTCCCGGGCGTCGACCGCGCCGCAGCCCTGACAGCGCTGGCCGAAGTCGGTGCCGAGCAGGTCATCGACAGCCCGCTGCAGAACATCTCCGGCGGCGAACTGCAGCGCGTGCTGCTGGCCCGCGCGCTGCTGCGCGAGCCGGAACTGCTGGTACTGGACGAGCCCGTGCAGGGCGTCGATGTGGCCGGCCAGGCCGAGCTGTACCGCCTGATCACCGAGCTGCGCGACCGGCATGGCTGCGGCGTACTGATGGTCTCCCACGACCTGCACCTGGTGATGAGCACCACCGACCAGGTGGTGTGCCTGAACCGCCATGTCTGCTGCTCCGGCCATCCCGAGCAGGTCAGTGGCGATCCGGCCTTCGTCGAACTGTTCGGTCAGGACGCCCAGAGCCTGGCGATCTACCACCACCATCACGACCACAGCCACGACCTGCACGGCGCGGTGATCAGCCCCGGCGGGCTGACCATCCACGGCCCGGCGCATGTCCACGGCCCCGACTGCAAACACTGACCATGCCTGACTTTCTGCTCCACGCCCTGCTCGCCGGCCTCGCCCTGGCACTGGTCGCCGGCCCCCTCGGCTCCTTCGTGGTCTGGCGGCGCATGGCCTACTTCGGCGATACCCTGTCCCACTCGGCGCTGCTAGGCGTGGCCCTCGGCCTGCTGCTGGACATCAGCCCGACCCTGGCGGTCACCCTCGGCTGCGTACTGCTGGCCGTGCTGCTGGTGACCCTGCAACAGCGCCAGCCGCTGGCCTCCGACACCCTGCTGGGCATCCTCGCGCACAGCTCGCTGTCCCTCGGTCTGGTAACCCTGAGCTTCATGCCGGAAGTGCGCATCGACCTGATGAGCTACCTGTTCGGCGACCTGCTGGCGGTCAGCCGCAGCGACCTGTACTGGATTCTCGCCGGCAGCGCCGGTGTGCTGCTGGCGCTGGCACTGCTGTGGCGGCGCCTGCTGGCCATCACCGTGCACGAAGAACTGGCCCGGGTAGAAGGTCTGCCGGTCGCCGCCATCCGCCTCGGCCTGATGCTGCTGATCGCCGTGGTCATCGCCGTGGCCATGAAGATCGTCGGCGTGCTGCTGATCACCTCGCTGCTGATCATTCCGGCCGCCGCCGCGCAGCGCCATGCGCGCACCCCGGAGCAGATGGCCGGCGGTGCCAGCGTCCTCGGCCTGCTGGCCGTGTGTGGCGGACTGGCGTTGTCCTGGTTCGAGGACACGCCGGCCGGGCCGTCCATCGTGGTCTGCGCGGCGGCGCTGTTCCTGCTCAGCTTTCTCCTGCCGACGCGAAAAGGGTAAGATTCCGACATTCGTGAACAATGCCGGCAGTTTGTTTCGACAACGCCGGCTATTCACCGCCGATCGATTCTTTTCGCTTCATCTCACAGGTTCGCTCTTTCATGCAGTCGACGCGCCTTCACCTTCTTTCTTTCGCACTGGCCAGCCTGCTGAGTGCTGCCGGCGCTCACGCCGATGACTATCGGGAAGCCAACCTGCCGGTCGATCCCGATGTGCAGGCGCTCAAGCAGCTGGAGCAGAGCCTGGCCCAGGGCCAGATGAGCCAGGCGGAAAGCCAGCTCAATGCGCTCAGGCAGCGCCTGGCCGGCGATACCCGCCTGGAGCAGGCGCAGCGCCAGCTCAGCGACGGCTACCTGAAGCAGGGCGAGCAGGCCGCCCGCCAGGGTGATCTGGCCGCCGCCCAGCAGGCCGCTCAGCAGGCTCAGCGCCTGCTGCCGAACAACCCCAAGGCCGCGGCCCTGCAGCAATCCATCGAGCAGGCCAAGGCCAAACAGGCTGCCCAGCTGGCGGCTGAGCGTCAGGCCGCCGAACAGCAGGCTGCCGCCGCTCGCGCCGAGCAGGCCCGCCAGCAGCAATTGGCCGCCCAGCGCCAGGCAGCCGCCGCCAAGGCGGCTAAGGCCCAGGCCGAGCAGCAGCGACTGGCGGCGGAGGCTGCCGCCAAGGCCGCGGCCAAGCCACAGGCCCAGCTGATCGACCCCAAGGCCAGCCAAACCCGGATTGCCCTGCCCATGCTCGACACCCAGGATCGCGATGCTCTGCGCGCCCTGATGGACAAGGCTGCCGCCGACGTGGTGACCTTCCGCTGCGCCGTGCAGGTTCAGGTGCGCCAGGCCAAGGACTACCCCTTCGTCGCCGCCCTGTTGTCGGCGCGGGTGAAGAAGCTCGATCCGGCCTTCAAGCTGCAGATCAGCCAGCAACTGGCCGCCGAACAGGAGCCCAATCTGCAGCTGAGCCCGCAGCCAAAGTCCTGAGGCCCATCCCATCAGGCACAAGACCGGGTCATGCCCGGTCTTGTGCTTTCTGCAGCTAAACTGGAGCAGGCGGTCAGGATTCCGGCCTTTGGTTATAACCATAGAGCCACAAAGTTTTTTCCGACCTAAAGCACCGCAGGTAAACTGCCGCCCGCGCCCAACCGGCGCGTGTACTGCCTGCGCGCAGTGGGTTCCGGCCAATCCCGCCGGCACCTGAAACCCAGACCCAAAAGGTTGATCCGTGATCGAATTCCACCAGGTGCACAAGGCCTATCCGGTCCAGGGCCGCACCATCACCGCCCTGCATCCCAGCGACCTGCGCATCGAAACCGGCCAGGTATTCGGCCTGATCGGCCACTCCGGCGCCGGCAAAAGCACCCTGCTGCGCCTGATCAATCGCCTCGAAGAGCCCAGCGGCGGTCGCATCGTCATCGATGGCGAAGACATCACCGCCCTCGACGCCCGGGGCCTGCGACGCTTTCGTCAGCAGGTCGGGATGATCTTCCAGCACTTCAACCTGCTCGCCTCGAAAACCGTGGCCGCCAACGTGGCGCTGCCGCTGCAGCTGGCCGGTGAACTCGACCGCAGCCAGATCGCCAGCCGGGTCAACCAGCTGCTGCAACGCGTTGGGCTGGCTGAACACGCACACAAGTACCCGGCACAACTGTCCGGCGGGCAGAAGCAGCGCGTCGGCATCGCCCGCGCCCTGGCCACCGAACCGAAGATCCTGCTGTGCGACGAAGCCACCAGCGCCCTCGACCCGCAGACCACCGGCCAGGTCCTGCAGCTGCTGGCCGAGATCAACCGCGAACTGGGCCTGACCATCGTGCTGATCACCCACGAGATGGACGTGATCCGCCGTGTCTGTGATCAGGTGGCGGTGATGGATGCCGGCGTCATCGTCGAGCAGGGGCCGGTGGCCCAGGTCTTCCTCCATCCGCGGCATGCGACCACCCAGCGCTTCGTCCGCGAATCCGAGCACGTCGACGAGGGCGAACAGTACGATGATTTTGCCCATGTGAGCGGACGCATCCTGCGCCTGACCTTCCAGGGCGAGGCCACCTACGCGCCACTGCTGGGCACGGTCGCCCGCGAGACGGGGGTGGACTACAGCATCCTCGCCGGGCGCATCGACCGCATCAAGGACAATCCCTACGGCCAACTGACCCTGGCCCTCACCGGCGGTGACATCGACGCCGCGCTGGCGCGCTTCCAGGCCGCCGACGTGCACCTGGAGGTGCTGCGATGAGCGAATCCCTGCTCGCCACCTGGCTGCCCAATGTCGACTGGCAGGAGATCGGCTACGCCAGTCTCGACACCCTCAACATGCTCGGCGGTTCGCTGCTGTTTACCGTGCTGCTCGGCCTGCCGCTGGGCGTGCTGCTGTTCCTCACCGGACCCCGCCAGCTGTTTGAACAGAAGGCCCTGTACGGCCTGCTGTCGCTGCTGGTCAACGTGCTGCGCTCGGTGCCGTTCGTGATCCTGCTGATCCTGATGATTCCGCTGACCGTGCTGATCACCGGCACCTCGCTGGGCGTGGCCGGCGCCATTCCGCCGCTGGTGGTCGGCGCCACGCCCTTCTTCGCCCGGCTGGTGGAAACCGCCCTGCGCGAGGTTGACCGCGGCATCATCGAGGCGCTGCAGGCCATGGGCGCCAGCACCCTGCAGATCATCACCCGCGCGCTGCTGCCCGAAGCCCTGCCGGGGCTGATCGCCGCCGTCACCGTCACCGCCATCACCCTGGTGTCCTACACCGCCATGAGCGGCCTGATCGGCGGCGGCGGCCTCGGCGACCTGGCCGTGCGCTACGGCTACCAGCGCTACCAGCCGGATGTCATGGCCGTGACCGTAATCCTCCTGCTGGTCCTGGTGCAGGTCCTGCAAACCGCCGGCGACAAGCTGGTGGTGCATTTTTCTAGGAAATAAAAAGCTCACGCGAGTAAGCCAACGCATTCACAAACCAGACAGCGGGCGACCGCCTACCCGTCGGACCCCGCCACACAATCCCACAAGGAGTTGAACCATGAAGAAACTGCTGACTGCCCTCGCCGCTGCCGCGGCCCTGACCAGTGCTGCCGCCCAGGCCGCCGATAGCCTCAGCGTGGCGGCCACCGCTGTGCCGCACGCGGAAATCCTCGAATTCGTCAAACCGGCACTGGCCAAGGAAGGCGTCGAGCTGAAGATCAAGGTCTTCACCGATTACGTGCAGCCCAACGTGCAGGTGGCCGAAGAGCGCCTGGACGCCAACTTCTTCCAGCACCAGCCGTACCTGGATGAGTTCAACAAGAGCCGTAGCACCGAGCTGGTCAGCATCGCCGGCGTGCACGTCGAGCCCTTCGGCGCCTATTCGAGCAAGATCAAGAACCTCAGCGAGCTGAGCGAAGGCGCTCAGGTGGTCATCCCCAACGACGCCACCAACGGCGGCCGCGCCCTGCTGCTGCTGCAGAAGACCGGTCTGATCAGTCTCAAACCGGAAGCCGGCATCACCGCCACGGTGAAGGACATTGCCGACAACCCGAAGAACCTGAAGATTCGTGAGCTGGAAGCGGCCACCCTGCCGCGTGTTCTGAATCAGGTCGACCTGGCCCTGATCAACACCAACTATGCGCTGGAAGCCAAGCTCAACCCGACCAAGGACGCCCTGGCCATCGAAGGCAGCGACTCGCCCTACGTCAACATCCTGGTGGTACGCGCCGACCGCAAGGACGATGCCGCCCTGCAGAAACTGGCCAAGGCCCTCAACAGCGCCGAGGTGAAGACCTTCATCACCGAGAAGTACCAGGGCGCCGTGGTTCCGGCGTTCTGATCGCCGCCCGGACGCAACGGAAAAGCCCGCTCATTGAGCGGGCTTTTTCATTCCGGATGGCGCCACAGCCAGACCGCCAACCAGAGGAACCAGAGCAGGGCGAACAACGAAGCCGGCATGCTCCAGTTCATGGCCCGCTCGGAGAAGCCGTCGTGCCCCTGCAGCAAGGCGGCCAGCAGATTGGCGCCTCCCGCCAGCAACACGCCGATTGCCAGACCACGTGGCGCCAGGCGGCTCAACCAGAGCGCCGGGGAAAAGAGCAGCAGGGTGATGGAGAAGCTCAGCGCGAACAACGCAGCCAGGCCCGCCTCGATCTGTCGCACCCCGTAGGTGGCAGCAAACAGCTGGGCCCTGAGCGGTTCCTCGGCCCCCGCCCACTGGTCGACCATCAGCTTGAGCGCCACGCCATCCACCGCTTGCAGGGCGAAGGCCAGGGTCATACTGGCCACAGCACAGGCGGCACCGAACAAGGCCCAGACCCCGGCCTTGCCGTCCCGCAGGCGCCAGGCCAGCGCCAGCAGGGCGAGCACACCCAGCAGTACGCCCAGTAGCTGGATCAGATGGCTGGTCAGCCAGTGATGATCGGTAGCGTATTCCGCGAAGGCCGCGGCAGCATCCCAGGGCGGCGCCTGCATCGGATGCAGCAAAGTACCCAGCATCAGCAACAGGGCGCCGAGCAGGGCGGCAATGGCCCCCAGGCGCGAGCAGTATCGCGTGTCAAGCATCCGTGCCTCAGCCTCCACTCTGCAGCACCGTCGGCAGCTGGGCCTTGAGCTTCTCGTTGTTCAGTGGCGCACGGATGAAGCCGCGCTGACGCCCGTCAGGCCCCAGCAACACGAGGTTGCCACTGTGATCGACGGTGTAGTTTTCCTTGCTGGTATCGCCCGGGATGAAAGGGATGCTCACCGCGTTAGCCAATTTCTGGATATCCGCCAGCGGCCCGGTCAGGCCCAGGTAGGCCGGGTCGAAAAAGCCCAGGTACTGCTTGAGCTTCTCCGGGGTATCGCGGTGCGGGTCGAGGCTGACCATGAGGATCTGCAGCTGACTGCGCGTCTCGGCCGGCAGCAATCCGTTGAGCTGACGCAGCTGGGCCAGGGTGGTCGGGCAGATATCCGGGCAGAAGGTGTAGCCGAAGAACACCAGGGTCCACTTGCCCTTGAGGCTGGTCAGCGCCTGCGGCTGGCCATCGACATTGTTCAGGGTCAGCTCCGGCAGCTCACGGCTCTGCGGCAGGAGAATGATGCCGGCATCCAGCAGGGCTGCCTTGTCCAGGCCATCGCCCTTGCTGCCAAGGACTTTGTGCACGGTGAGGCCGAGAACGATGGCCACCAGGGCCGCGAGAACAACAACGGTTTTCTGAATTGAGGTCATAGGTTCAGCAGCAGGTAGTGATCGGCAAGCAGCGCGATGAACAACAGGAACAGGTACCAGATACTGTACTTGAAGGTGTTGATCGCCGCGTGCGGTTGGCTGTCACGGTACAGCACCCAGGCCCAGTGCAGGAAGCGCCCGCCGAGCACGAGCGCACAGCCGAGATAGAGCGCTCCGCTCATGTGGATGGCATAGGGCAGCAGCGTCACCGCAAACATGATCAGGGTGTACAGCAGGATGTGCACCTTGGTGTAGTGCTCGCCATGGGTCACCGGCAGCATGGGGATATCGGCCTTGGCGTATTCGGCCTTGCGGTGGATGGCCAGCGCCCAGAAATGCGGCGGCGTCCAGGCGAAGATGATCAGCACCAGCAGCAGCGGCTCGGCGCTGATATGCCCGGTGACCGCCACCCAGCCGAGCAGTGGCGGGGCGGCGCCGGCCAGGCCGCCGATGACGATGTTCTGCGGCGTGGCACGCTTGAGAAAGCCGGTATAGAGCACCGCGTAACCGAGCAGGGAGGCCAGGGTCAGCCAGGCGGCCAGCTCGTTGGTGAAGGTCAGCAGCAGGAGCAGCCCGAGCAGCGCCAACACGGCCGCAAAGAGCAGGGCGGAAACCGGCGAAACCCGCCCGGCGGTGACCGGGCGCTTGTAGGTGCGCGCCATGATCGAGTCGATGCGGCGGTCCACCACATGGTTGACCGCCGCCGCCGCACCGGCACACAGGCCGATGCCCAGGTTGCCGAACAGCAGCACCGTCCAGGGCACCCCGGCGCGGGTCGCGAGGAACATGCCGACCAGGGAGGTGATCAGCATCAGCAGCACCACGCGTGGCTTGGTCAGTTCCAGATAATCGCGCCAGCTGGCGGGCTCCTGGCGGGTTTGCAGCAGAGTAGCCATGTGGGTCTCTCCTTGTGATTATTTGCCGGCCTGGACCAGGCCAGCGGCAACCGGGACGGCGGCGGATTCGCGAGCAGCGCTCGCGACCGCGGCAACGCCACGCAGGCGGTAATTGATCAGCACCAGCACCAGCAGCAGAGCGGCACCGCCGCCGTTGTGCGCCACCGCCACGGTCAGCGGCAGATGCAGCAGCACATTGCTGATGCCCAGGCTGACCTGGGTAGCCAATGCCAGCACCAGCACAGCGCCCAGTCGGCGCTGGCGGGCAGCCCACAGGCGCCAGGCCAGCACCAGCAGAACCAGCGTAACCAGCAGGGCACCGATGCGATGACTCATATGAATCGCGGTGCGAGCATCGCTGTCGAGCTGACCGCCGAGGTAGTTGGGGCCGATGTGCTGGGTGAGGTGAAAGCCGTTGGCAAAATCCATCGCCGGCAGCCACTCGCCATGGCAGGTGGGCAGATCGACGCAGGCCACCGCCGCGTAGTTGGAGCTGACCCAGCCACCCAGGGCGATCTGCCCGATCACCAGAGCCAGCGCCAGCGCCGCCAGTCCGCGCAGGTGCCGGGGAATGTCGGGCAGCACCGGCAGCGCGCCGGACAGGCGCAGGGTGAGAAGAAAGAGCAGCGCAAGGGTGGTGAAGCCGCCCAGCAGGTGCGCGGTGACCACCTGCGGCCACAGCTTGAGCGTCACCGTCCACATGCCGAAGGCCGCCTGGGCGATGACCACGCCGAGCAGCAGCAGTGGCAGTTTCAGCGGCTCGCCCCGACGGCGCAGCGCCTGCACGGCCAGCGCGAGGATGACCAGGCCGAGACTGCCGGCAAAATAGCGATGAACCATCTCGTTCCAGCCCTTCTCCACCTCCACCGGCGCCTCGGGGAAACGCACCTCGGCCAGCGCCTGTTTGTGCTCGCTCATCGGCACGCCGATAAAGCCGTAGCAGCCCGGCCAGTCCGGACAACCGAGGCCGGCGTGGGTCAGGCGGGTGTAGGCGCCCAGCAGCACCACCACGACCGCAAGCAACGTGGCAAAGAGCGCCAGGCGGAAACCGGGTTTGGCCATGACGGACTCCTCAGCCGATGTTGGAGAGCTTGAGCAGCAGGCGCAGGTCGGTCAGCACCTGCTTGCCATTGGCATCGGCGTCATAGCGCAGCACCAGATTGCCGTGGGGATCGACGATCCACAGCTGGGCCGCCTGGCCCCGCTCGGCCGGATAGCGGCCTGCATCCAAGGTGAAGCGCTGCAGTTGCGGGTATTCCCGCGCCAGCTGGGTGGCGAAATCCTCCG
>JACCEE011479294.1_pt1 | contig 13022 bp, 6 predicted proteins | sample 7449931 | NCBI WGS metagenome assembly JACCEE01 (sample SAMN15323457, study PRJNA562643) | freshwater metagenome | isolation source: river surface water | place: USA:Blue River Watershed | collected 2017-08-19 | reverse complement strand
GTACCATCCGAAGCGATGCTTTCAACCTTTATCGGCGTATAGGAATAACCCGGCGAATTAACGGTACCCCAGGCTCTGTTAAACAAATTACCGATGTTCAACACATCCAGGTTCACCTGCAACGTATGCTTTCTACCTCCTACCATCAGATAGAAGTCCTGCATGATGCGTAAATCAAAATGATGTTCGAATGGCGTAATCAGTCCGTTTCTTTCGGCATACTTACCCTGTAAGGCTTTCAAACCACTTTCTTCGCTGTTGATATAGGCCTTCAGGTCGGTCCGTTGCTTATCGGCAGGCAGATTTGTCAGAGGTTTGATTATCATTGCATCTATTACCGAGTTGGTAGGAACGTAAATCAGATCATTTCCCTTTACACCATCCTTGTTTAAATCGCCATTATAGCACAACGAATAGCGGCTGCCGCTGTTTCCGCTGTAAAACAAAGCGATGGAAGTGGCCAGGTTCTTTCCGTAGGCCACCTTGTAAGATGCCGAAGCGATAATACGGTGAGGCTGATCGAAATCGGTATAGGAAACCTCCGGGTTATTGGATCCGCGCCAGTTTTCATTGTATGACCAGTTGGAGTAGGCCTGACTGGATGTACCGTCGTTCACCCCTTTCGATACGCCGTAGGTATAGGCAGCCATCAGGTCTAATCCGAAGTCGAACGATTTCTCCAACTTTCCTGTTACGTTGTAAGAATAGCCTTCGTTGGTATTGCTTAACAGGATAACAGATGTATAATCGGCAGAAATAGAAGGTCCGTATAAGGGACGTTTATCCTTAAAATTATTCAACATTTTGCCCGACTCTTCGATATTGATATTCTGATAATAGATATCGTTCATCTTCTTGGTATAGATACCTTCCAGGGTTCCACGGATATCAAACGGAAGCATTTTTTCAACAGCCAGGTTTACACGGAATGACTGCGGATATTTAAAATCTTTCGACACCACGTCTACCTCAGTACTGGTCATCGCCTTGCCCAACGGCTGGTTATAGGGATCCGGACTAAATTTGAAATTAATATTTTTCAGATCGGCAGTCTGCAAACGTGTACGTATATACTCTACGCCGGTATTTCCGAAAGAGTTTGAAATCCATACGAACGGGATTCTTCCCGTAAAGATACCTGCCCCGCCTCGAAGCAGAAATGAATTATCTCTGTTGATATCCCATCTGAAACCTACACGGGGAGAAAATAACGGTGTAGATGACGGCATTTTGTTTGTAGCCAGATCACGCGATTTTGCAATCTCGGAGGCATTAAACTTTTCATTTATACTGGGCTTATCCAAATAGAGCGGCATATCAACCCGTAAACCATAGGTAAAGTTAAAATTATCGGTCAGATTCCACTTATCCTGTGCATACAACCCCAGCTGCATGGCACCGAAGGAGGGAGCCCAATTCTTACTTCCGGTAATTGTTTCATTTGAGAATGAATAATTATATTCCTCCGGCTTTGCCTCTTTGGCGGAACCGATAGACAGGAAGTCGGCTAAAGAACTATACACATAGGAACCAAAGTTCTCGCGGATGAAAAGATTTTCCAACATGAACAGTTCGTTGTGTGTTCCGAAGGTAAGCTGATGCGAACCAAAGCTCAGGTTAAAGTTATCGGTTAAAGTAACAATATCCTGATCCAGGCGGTTGGCTGTTGAGTAACGCTCCGTACCCATTTCAATATACCGTAAATTATCAAGTTTCACCTTAACATATGGGAAAGGAGTAGAACCGAAATCGCGGTTATCCCGAACACGTGTATATCCTACGCGCAATTCGTTATTCATCGTGTTGTTTAGCTTCGTATTCAATTCGGCAGCAAATGTATGCGTCTTGCTGTTCATGTAATAACCATTGTCATTAAAGCGTAATCCGTTGGCCGAAAGCGAGAAGTTAAGCTGTTTCCCGCTTACATAACTATGGCGGAGCGTAAATTTATTGTTATCGTTTATGTTCCAGTCGATACGCTCGAGTATCTTATACGATTTAGTGGTAACATCCATCGGACCATATCCGCCGCCGTTGTAACCGCCCGAGATTGACATCAGGTGGTTCATCACCTGATCGGCCTCCTCTTTGGTAACATTCGATCCTTCACCTACATTGTAGGAGGTAGGATAACTTTTGTCGGTTATTTCGCCGTTCACAAAGAAGAATAGTTTATTCTTGATAAGTGCTCCACCAAGACTTACACCAAACTGCATATCGGTCTGCTTGTCCAGTTTCTTTCTGTTTTCAACATTCTTTCCGGCAGTGGTACCTACAAAATCCTGGTTATTACCATAGAAATAAGCACTTCCCTTGAAATCGTTACTTCCCGATTTGGTGATCGCATTGATTCCTCCGCCGGTAAAACCACTCTGGCGAACGTCGTACGGGGCAATTACCACCTGAATCTGTTCGATGGCATCCAGAGAAATGGGTTGAATACCAGCCTGTCCGCCGTTGGTTCCGGTACCTGCCAGACCAAACACGTCGTTGTTCACAACTCCGTCTACCTGAAAACTATTGTAACGATTGTTTGTTCCGGAAAAAGAGGTACCTCCATTGGATGAGGCTGCCTGAGGGACCAATCTTGTAAAGTCGCTTACGCTTCTTGAAATTGAAGGCATCAGCTGCAATTGCTGCGAAGAGATGTTGGCCGAAGCTCCTGTTCGTTGCGTATTAAAACCAGGCGCAGCTACTACTACCAATTCATTAAGTGCAATTGAAGATTCATTCATAACCGGATTATAGATGAAAGTCTCGCCTAAAGGGAGGTTGATTCCTACTAAATCCGACTTTTCATACCCGATGTAACGAGTTTCAATCCGATAGGGGCCTCCGGGCTTCATACCCATAATTGCATAATAGCCATCTACGTTTGAAACACCGCTGTAATTAGTTCCCGAAGGAAGGTGAATGGCAACTACCGTTGCACCTGGTAGTGCCTGCTTTTGTACATCCACAATTTTACCTGAGATTGCAGATGTTGTAACCTGTGCATACGATAGGGTTGTAAAGAACAACATCATTAATAGAACAAAACAATACTTTTTCATAAATGGTTTGAGGATAAATGTGTTAAATTGCCATATTATACATTGCAAATATAGCAGTTAATGTTTAACATATCATTACATTCATATTACATTTTTTGACATAAAAAAGTCGGAATCCAAAGATTTAACATTTCTGTAACATCTTTGAAATCCGACTTAAATATCAAACAATCAGTATAGTTTATTCAAGCATGCGAATCACGCTCTGATTTGCCTCCCTAACTGCCTTTTCGTTAATTTTTATTACTTTACGATCGTAGGTCATCAACCCGTTCACTTCGCCCTCTACATCGGTAGTCTGGGTATAAACTGCAGCAGAGAATCCTCGTTTAACCATGTCTTTCAACTCATTGGCAAACTTCACATATTCGGCTGTCACCTCATCACTGTTCTTGAACTGAACATATCCCCAGTTTTTGCCTTGTTGCCACAGGTGACCTTCCAATGGAAGTCCGATTCCGCCGTACTCGCCCAATACATTTACTCTTACAGCATCAAACAAGAACATATTCGGTCCCGGATAATTGTGTAAATCCAATACATCACCGCAAGCACGATGGTTTCCTCCACTGGCCGGATTAACCAAGCGGGATGGATCATACTTCTTAGTCCACGCAATAACCTCTTCCGTTTTAAACTGACCCCAAGCTTCATTAAAAGGTACCCACATTACAACCGAAGGATGCGAGATGCACAGATCCATAATCTCTTTCCATTCCTGATAGTAGTTAGCGATAGATTCGTCGCTTCTGTTTTTATCGGTTCCGCCATTATATACATGAGGCTCCCAACGGTTTCCGTGATCGCCGCTAGGCATATCCTGCCAAACCAGGATACCTTCCTTATCACAATGATAATACCAACGTGCAGGTTCCACCTTTACGTGCTTACGAATCATATTGAAACCCCAGTCCTTGGTCTTTTTGATATCATACAACAATGCTTCGTCTGTTGGAGCTGTATACAGACCATCGGGCCACCAGCCCTGGTCAAGCGGACCATATTGGAAATAATCTTTGTTGTTCAATTGCATACGCATAATGCCGTTTGCATCTCTTTTTGTTGAAATCTTACGCATCGCGGTATAAGATGAAACTTCGTCAATCTTCTTACCATTGCTGAATAAAGAAACCTTCATATCGTAAAGAACCGGATTTTCGGGACTCCATAACTTCGGACTCTTCACTGCCAGGCGCAATGCCTTACCGGCAACGCCCTTAGCTGTTGCAATCTGTTTTCCTCCGTCCAGGATAGCCACTTCTACATAATCGGCAGCACAACACTTAGCAGCAGAAACAGTTACATCTACCAATTCCTTGTCAACATCCGGAATAGCCTTGATTGCAGTAACGTGATTTACAGCAACCGGTTCAAGCCAGACTGTCTGCCAGATACCTGTTACAGCTGTATACCAGATTCCTTCCGGTCTGGAAGTCTGCTTTCCGATAGGTTGAAATCCCTTTTCTGTTGGGTCCCAAACGCGAACCACCAGCTTTTGCTCTCCTTTATTTACCAGATAAGGGGTTACGTCGAACGAGAACGGAGTGAAACCACCCTGATGCGAACCAATAAGGATATCGTTCACAAATACATCGGTTTTCCAATCTACAGCACCGAAATTAAGCATTACCTGTTTTCCTTTCCAGGAGGCAGGTACCGTAAACGTGCGTTTATACCATAATTCATTTTTCTCTCCAACTGTTTTCTGTACACCCGAAAGAGAAGATTCAACAGCAAAAGGAACCAGGATAGTTCCGTCGAACGCAGCAGGTTCAACGCCTCCTTTTTCGCGGATGGCATATGCCCATTCGCCATTCAAGTTCTTCCATTCCGCCCGTTCCATAGCAGGACGAGGATATTCCGGCAATACAGCGGCTGGATTTATCTGTTCCGCCCATTTGGTTTTAATCTTATCACCGACGGGCTTCCACTGGGCATTCGCCCCCATAACCGTTGCCAGCAGGCAACACAACAACACCTGTTTTTTCATGATCTGTCGTTTAAAGTAAATATTAATTATATAAGTCAATGAAGAATCCTTATTTTTTCAATACCGGAGTTATATATTCCGGATCGATATACATGGTTTGTTCAGAACTTCCTTTTTGTTTACGGAATTTTACCTTCCCTATGTACATGCCCCGGGGATGGATAGCCTCCTTATCCTTATGCGCATGGAACACAATACGTAACTGTCCTTTTTTATCGCGGAACATGGCACTATGACCTACTCCCACTAAATCGCCCGGACATTGTAATAACGGATTGTGTTCATATTTCGTCCACGGACCGTTTACATCGGTTGCAGTTGCACAGCCTATTCCGTAAAACGGACTTTCATAACTGTTAGCCGAATAGGTCATGTAATACATCCCTTCGTGCTTCATTACAAATGCTCCCTCATTCACCCTGGGCCATATCATCTCCCAAGGTTGAGAAACATGAATACAGGGTCTCATGGTTTCACGTTTAATCTGAAGCAGATCATCTGTAAGCTCGGCAACCCAGATATTCAGTCCGTCGTTGAACCGATCGAAAAAAAGATAAGGCTTCCCATCGTCATCTATAAAAAGGGAATTGTCGATACATTTCTCATCCGCAATCATCGGTTCCTTCTTTTCCTGTTTAAACGGACCCAGGGGGGATTTGGACGTTGCCACACAGATGTGCTCGTCGGCCGAATAATACATATAGAAGGTACCATTCACCAGGTATACTTCAGGCGCCCAGAACCAACGGTCGGCCCACACATCTTCCTTATTCAGGGCCAGTCCGTCGGGCAGCTGAGCCGGTCTCGACCACGTTTTAAGATTATCAGACACATACACCTCAATTCCCTTATCCGAGTGGGTACCATACGCATAATAGGTTCCCTCGTGCAATAAAATGAAAGGGTCGCCCAACGGAACAGGGAAAGGACCTTTGTCCTTCCCCTTACCTGTCACAGAGTTGCCGACCAATACCAACATAAAGGTCAACATCCATATACACCTGTTTATCTTCATCTCAATCATTTTTACCAGCAGTTGTCGTCTTAACAGCTTTCATCTTATTCTCGAGCATTTTCATAAAATACCCACCCACAACCGACCGGGCACGGAAACCAACAGAACTACCGTCGGTTGTTTCATGCCAGTCACTTAAAGGCATCCGTGTAGTTGTTTCGTTTGCATAATTGTATACCGGAACCAGCAATTCCTTAAAATCATCCGGGTTATCTGTCAGACATGCACTCCACAAAATCCAGTCACTTTTGGTATAGGTCTTTCTGCTATCCAAAGGTAATCCGTATTTGTTTTGCTTCGTACGATAATACGACATCTCTTTCGTAGCAATATCAGAAGCAAATATATTAGAAGCAAACAATTTATCCCAGATGAGGTTGTACTTCTGACTCCAGGTTCCTGCCTGATCGAAGGTCAGTTTGTAATGATCGCCATCGTTAGCCATCGACTCCCACTTGGCTGCCATTGCTTTTGCTTCGCTCAGGTACTCGTTTGCAATCTCTTTTTCGCCCATCATCTCGGCCATAATACCATAACCGGCAATCCCCATGATCGCTTTCACCGAAAGGTTTGCATTGTGTGCAAAGTGACCGGCAAAGTCGTCTGTACAAAGCTGATTTTCGGGATCAAGACCCTCCTTACGCAAATAATCCGCCCAGGTTGTAAGTACCGTCCAGTGCTTTTTTGCATAATCGGTATTTCCTTCCATTATAGCAATCGCAGCGGTAAGGGTTAGCATGTTACCACATTCTTCCACCGGCATATCGCCGCCATAAGTCTGACCGTTAGCCAACGGATAGGTACCCACGTCGTGAGCAGCGAAGGGTTTGTTCCATTTGCCCGATTCACTGTAATAAAAGATCGGATTCAGCATACCCTTCAATAATTCGGGATTATATACCAGAAACATGGGAGCCGAAGGATAGGTAACATCTACCGTTCCGATGGAGCCGTTACTAAAATTCTCTTTTGAAAAGAACAAAAGATCTCCCTCTTTGCTTTCCACTAATTTATGGGCAGCAATAGCCTGGCGATAGGCCAACGCACAAAGTTCGGCATACATTTCGCCTCCGTCTTTTGCAGCCTGCTCCATTAACGTTCCGTCAAAATCATTGCAACGTTGCATTACAGAAGCATAATTGGAAGAAGCTTTCTCAAAAGCCTGATAAATATCAACCTGTCCGTTGCGTTTCCAATAAGGCAGCAGGTTCTCGTTAAAATACTGGATGGAATACAAATCATCGTATCCAATCATCAGATATCCATTGCTTGAAGAAGCATCCACCTTTCCCAGATTCCGGCTATAAGCCAATACAGGCATCTCTTCCTGCATCTTCTGGGATACTTCGCCCTCTTTGGCAACCAGTACGCCACTTTCATTAAATTCACTTTTCACTGCGTGATATTCACCCAGCTTCATGGAAGTCTGCTTCTCTGCTGCTGCAGCCAGATAAAAATAGCCCCAGTCTATGCGTACATCGTCCCCTTTTTTACCAAGAATATTCTGTTCGGCTGTACCTGTTTTAAGATAGGTAATTCCATTCTTTTCCAGTTTCTCCGATTTCACAGGCTGATTATCTGTATTCACAGCCCATTGGGGTGTGGCATCGAAATAAATCTGCACATCATGTTTTGCTCCGTCGAGGGATTTAACCTGATAAGTAACGTAATTAATAGGCGTAGTCATCAGCTCCAGGTCATCCATCAGCAATGGAGCTGTAAAAATAAGGTCAAGCTGAACAGGTCCGCATTCAAACGTATAGAATGTTTGTGTAGGCATCACGTTGGCCGACTTCTGTACAGCCATCGTATCGAAAGATGTTTTCGTTTCGGGTGTAGTAAACAAGCCAAAGTCTACATACCCTCCACCGGTACGGTTATGACAATGAGCTGTAATTATATTTTTTCCAGGTTTTAACGTTGCTTTTACCTCGTCGGACAACTCAACCATTACATTGTTTTTCCAGGTGTATTCTGTAGCAACAACCTCTATTCCATTAATATAGAGTTCGAATATATCATCGTGCGAATATTCCAGATAAACAGGAACCGATGCAAAATTCTCTGTAAGTTCAAAATTACGACGAATCCAAATGTCTTTCGACAGCCAGGGAGTAGTAAGGTTGGGCATTCCATCGGTACCAAATGCTGCTTTGGCTTTTTTCCACGAACGATCATCAAAGGCAACTGAAGTCCAGTCGCCGCCCGGTTTGGATTCGGTATATGCGGCATCCCAACTTAAAGTAGCTGCCGTTGGAATAATTTCTTTTAAAGGCGTCTCCTCTTTTCCCATAAAACGGTACGATTTCCCATCCACACGCAAAACTCCAATGAGCGGATGCTTTTTACCTGTCCAGTGGCGTACATCATCCTCGTTCAATTTGTCGGTAAACGACCAAGCACTGGTATAAGGGTCGATAGTTATAAGCGGATAAGCCGGAGCCCGTAATTTATTCACTTTTACAGGCGAATAGGTCTTCACTGCATTGTTCGCGCACGATGATGCCATCAAAACAACCAGAAAGAGAAAAAGAAGATTTCGTTTCATACAAATAAAATTTTAAAATGGAAGGTAAAAACCTTAGCAAAACCTATTGGTTGCTATTCGATACAGACTGTAGAATACAGGCCTGTGTTATGGTATTAAATTATAAAATAAAAAGGGAAGAAAAGAGATACCAATCCCTCCTCTTCCCCTTATAAAAGAGCTTACTTAAGCTTAATCACTTTTGAATAAATGGCCTGATCTGCGCCCGAAGTCTTCACTCCGATTCTGGCATAAAGAGCCTTGGCTGAAGCCACATTCGCATTACCGGTCAGGTCCATCGACAAGCTGGCATTTCCGGCAGTCATCCCGGAAAAGTCCTTACGGGCAATGTTATTAACCTCGTCAACAAACGATGTTTTGCTTAACAAAAGCATCACACGGTCGATATTTGCCGTAGCCACCACTTTATTAATCGCACAGGTTGCACTCAGTGTATTACCGTTCAACGAAATGGCATCACCCGAAATGGTAAAATATGGGGTAACCTTCACTTCGCATTGGGTACTTCCCTTCAGGTTCACCACCATGGTATCGCGGGTATTCACCCAAGGTCCATTCTTATCTTTGGTCACCAATTTATATTCGCCATCGAAAAGCAGTGCTTCGAAGGTTCCTTCCTGACCAACATATACGGTAATAGGGTCACGCAGTTCAAAGCCATCCTGATACAATTGCATTTGAATCGCTTCACCTGTACCTCTCAAACCCAGTGCTTCGCCATTGTAGGTAACTTTACCATACAATTTTGATTTAGGTTCGTCGTAATTATCCAAACCGCAGCTCCACAGCAGCGTTGCCAACAATGTAAATGATAAAATATTTGATAGTAGTTTCATTGCTTTATAATTTAGAATTATTGATATGGATTCTTTACAAGCTTCGGATTGTTGTTAATCCAACCCTGATCAATAAAGTTATAATAATGCTTTGGCTGGAAGTATCTTGGATACGGAGCCATATGAACTGGTTGCTTGTCGAACACCCATTTGCCATTATTCGGATTTCCCGGTTCGTTAATAACGTAAGGGAACAAGGCATACTGCTGTGCATTCGGGTCGTTAGGTATACCATTCCATACCTTATCTGCAATTCTCCAACGCTTCAAATCCCAGTATCTGTGATCTTCAAAAGCAAACTCAACACGGTTTTCCTGTACAATATCATCAAAGGTAACCACTGTCAAAGGCTGAATACCTGCACGTTCGCGAACCATATTGATATATGTCACCGCATCCGCCTGTTTATTCAATTCAAACGATGCTTCGGCTGCAATCATAACCGCTTCGGCAAAACGGAAACGAGGGAACCACATATCGCTGTTACGGCCACGGGTAGAAGACATGGGCGTTTCATCCATGAATTTACGGAAGAAAAATCCGCTTTTATTGATAAACTGCTCGTTGGTTGTTGTAGGACCGTTGAAAGATGTAATTACATTTCCCTGTGCATCGGTTGTACCACCTTTCGCAGTTTCAGAAACCCAAACCCCGTTTTCCAACGATTTACGTCCGGCTTGCAAAGGAACCGGCATACCTCTGAAAGGAGCACCCGGATAAATGATTGATCCATATAAACGGGCATCTTTGTTAGCAAAGGCATCTTCCGGTTTATTATAGAAAATATAATTTCCCTGAGCATCCTTGGTCTTGATACCTCCTTCGCGGTTGTCCACATATTCGAATGCTTCAACCAGATTCAGGATTGGAGAATACATACAACGGTCGATATCTTCTGCATGGGTTGCCGGGATATTCAGTTTTGTAAATTCCACAGTTTGTCCCGGATATTTATAATCTCGCGCCCAGATAATCTCTTTGTTGTTTTCTTTCACACAAACAGCTTCATAAAAATTCTTTCCCTTATCATTGGGTTTTGTATTCTGAAGCTGGTACTTACCACTGGCAATCACCTCCTTGGCTGTACTCAAAGCCGTTTCATAATAACCCTTTGCCTTATCGGCCGGGATACCTACTTCGCCTCCGGCAGTTTTAATCGGGTTCACCATCTTGTTGTTATAGTTGGCAATGGATCCGGCATACAGTGCTGCATGGGCTTTCAGCATCAAGGCAGCCCATTTGGTTGCACGGGCTCCGTTTATAGACGGTGCTTCAGGCAGTAATGGAGCTATTTCGGTACATTCCTTAATAATATAGTCGTATAACTCGGCTTCGGTAGAACGAGGATATTGCATGGCGGTGATATCCATTCCAGCTTTATATTCGAACACTTCATCACCTACGATAGGCATACCACCCATACCGCGACACATATTAAAATAGGTCCAGGCTCTTAAAAAGCGAGCCTCCCCTTCGATGGAAAGTTGTACATCCTTATCCAATACCTTGGCTGCACGCACACCTGCCAGGAATTGGTTGATGTTACGGATCAGTCCATAATCGTACACGCGCCACTGGGTATCGCTGAATGTCTGCGTGTTATCCGGACCACCATCCGACCGACATGCCTCATCTAAAAGTATATATGAATAAGAGTCTTCAGTATTTTGTCCCCATCTAACACGACCGTAGTAATTGGCCAAAACTGATTTAATCATGTTTGCATCACCAAAAACCTGATCTTCCGTAAGAATCTGATCCGGATCTCTTTCCAGAAAATCGGAGCAGCTTCCGAAGGACAAAGCTAAAGCGGCTACAGCCGTTAAAATATAATGTTTCTTCATCTCATTTAAAATTTAAGTGTTAAACCAAGGTTCACAATTCGGGTTGTTGGATACTGAAGTCCATTTTCACTTGTAATTTCAGGGTCTGTACCGTTTATATTAGCAAATGTAAGCAGGTTCTGACCGGAAACATACAGTCTTAATTCTGAAATCAGGAATTTTTCCAATACCTGTCGTGGAATTGTATAACCAAACTCTAAATTTCTAAGTTTCATGTAGCGGATGTTGTGCATCCAGAAGGTACTGTTCCAATAGTTACTATGGCTACTGTTACCGATTAACATCGTTGGATATTTACCCGGAATCAATGCGCTGTTAGCATCGGTTATATCAGACAATCTCCAGGTGTTTTCCATGTAATACTGAGAGTTGTTACCTCCGTCGTGGAACGGATTACGTTGTTCCCAGTCTTGTCTCCAGCTGGCCAATGCGCCTCCTGTCAAGTCGAATGCCAGGTCGAATCCTTTGTATGCAAATGAGAAGTTCATACCGAAGTTAAGTACTGGAGTAGAACCCTGGCGGTAACCGATGGGACGTTCGTCCATACCGTTAATCACCTTATCACCGTTCTGGTCTTTGTACTTGATATCACCCGGGCGAAGAGTCTTGTTACCCTGACGGTCGTTATCAATTGGCCAGGAAGCAATTTCTTCCCATGTCTGGAACTGACCATCGGCTTCAAGTCCCCATGACAGATAACCGAAACGCTCGTTAATAGAATTACGGTATACATTCCATGAATTGCTGAAACGAGGTTTGTACTGGTTCCAGTCGTAAAAACGAGAATAGGTAACGTTTGCACCAATAGAATAAGAAAGATCGCTGATCTTATCGCTCCAGCGGGCAGATGCGTCGTAACCTAGATGCATATCCGAGTTCAGGTTTTCTTTAGGCAAACCGAACCCAGCTTCCGACGGGATCAATACGTCGTAACGCGATGCCGGCAAACCGGTACGTTTACGTTGGAAGAAGTCGAATGTTCCGGTTAATTTACCATCAACAAAGCTTGCATCGAAACCAATATCCAGGATCTTTGCTTCAATCCATGAAAGCGTTGTTACAGGTAAACCTCTGGGAACACTACCGATAGTATATTTCCCATCAATTACTGAGCCTCCATTTTTATAGTTATATCCACTCATAAAGTCAAATGCTGAGTACCCTGATACATTATCGTCTCCCATCATACCGTAAGAACCTCTCAATTTCAAGTCGCTTACTATAGCACCGATTTTAGTATCTTTCCAGAAACCCTCTTCGGATATTCTCCAGCCCAAAGATCCGGATGGAAAGAATCCCCAACGGTGATGAGGAGGAAATTTCCATGATCCGTCGTAGCGAGCAGAAAGTTCTACCAGGTACTTATTGGCAAAGTCATAATTTACACGACCAATCCAACCCAGACGAGCTTCGGTATTATTACCGGTATCGTTATAAGTATCCATGGTTTCGTAAGTAATCAAATGTAATGCATTAGATGCAGGAATTGCATGTACCCAGTTAGAAGGACTATCTCTTTTAATCGATTCCAGACCAACTACAGCTGCTACATTATGATTTCCAAACGTTTTATTATAAGCTAACTGAACATTGGTGGTAAGTTCTTCCACCATAGCTGTTGTGCGCTCTCTCCATGGATTGTTATTTTCAAACATCACCGGATAGGTGTCTGTTGCTTCGTCGTAACGATACAACTTATAGGTATACTCCTGGTTGTCATGCTTTCTGTTGGCCAG
>JACCEE010729368.1_pt1 | contig 13023 bp, 13 predicted proteins | sample 7449931 | NCBI WGS metagenome assembly JACCEE01 (sample SAMN15323457, study PRJNA562643) | freshwater metagenome | isolation source: river surface water | place: USA:Blue River Watershed | collected 2017-08-19 | reverse complement strand
GTACATCGCTTCGCGAAGTTCCGGATTCCTCCAGTCGACCTCGGGCTGATGCCGGGTAAAGGTCGCGAGATACCATTCGTCGGTCGCCTCGTTTGGCCACCAGGCACTCTTAAACTCGAACTGGCAAACCCAGTTATTCGGCTTTGGCAGGGGTTTGCCGGTAACTGGGTCGTGCATCGGCTTCCAGATATACCAGTCATGCTTCGGGTTATCCTTGGCGGTCCGCGCTTCCTCGAACCAGGGATGACGGTCCGAGGTATGGTTGATAACAAGATCGAAAATGATTTTCAGCCCGAGCGCGTGCGCCTCGCGGATCAGCGCACGGGCGTCGTCGATCGTGCCGAATATCGGGTCGACCTCTTGGTAGTCGCTTATGTCGTAGCCGAAATCATCCATTGGCGACTTGAAGAAGGGAGAGACCCAAAGGGCGGTGACGCCAAGGCTTTTCAAGTGGCCAAGCCGTGAAACGATGCCCGGCAGGTCACCTATTCCGTCTCCGTTGGAGTCCATGAAGCTTCTGGGATAGATTTGGTAAAAGACTGCGGTTTTCCACCAGGGAAGGCTCATAACATGCGTCTCCGTCCGGCTCACTCGGCGATCGAAACCCTGTTCCGACCGTTCTGCTTAGACGCGTAAAGCGCCTTATCGGCGCGGTCTACGAGGTTTTTCGCCGTCTGGTCCCGCCCTTTGTCGTACTCGGCGACGCCGGCGGAAACGGTAAGCGATAGGTGTAGTTCGTCGTAGAAAATGTCGAGGTTTGCTATGGAGGACCGTATGCGCTCGGCTATCTTCTCGGCGGCTGCGATCGGGGTGTCGCAGAGCATGACGACGAATTCCTCCCCGCCGTAACGCGCGGCCATATCCTGGTTTCTGGTGTTTTGCTGAATCACGGAAGCCACTTTCTGCAGCACGACGTCGCCGCACGCGTGTCCGTACGTGTCGTTGAATTTCTTGAAGAAATCGATGTCGAGCATTATGACGGACATTGGGATTCCCTGCGAGTCGCAGGTCTCAAGCTTTTCCATTAGCACCGTGTAAAAATAGTGCTTGAGCTTGAGGTGCGTCATCATGTCGGTAGTCGTCATCTCGAGGAGGGCCGCGTTGCTGATCGCGATCGCCGCGAGGGAGGCGATGTTGAGGATATGCTCTTTCTCGTAGGCGGAGTAGGGCTCGGCCGTAATCTGCTCGCCGAGCACGAGAATGCCGTTGATGTGATTCTTCGCCTTTAACGGCACGACGAGCGTGGGCGCGAGCGCGATGAGGCAGTCGATCGAGCCGTCCAAGCCGACCGCGTTCTTGATATCGTCCATGGTCATGCATGAATTTTGCTGATTCAGCAACTTGATCAGAGGATGCTCTTCCGGAATCGCGTAGTCGTAGTCGTTCTGCAGTTCGAATCCGCAGTAGTTACGGTTAAGCTGGAAATTTGAGGCGTCGAAGTTTTTTTTCGTGAAAATGGCGACGCCGAGGGTTTTCATCTGACCCATGCAGGTGTAAAGGAGCGCTTCGATCAACGTGGAGAAATCGATTACCGAGTTTAGGCTTTTTGAAATTTCGAGGAGCTGCTTCAGATCGTAGATCTGTTTTTCCGCGGAAGCGCCAGCGCCGGATGCTTTAGATTTGGCCATATTTTTGATCAACTCTCCGTTTGTTCAGCGAGGCTGACAGGAACAGACAACGTCCCTACTATAGCATATTTCTTCATTATTTCAAGAAAATTGCGAAAAACTCCAATTTCTTTCTCGAGCCACGCGTAGGATTCTTGATTCTTTGACGACATCGAGAGAGCGCGGACATTCGTGATGAAATCCGGCACGGGCTTTTTATTGTCTTCGATGATGATCGTCGCGAAGTTGTACGTCTCCGCGAACTGATTCACCGCCTGCTGAACGAAGGCCTTCGCGTGAGCGTTCATGTTTTCGACCATTTTGCGCAAAGGCTTCTCAAAGTCCATTCCCTTCTCGAGCTCCGTCAGATACCCGGTCACGATCTTAACGCTGCATGGTTGGTTATCGCCGAACAGGCTCTCAAACTCGGATATTTTCGCGGGAAGGGACTCGCAATAGTAGTACGACGTCGCAAGCGAGGATTGCAGGCTTCGGTTGTTGAAGTATCCCTCGACGATCGCCGATTGCAGCATCTGCCGAAAATGCGGCGCGAAAAAAACCTTGGAGAACGTCTTGATTATCTGCAGTGGCTTAATCCATTCGAGCGAGAGCGTCGTGAATTCCTGAAGGATGTCGTTCGTCTGGTCATTGTATCCCGCGAGGGTCTCGAGTTGGCGCTGGCCGAAGGTGCCCATGATCATGGTTTGGATCTCCCTGTCCTGTTTGTCCTTAAGGAGCTTTCGGGAGTCGCTGTGAAAAAACTCCGTGATCCTGTTTTTATACTCGAGCAGGTAGTCCGTCTTGAAGTCGGGATGCTGTGGTACGAAGTCGGGATCGTTCTTCGCCACGCGTATTATCGCGAGCAGGACTTCCTTGCCGAGGCGTTTCTGCATCAGCCAGAGGATTGCCTGGAATATTTTCTGAATGCGCGCGGACGCCTCGTCGATCGTCGGCGCGTCGTTTTTCTTGGTGTCGAGTACGATGATGAGATCGATCGTGGACGGCGAAAGGTCCAAGCCCGAGAGGAGGTAGTAGAGGTCGAGCAGCGCGGGAATCACCTCGCTTACCTCGATCTGCTTAAAGCTCGGCGACTCAACCGTTGAATCCTGGCCTACGTACGCCCTAAAAGCGGGATCGAAAGCGGAGAAGAAACCGTTAAAGTCGAATTGGCAAAAATCCGCGACCCGATCCAGCCTTTCCAGTATTTTCGACGCTTGCTGCATCGTAGGGCTCTCAAGGGACTTGAGGAACTGCGTGAATTTTTTCGCCTGTTCCTCGATGACCCGCTCGGGGGGAAGCGGTTGGGCGATCATTGCCTTGCCGCGCTCGGTGAACAGAAAGCCCTTGCGCGCCGCCCTTTGCTCGTCGGTAAACGCGAGTTCAAGCAAGTAATCCCGATAGCGTTCGGCGACACGCCTGTCCTGACTCGCGATCGTTTCGTTTAGAACGTCGCGTACGGGTTTCAGGAATTGGCTCATTTGGTACAGGGTCGTGGGAAACGCGGGTAGGAGAAACCCGTCCGCGCGGAATATCGGCGGGTCGAGGGCCTTAAGGCTCGAATGGAGCTGCCTGAGTTGGTGCTTTTTTTTGTATTCGGGAGACGAGGAGGAAAAAATGGACTCGATCAAATCCTCGAACCATTCCCGGAGCGCGGCTAAAAACCCCATAGGCTATCTTAATCGTATGAGGGTGTTTTAGCAAGCAACGGGGCATCCCCGTGGTTTCTTTTACCGTTTTACGCGAAAGTAAAATCCCTTCGCGCGAAGATTTCCCGGTACTCGGATACGGTCGAGGCGTGGACCAGCTCCATGCGGAGCGCCGCGCCGCCTTCGATGCCCTTTGAGTACGCGCAAAAGCGTTTGCGCATCTCCCTGCACGCGATTTGCTCGCCGGAGTCGGCGACGAGTTGGAGGAGTTCCCTCCAGCCGGCCTCTATGCGCCGCGCCGCCGGAATCTCGGCGTAGGCGCCGGAGATCAGCAGATCCTTCGTTTGGGTAAAGATAAACGGATTGCCCATCGCGCCTCGCGCGAACATTACCCCGTCGCAGCCGGTCGAGGCCAGCATGTCCCGCGCCGCCTCAGGGGAAAAGAGGTCTCCCGAGCCAAAGACCGGTATACCCGGACGGCTTGAGTGGACGAGGGCGGAAAGCTCCCCGAGCAAGTCCCATCGGGATGAGCCCTCGTAGCCTTGGGCTTGCGTGCGCGGGTGCAGCGTTATCGCCGAGGCTCCCGCGTCGAGCGCCGCCTCCGCCGCCTCTTTCCAGGACAACGGCGTTCGCGCGTCCCAGCCAGAGCGGATTTTAACCGTTACGGGAACCTTTCCCGCGACCGCGTCCACGACCGCGCGCGTAAGCGCGCCAAGGCGTTCGGGGTCTCTCGTCAGGGCTGAGCCTGCGCCGGTTTTATGGATTTTCGGTACGGGACAGCCCGCGTTGATGTCTATGCAGTCCGTGGTGGTTTTTTCCAGCACGATACGCGCGGCGGCGGCGACGCGGTCGGGCTCGCTGCCAAAAAGCTGCACGGCGTAATGAAGCTCGCTCGGCGAGCGGAGCATGAGGTTCTCGGTTTTACCCGAGCCGCGCACGAGGGCTTCGGCCGAAACCATCTCGGTATAGGTAAACGACGCGCCGCATTCCGAGCAGAGGGCCCGGAACGCGCGGTCGGAGTACCCAGCTACCGGCGCGAGGAAAAGATTGCCGGCAAGCTCGAGATTTCCGATTTTGACGGGATGATAGAGACTTGAAACCGAGTCGCTCATTCAGGAAGACGGAAGAATTTGCAACTATTGGTCCAAAGCTGCGCCGCGAGCGCCTCGACGTCCATCTCCAGCATTTCCGCGAGGAATTTTACCGTAGACGGGGTATACGAGGGCATGTTGCGCTTTCCGCGATAATCCGCGGGGACCATGAACGGGCTTTCCGATTCGACGAGAATTCTGTCCACGGGCAACGAGAGCACCGTTTCGTGCAGGTTTCGCGCGTTTCGGTAGGTCAGGTTTCCGGCGAAAGAGAAATACAGGTTTAGGTCGAGCGCGATGCGCGCGTATTCGGCGTCTTCCGAATAGCAGTGCAAAACGCCACCGGCGTCGGGAAGGCGTTCGGCGAGGATGTCGAGAACGTCCTTTCCCGCGTCGCGGTTGTGGATGATGACGGGCATATTAGCCTTGTTCGCGAGCTCGAGTTGGGTGATAAAAAGCTCTATTTGCGAGCGTTTGTCGCCGAATTTACGAAAATAGTCGAGACCGATCTCCCCGAGCGCGACGACGCCCGGGAGTTTGAGCCCGTCTTCGATCGTGCGAATCCAATCCCGGCCGGGATTGGTCACCTCGGAAGGGGAGACTCCTATGGCGTGATATACCGAGGAGGCAGACTTGAGCGTGGGATAGACCACGCTGAAATCATGCAGGCTGTTGCAGATACTGACTATACGGGTAACCTGGGCCTGTTTGGCTTCCTGTATTACGCGGAGTTGTTCGATAGGGTCATCATAGATAAGCCCTATGTGAGCGTGAGTATCAAAAACTTGCATGGCTGACATCCGGATCGCGAGTGGTTACCGCCCGAACGGGCGGTCTGATCAATATCCTTACTGGACAGTAGGAATTGCTTTAAACATAGCACAGGGGGGGGGTGACGTCAATGAAAAATGGGATTCGAGGGCTTTTTGCAGGTTTGACAGCTTTTTTTGTTCTATGATATGATATGAACCTTAGGGATGTCGGAGGAAGGGAGGACTAGTGCCCAAGACACGAGGTTATAAACGGGTCGAGAACAATATCGTTCGTTCCATTGGCCGGTTTTTAAAAAATTGCTTTGTCTCCATCGGCAACGGTTTCTCGGCCATTTCAAGAGGCGGTAGGCGTAAGCTTACCATCATGGTCGTCCCGCACTCCCAAAAGCGCGTCGTTAACTTTCAGACCACGTTCTTTTCCCTGATCTTTTTCGTTACCTTAATCGTGGGTATTCTCGTTTCGTTTTTCTGGTTTACGCGCCAGACGATAGTCTCCGAGAAGAACTATACGCAGCTTCAGCAAGAGGCGCGCGAAACAAGGGCCAGTCTCGATAGGCTTAAGGATGAAACCGGGAACCTTCTTAAGGCCGCGCAGAACTTCCAGTCTGCCTTCTCTGGTACCTTGTCCCTTATTGGCCTCGACAATACCGCTTCCGCCTCCAAGAGCAATATCCAGAACGGTGACCTTTCGTCGCTGTATAACGTTAAGGAAACCGCGCAGGGCTCGGTCAAGGAAATCGCCGAGTTGCAGCGCCTTACCGGCTACCTCGAGAATTCCGTCCAACCCATCGAGGAGATCGGAAAGCTGCTCGACTCGCAGAGCGCGCTGTTCTCCGATATCCCGAGCCTGTGGCCCATTCAGGGCGGTATTGGGCACGTATCGATGACCTTCGGCCAGAACCGCCATCCGTTTACCGGCCAGTGGTATATCCATAAGGGCGTCGACCTTTCCACCTATCGTTCCGGCGACGCGATCCTCGCGTCGGCCGACGGACAGGTCGTCACGGTTGAGTATGATCCCGGTTTCGGAAACTACGTAATCATCAAGCATAAACACGGTTTTTACACCCGATACGCTCACATGCAGTCGTTCCGCGTCCAGCGCGGGCAGTACGTGCAGCAGGGTCAGGTTATAGGCTACATCGGCAACACCGGCGTTTCGACGGGCCCGCATCTCCATTACGAGGTGCATATCGGCTCGGACGTCGTCGATCCCATGAAGTACCTTAACATCAAGGCTTCTAGCGATAAATAAATAGGGGCGATCGTGGCTATCCAGGCTGTTGATAATGTTTCCATAAATACCATCGTTGGTCCCGGTTCCTTTATCCGGGGAGAGTTGAGAATCTCCGGTTTTATCCGCATCGACGGGGACATCGACGGCAACCTCGAGACTCCGGGTCGCGTGATTATCGGCGAGAACGCGCGTATCCGCGGCGACGTGAACGCGGCGATGGTCACCATCGGCGGCGTGGTGCAGGGCGACGTCGTCGCTCCCGAGGGGGTCACGATACTTTCTTCCGGGATGGTTATCGGCGCCGTGTACACAAAGCGGCTTCAAGTGGAGGAATCGGTCATTCTGTCCGGTCCCTGCTTCGCGGTGAACGACCAGGACCGCCTGGACCGCGCGCTATCCGAATATCGAAACAGAAAGGCGTATTCATCCTCGTACGGAGCCCCGGGTCAGGGGCGCTCCTGATGGCCGGATTCGGTTCGGTAGACGCCTCCTCCCCGTTCTTCGCGTCACTCGCGAGTCAGGCCGCCGTCAAATCCGGCGCCGCGCAAACGAGCGAGGGAAAGAAAAAAGAAAAGACCGCGATCCGGCGCTTTGACCGGCTCGTGAACGACGAGATAGAGGAGTCGCGGAGGGTCGCCGAGGCGGCCCTTCCCGCGCGTTTCGACGGACTCTCGCCCGAGAAAATCCTTGAGAGGCTTCTTGACGACGTTCATTCCGCCGGCGACGCCTTGAAGGAAAAACCCCTACCGGACAACATCGTGGCGTACAAGGACGCCGTCCGGACTTTTGTCCGGTATGTCGTGGACCGGGCGTTTACCGTCACCGAGAGCACCTCGGGAGGAAATATCCTCAAGCGCAAGAAATTCACGCAGGTGCAGGTGATCGACGAGAAACTGGAGCAGATGGCTGCAGGGATCCTTTCCAACCAAAAGTCGCAACTGGGACTGTTGGAAAAGATCGAAGAAATCAATGGGCTGCTCGTGGACTTGATGTCCTAGGCGGTTCCGGAAGGAAGAAAGATGGGTTCCGATTTTGAAGATATGCACGAGGATCTTTCCAAGCTGGAAGACCCGCAGGGCGAAACGATCGAGGTTGCCTCGGGCAATTTCGTGTATCCAGACCCGATGTATCACCTTAAGCTCGAATATTCGAGCGAGAGCCTGTACGCGACTCATCCGACGATCGAGCTTGCGCAGGGCGATTACGTCATGGTCCCCACTCGATACGGCAAGGATCTCGCGCTCGTGATGGGAAAGGTGCGCGTGCCGATAGGCATTCGCCCCGACGACGTAGTCGTAATCGACCGGAAAGCCGACGAGTCCGACCTTTCTAAAGCCGCGGACCTTCGCGAGAAAGAGGATCAGGCGTTCCGCCTTTTTCGCGAGAAGGTCGCCCAGCACCGTCTTGAGATGAAGCTGATCGCGACCCATTACCTGATCGACGAGCCGAAGATTCTCTTTTTCTTCAGTTCGGAGAACAGGGTCGATTTCCGGGATCTCGTGAAGGATCTTGTGTCCGTCTTTAAGATGAGGATCGAACTCCGGCAGATCGGCGTCCGCGACGAGTCCAGGATCACCGGCGGTCTCGGCGTTTGCGGCCGGCCCTATTGCTGCCATTCCGTTACCGATAAGCTGAGGCCCGTTTCCATCAGGATGGCCAAGGACCAGAATCTCTCGCTTCACTCGCTCAAGATATCCGGTCAGTGCGGCCGCCTGCTTTGCTGCCTTGCCTACGAGCACGATTGGTATTGCGAGGAAAGGAAGAGCCTGCCAAACGAGGGAATTCGACTGTATTACGACGAGGTTAACTTCCGCGTCACCGAGGTTAATCCCCTGACGCGCATGATTCGCCTGCAGGGCGAAGATGGCCGCGTGCTCGAGATTCCCTCATCGAGGATGTCTCGCGTCGACGGCAAGTGGAGAATAACTTAATTTCTTAAAACGTACAGACCATGATGGTTCTGGGCGACTCCGTCGTCCAGGCCGCCTTGGAGAAGTCGGCGTAGCGCGCGCATTCGGTAAACCCGGCCTCGCGCGCGTACGCCTCAAGCTTTTCCGATCCGACCGCGAAATACTCAAGTCCTTTCTTCAGACGAATCGCCTTTCCGCTTCCCAATTCCAACGCCAATCCCAGCTCGAACTTACCTCCGCCGAGAGGAAGCCATGACTCGTTGAGTCTAACGCGAACCGAACCTCGCGGGGGGAGCAGCACGGCCTTGTTGCTTTCATATTTGTCCAGGTTGAGAACCTCAATGACGAACGCGCCGTTTTTGGCGAGCAATTTCCGCGCGTCGTGAAAGAATTTACGCAGTAAAGTTTCGTCCCCAATGGACGGGAGTAGGTTGTCCAGGCATCCGATTAGGTTGAAAGAGCCATCCTTGAGGTATCGGGGCATATCGAGGGTCGACATCTCGAAGAAGCGAATCGTGGAGACTGAACGTTTCATCCGTCGCTTCGCGGTTTCTATCATCTCCGGATTGCGGTCGATCCCGGTAACGTCGATTCCCGCCTGGGCAAGCGCGTTTTCAAGGTTGCCGGTGGCGCACCCTATGCCCAGATACCGGCTCATCGGGGCCGGTTTTCCGCCCGTCGATTCCTTTCTCGACTCAATTACGTCGAGTAAAAATTGCCGTGCGGCGGAATCGGTGGGAAACAACTCATCATAGTATTCGATGATCGCCGTGTAATAATCCTGAAGCGTCTCAAGTAATGGAGCGGAGTCTGATCCGCGGGACGGATTGTAATTCATTTTGATCTCCTTACCTTAGGCGTTGACCTATTCGATATAATTTTATACAATAAAAAAAGGACGATATGAAAGAGCCAGAAACAATTATCACCATTTGCATGGGCAGTTCATGTTTTTCTCGCGGAAATAACCTCAATGCTGAAATTATAGAACGTTTTTTACGCGAGCACAAACTTGATACCCAGGTTGAAATTCGGGGGTGCCTGTGCAGCGAACACTGCAAAACGGGTCCTAATATACTGATTGGGGATAAGTTGATCGGCGGGGTACAACCCACCATGATCAATGACCTCCTGGAGCACATGCTGCTGCGGAAACCAAAATGAATTTCCAGAGTCCGGTCTTTACTGAAAAAACGCAATGCCAAGACTGCTATAAATGTATCCGTGAATGCCCGGTAAAGGCAATACGGGTTGAAAACGGGCACGCGATGGTGGTCTCCGACCTCTGCGTGCTCTGCGGGCACTGCGTCGAAGCTTGCCCCGCGGGGGCAAAGCGGGTCCGCGACGACCTTGCGCGGGCAAAGCAGCTACTCCGCCTTAAGGATCGGGTTATCGTTTCTCTTGCGCCATCCTTCGCCTCCGAGTTCGCGCACATCAGCCCGGCCCGGCTCGTGTCCGCGATGCGTAAGCTTGGGTTTTACGGCGTGTCCGAGACCGCCGTCGGCGCCGACCTGGTGTCGCGGCGCATCGCGGGGGATTTTGCCGAGGCCGCGAGGGAGTCTGGACAGAGGCTCTTTCTCTCTTCGGCGTGCCCGGCGGCCGTGGAATACGTTAAGCGATATATGCGCCGGTACGCGCCGTTTATTACCGACCGGGCGTCGCCACTTTTGGCGCACGCCAGGTTTCTCCGCGAAACCTACGGGGAGGATATCGGCATCGTGTTCGTCGGTCCCTGTATCGCGAAAAAGCGCGAGGCGGACGTGTGGCAGACGATAGACTGCGCCATCGGGTTTGGCGACCTTCGTCGGTGGTTGGAAGACGAGGGTCTTGATCCGGCTAAGGAAGCCGAAGATCCTGCGGACGATTTGGGGTTTATCCCGTTCCGCGCGGCAAAGGGAGCCCTTTACCCGGTGGACGGCGGAATGATAGCGAGCGTGAAAAAATACCCTGGAGCCGAGGCCGCGTTCATGATGTCGGTCGCTGGGTTGGATCAAATCAACAAAGCCCTGTCAGGCCTCGATCCCGAGAGTCTTGCCGAACCTTTATTCATCGAGATGCTTTCGTGCCCGGGCGGCTGCGTCAACGGACCGCAAACGACGAGGCCCGCGCCGACCTCGCTTCGCAGGATCAGCCTGCTCGGCTACGCCATGGGCGCGGCGGATACCCTCGAGGCGCGGGAACCGAGCCTAAGGGACACGCTGCCGGTCGCCGTCGCCGATAACTTGCCCCATTCGCCCGAGGAAATCGGGCTTGCGCTTAGGCAGGTCGGGAAGTATTCCGGCGAGGATGAACTGAACTGCGGCAGCTGCGGGTACGATACCTGCAGGGGCTTCGCGGCCGCGATGCTGGACCGACGGGCCGAAAGGACGATGTGTGTCTCGTATATGCGTAAGCTCGCTCAGAAAAAAGCCAATGGGCTGATTAAAACCATGCCCTCGGGAGTCGTGATTTGCGACTCGTCCCTGCGCATAATAGAATGTAATCAGAATTTCGCGAACCTTATGGGCGAGGAAACGGCGATGATGTTCGAGGCAAAACCCGGAATGGAAGGCGCCGATCTCGAGAGGATTACCGGGCTCTCCCGCTTCTTTCGCGACGTGCTTTCTGAGGACGGCCCGGACGCCGTCGAGCACGAGCTTCGCGAGGGTAAAAAAATTTTCCACGCGACGGTGTTTTCGCTAGAGCGCGGGGAAAGCGCGTGCGGCGTCATCCAGGACGTGACGGCGCCGCAGATCCAGCGCGACCGGGTGATTAAGCAGACTCAGCGCGTCATAGATAAAAACCTCGCCGTGGTGCAGAAGATCGCGTTCCTACTCGGCGAGAACGCCGCGGAGACTGAGGCGACCCTCAACTCCATTATGGAGTCGTTCATGGAATCTGAGGAAGAGCGATGAAAGGCGACGCGACGGCCCCTTTCATCGAGGTGGGGCATTACCAGGCGCGCAAGCACTCGCAATCGGCGGGCGGGGACGCGTTCTTCTCCCAGAAGGGCGACCCGGACGGGAGGGTGATCACGGCGCTCTCCGACGGGCTTGGCTCCGGCATTAAGGCCGGGGTGCTCGCGACGCTGACGGCGACGATGGCGATGAAGTTCGTCGCGCTCGACATACCCATCCGACGCGCCGCGAACATCATCATGAATACCCTGCCCGTCTGCAAGGACAGGGGGATTAGCTACGCGACCTTCACGCTCGTCGACGTCGGTCCGAACGCGCCGGTGCGTATCATGGAATACGACAATCCCGGTTACGTGCTTCTGCGCCAGCGCACGGTGATCGAGCCAATAAAGCAGCGTTCTCGCATTGAGAGGAAGAACCAAAAGCACGCGCCGAACCGCGAGGCGTTCTTGGACTATTCCGAGTTCACCCCCTTGCCCGGCGATCGTTTGGTTTTTTTTTCCGACGGCGTCACGCAGGCGGGAATGGGAACGAGACAGTATCCCATGGGATGGGGAATCGAAAACGTTCAGAAATTCCTCACGGAAGAGACTTCGATAAAGCCGGACGTGAGCGCTAGGGATCTCGCGAGAGACCTGGTGCGAGAGGCCCTCGCGCGGGATGGGTATCGCGCCATGGACGATATCACGTGCGGCGTGGTTTACTTTAGGAGCCCGCGCGATTTGCTTATCATGACCGGACCACCGGTTAACCCGGAGAGAGACGCGGAGATGGCTCACGAGTTTTCCTCGTTCAAAGGGAGAAAGATCGTGTGCGGCGGCACGACCGCCAACATACTTTCCCGGCAGTTGAAGAGGCCCGTAAGAATCCTGATGCGCGACCTTGACCCGAAGATCCCGCCGATGTCCGAAATGGAAGGCGCGGATCTCATCACCGAGGGAATCATAACACTGGGGTGCGTCGCCGATACCCTCGAGAGGGCTTGCGAGGCGGGGGGTAGCTTGCCTGAGGCGCAGCGGCAGAACGGCGCGACGCGGATCATCGAGGCGATGCTCGATAGCGACCGTATAACGTTTCTTCTTGGCACCAGGATAAACGAGGCCCATCAGGACCTGAACATGCCGGAGGAACTCGAGATCAGGCGTAATATCGTGAAGAAGATCCGGAAGTCGCTCGCCGAGCATTATCTTAAGGAAGTTATCGTCCGCTATATTTAGCGGGTGTAAGGGGAGACATATATGGACAGGAAAATACGCGTTTCGATTTGCTCCGGCACCGCTTGCTTCGTGATGGGAGCCTCTGATCTTCTTTTGCTGGAGGAGAGCCTGCCGCAATCCCTACGGTCGTTCGTTGAGATAGACGGCTCGACGTGCCTGGGCTTTTGCCGCGACCGCGCCAAGGGCAAGGCGCCGTTCGTTCTCATCGACGGGGTGGTCATGTCGGAAGCGACCCTTCCGAGGCTTATCGCCAGGATACGGGAACTCGCAGATGCTCAATCTTAACAACAACGCCGCGCTGATCAGGCGCGAAATCCTGGTCCGCATCGCCCGTCTGCAGCTGGAGGGCCGGCTTGAGGAAGGCGTGCGCGCGATTCCGCGGGAGATGGCCCCTAAGGGAAGCGAGCCCTTTCGCTGCTGTATATACCACGATCGGGCGATCCTCGAGACGAGGGTGATCGCGAGGTTGGGTCACAGCGTGGAGGAGTACGACGGCGAGCGCGAGCTATCGGAATACGCGCGCGACGCGCTTGCGCGCGAGCGGCCCACCGAGCCCATGCTGACGGTCCTCGACGAGGCGTGCAACGCGTGCGTCAAGACGCATTACATGGTGACCAACGCCTGCCAGGGCTGCGTCGCCCGCCC
>JACCEE011319930.1_pt1 | contig 13025 bp, 7 predicted proteins | sample 7449931 | NCBI WGS metagenome assembly JACCEE01 (sample SAMN15323457, study PRJNA562643) | freshwater metagenome | isolation source: river surface water | place: USA:Blue River Watershed | collected 2017-08-19 | reverse complement strand
CAACCTGAAAGTGATTTGCAACACTTATTCAGTGCAGAAGGACTGGCACAGCGGGCTACGTTGTTGAAACAAGCCCTGTTATCACCTTACAGTGCCAGCATTAAAAAAATTGCCGCCCACGACCCTTTGTTATTATCTATCAATGGTTTATTGCAAAAATCGACGCATTTTTTTAACGCCACCACTTCGCAATCGACGTATCAAAATTTAATTTTTGAAACAATCCCAACCGGCATGGATGTGCCGACACAAACACACATTCAGCAGCAAATTATGACGCTTTTTGCACAACAAAAAGCAAAGTTTTCTGAAAACGTGGCTTTAGAAATGACCGGCGTGCCAGTATTTGCCAGTGTCACGCAAAACCGAATGCAGCAAGAAATTACCCTCATTAGCCTAATTTCCTCTGTAGCATTATGTGGCTTGTTTTTCTGGTTGTTTAAATCACTGCGCCTGCTATTTTGGGTTGCCGCATTGCTGGTGAGCGTGGTATGCAGTGCGTTGTTGGTTACGCAACTGGTGTTTGGATTTGTTCACACCCTGACTTTAGCCATTGGCACAACGCTTATCGGTATTTGTGTAGATTACCCGATTCACGCGCTGGTTCATGGAAAAAACAGCGATAAAAATCAATCAGTTAATTCAATAGAAAAAATTTTCCCGTCCATGCTGTTAGGGGGGGCAACCACCTTAATCGGCTATTTTGCCTTGGGTTTGTCGGGCTATCCGGGGTTTGAACAAGTCGCTGTATATGCAGGTGTTGGCATTGGCGTTGCTTTATTCCTGACGCGCTATGTATTGCCGGACTTAATTCCTGCCGGTGAAAAAGCCACAACGCCTCTTAAAGCAGCAAACCTCTGGTTGACTTTCGCACAGCAGCGGCGCGGCTATCTTATCCCCGCACTTGCAACAGCGTTGGTTATCAGTGTGTTAGCCTTGCCGTCGTTGCATTGGGTGGAAGATTTGCAGCAACTTACCCCAGAAATGAATCTCTTAAAAGCACAAGACGCACGCATTCGTTCACGGTTGGTGAGTGTTGAACCCGGCCGCTTCGTGTTAATCAGTGCGGATAATACAGAACAAGCTTTACAACGACTGGAAAAAATTTATCCGCTCTTGGATAACCTCAAAATACAAGGTCAATTGCAAGATTATTTTGGCTTGTATCCGTGGTTGTTATCCCGGCAACAGCAGCACGAAAACGCCCAACGACTTCATGCCACCTTAACGCCGGAAAACAAGCAACAGTGGCAACAGAGTTTAACCGCGCAAGGGTTATCGACTGAACACTTGGGCGCGTTAAATTATCCTTTAAAACAACCACTTACCGTAGAAAAAATCTTTGCAACACCGCTGGGACATGTACTTGACCACCAATTAATACAACAAGACCAACACACCTTAGCCATCATTTGGCTTGCAGAACATGACGCACAGACTTTGCAAAAAACCTTTGCTAATCATCCGTTTGCGCACTACATCAGTCACCGCGATTTATTAAACAACATGGCAGTGCATTATCAACGTCAGGCTTTTACACTGTTGCTGCTTGGATTGCTGCTGATTGTTGTTCTGTTGACGTGGCGGTATAAAAACCTGTGGCACGCCTTAGAAACCGTGGCTCCGGCGTTTCTGGCGGCGGTTTTTGTGCTGGCAGGCTGCGCCTTAGCCGGTGAGGCCATCAGCTTTTTACATCTGGTTGGTTTGCTGCTGATTGTGTCAATTGGAGTAGATTACGGCATTTTTTATCAAGAAAATCGCAGTCACAACCTGAACTTAACCTATCAAGCCATGACCGCTTCTATGCTCACCAGCAGCCTTGCTTTTGGCTGTTTACTGCTGGCGGACACAACGCTGTTGAAAATTTTGGCACAAGTGGTAACAAGCGGGGTTATTTTAGGCTTTTTGTTGTGTCCGTTGTTAATTCAAAAAACACCCGCACGCACATAAGGTATTTTTGCGTAAATGTGGTATCTTTTCGTAGATTAAAAAGCTGTGTTCATGGCATTAACATCATTTCCCCGTACACGGGGATTCATTAAATAAACAACATAGGCGATTTTGATGAGTGAAATAATTGAGGAAGTTCCCAGTCCTTTCTGTGGTGTCGGTACGGATGATTTAACCTTACAAGTGGACGGCTTAGCGATAACCGTAGTTGCTCAGGGGTGTGCGGTAAATACGCCCGCGTTTGAGCAAGCGATGGGTGACACGCAAGCGCGGATTAAAGGGCAAACGGTGAGTTTAACCGAGGCTGTAAATTATGCAGCAAATTTGCTGAAAAATAATTGCCCGGTGATTGGTGGCTGCGCAACCGATGTGAATGGTATGCGGGCTGTGTTAGCGTTGGCTGATAAAACAGGCGCTATTGTCGATAATGCGAATTTTAATGCCGCACGCAATAACTTGTTAGCTCTGCAAGATTCCGGTTGGATGAATACAACGCTGGCAGAAGTGAAAAACCGCTGTGACTTATTAGTTGTGGTTGGCACGGACTTAGAAGCCTTTGCGCCGCGCTTTTTTGCACGGTATGTGTGGACGGAAGCTATGTTTGTTGAACCGAGTCAACGGGAAATTATTTATTTAGGCACAGCTCCAAGCGGCACAGCCTCTACCGCGCCCGACGGTCGCGTGGCACAAGTGCTGCCTTGTGCGAATGTTGATTTACCGGAAGTCATTGCCGTGTTACGCGCATTAGTCAAAGGAAAAATCATTTCCGTATCAACCGTTGCTGGAATTGCGGTGTCGGCGTTACAAAATTTGGCGGATAAACTTAAAGCGGCAAATTATGGGGTAATAACGTGGGCGGCTGGGACATTAGGTTATCGGCAAGCGGATTTAACCGTGCAAACCTTGTCAGAAATGATTAAGGATTTAAACGTTACCACACGTTGTTCCGGTTTACCGTTAGGCGGTAAAGACGGCGATCAGACCGCTAATCAAGTATGTGGCTGGACAACCGGTTATCCGGCACGGGTCAGCTTTGCCAAAGGCTATCCTGATTACGAGCCATTTTTATATGATAGCCATCGCTTATTAGCAGAAAATGAGGCCGATGCGTTGTTGTGGGTGAATGCTTTTAATACCCAAGCGGTGCCGCCGGTGACGGATGTGCCAACCATTGTTGTAGGACGGTCGGGGATGACTTTTAGTCAAGAACCAGACGTATTTATTCCGGTTGCCACCCCCGGTATTGACCACACAGGTCATGCTTATCGTATGGATAACGTTGTAGCTATCCGCTTGAAAAAGTTAAGAAATTCAACCCTGCCGAGTACAGCGGCTGTATTACAAGCCATAGAACAAGCGTTATAGTTTAGGATATGACTGCTCAATGCTATTGGTGAGCAGTCATCTTTAGTTCCTCCGTGTACGAGTTAGCGTAATTGCTTGTGATGAAATGTGTCATGCCAATGAAAACCTTGTTAATTATTGAAGATGAAAAACTGCTCGGTTCAGAATTAGCGCGTCATTACAAAGCGCATGGCTGGGAAGTAACGTTGGTTGCTAATTTAAGCGAGGCGAAAAAACAACTGTTAAATCAACGCTTAGAGCCATTATTAATTTTATCCGACCTGAATTTACCCGATGGCAACGGTTTGGACTTTATGGAAACTTTAAAACCAACACTCGCGCACGCCGAATGGTTATTTTTAACCGGCTATGGTAGCGTGCCGGATTCAGTTAAAGCCTTACGCCTAGGTGCATATGACTTTTTAGAAAAACCTTGTGATTTAGAACGCCTTGATTTAGTCATCAACAGTGCTGCACGCAGTGCATCCATTCAACGGCGCGTGATCGACCAAACCCAACAGGGGCATCGCCGCTACACCCCGCAAGCGTATTTAGGACACAGTGAACAAGCACAGCAAATACGCCATTTATTAACCCGTTTAACACAAGTTCCGTTTAGCACTTTAATTATCAGCGGCGAAACCGGCACCGGCAAAGGCTTAGTAGCGAAAATTTTACATTACGGCGGCAACCGCGCCACCCAACCGTTAGTCGAAGTCAATTGCGCTGCTTTGCCGCGCGATTTATTGGAGTCGGAATTATTTGGTCACGAACAAGGCGCGTTTACCGGAGCCACTAGCCGTCATCGTGGTTTATTGGAGCAAGCTGACGGCGGCACATTATTTATGGATGAAATTGCCGAAATGCCTTTAGATTTACAAGCTAAATTATTAAAAGTCATTGAAGATCACAAATTTCGTCGTTTAGGCGGCGAAAAAGAAATTTCTGTAGATATTCAAATTATTGCCGCTAGTCATCGTGATTTGGAAAAAATGAGCGAAAATGGCGATTTTCGCAGTGACCTCTATCACCGCTTAAGCGTATTTAAAATTGCCTTACCGCCGTTACGCAGCGCAAAACAAGATTTAGACGAGTTGGTTCCGGCATTAATCGCTGAATATAATGTTAAAGCTGGACGCAAGGTCAGTCAGATTTCTGCCGCGATTTGGGAAAAATTAAAACAACATGACTGGCGCGGCAATGTCCGCGAATTACGCAATGTGATTGAACGCTGTGTCTTGTTTGCAGAAGATGCACAGCTCCCGATGCAATGGTTACAATTATGCGATAACCGCAGCGAAAAAACCGCTGGCGGCATATATCAAGACATGATTCAGCTACCACTGGATGGCAGTATGGCGTTAGATGATATGGATAGTTTTATTATCCAAACCGCCTTAGAACGCGCCGATTATAATTTAACCGCCGCCGCCCGCGCCCTAGGAACCACCCGCGAAACCTTGCGCTATCGTGTACGCAAATATCAGCTTAAAGGAGTGGAATAAAATATTTTTAAATCAAGTGGTTAGCGCAATATTGTGGGTAGATACTTATCCACCTACCCACAATCTAAATTAATGCCCCTACAAGCTTAATTTTCTGCAACTACAATCACTTTATCGCCCTCTTCAAATGTAATAAGTTGCTCTTTATGGGGATTAACTGTAATACCATAATTATGCGCTATCGAAAATGCCATATTCATTTTTCGATAACCAATCGCGGTTTCATTTTTCGCAAATGCCGATTCCAATACGGTATAAAAATTAACCGCCACCCCGGTTTGCACATAATCACTGGCATTTTTTAAATAAATTTCAGAGCCTTCTGCTTCAAATAAAATATCAAAAACTTGTTTTAATTCGCGCGACTCGGATAATTGCGATAACAGCTTACTAATTAAATTGTCACTGATAATAAAATCATCCGCTTTAGTCACCGCCGCCAATTCTATATTGCGTTGATCACACATTTCACTCACAATATTTAACTTTTTATGTGCACTTTCGGCAATATTTCTAATATGCAATAATGCAATTAAAGTTTTCGCATCTGCCTCTTGCAAATTTAAATGTGGATAACTTAATAAAATCACATTATCAAAAGACAATAAATCACTCTCTAATAATACGGCTTTTTCGGCAATATTACCTTCGGTGATGCGTAGATTTTGTTTTACAGTAATATGTTTTAATTCTGCCTGAATTTTATCAACTTCTGCGTTTTCTAAAATAATATGTAAATCAGACCCTTCGGCAACATATTCCTCTAATTCACGCACAATAATTTTAGCGCGATTATTCCAGCCCAAAATTAAATTACGCTCCCGTTTAATTGAGCTGATATGCGGTGTTGTTGCAATATATTGTTTAGCAATCGCAACATTTTGTTCTTCCGAATAAAAAATTTCACTGTCATCTGCGGAAATGGTTAAAATTTGATCGCCAGTTTCAATCAGCGTATTCGGCTGTGGATTAATTAAAATATCGCCACTGTGTTTTAACAGTCCGATAACGGCGGATTTTTTATAGGAATAACAAGCTTGTTTATAGGTTTTACCTATTAATTTGTTTTCGCTGGAAAAATATAATTCATCGCCTACATAACTGAGTAATTGGGTATAAATAATACTTAAACCCGATTGGCGACAGGTTTGTGCGGTAATTCGTGCCGCTAATTCGGGGGTTAATATATAACAGGCTTCGCCTTTGCCGACTAATTCCGCCGCTTCTAAATTTTCTTTTTCTTCAATTTCAGCAACAATATGATATTTCTCTGGACGACGATTTGGGTTATGCGTAATGGCTAATACGCATTTAATAACATAAACATCTGGATTTTCGTTTTCCGGTGATAATACGATAATGGAACGTGAGGCATGTACATTCACGATGTCAAGGTTAATTAAGTCTTGTGGGTCGCCAGTTCTACAAATGACTTTAGTGTTTTTGGTATCCGGGCAGTTATCGCGAATTTCGTCTTCCATTTCGACTTTATCTTTATCGGCAAGGATAACGATGCGCGGATTGGTTTCGCTTTCGTTAGAAATGACTAATTCGGTAATGATATGAAATATTTTAGGTGACCAGCCTAAGATTAATGTATGCCCTGATTCGATAACTTTGGAACGCCCTTTGCGTAATTGTTCCAGTTGGTTATCTAAACCGGCGGTAATGGTTCCTATCAACGCGCTCATAATGAAAATGCCGCCAAGGGTGACAAACAACCCGACAATGCGAAAAGACCAGCCCATATCGCCGCCAACGTTTCCGGCATCAAATGCACGCATTAAGCTGTGCCATAAGGATTGGACAAAACTCATTGGTGTGCCATTTTCTTCGACAATTCCGCCAAATGTGTAAATTGCTGCGAAAAGGATAATCATCACAAAGGACACAACGGCGAGTAATCCAATGATTGCGCGGGTTCCTTTGGCCAGAATATTGTCAAAATCGTATTTTAACTTTTCTTTAACGGTAAATTTGCTGCTCATGTTTCTCTTTCCTATCATGTTGATAATATTGATATTTATTAAGCCATTATCGCTATATTTAGCCTAAATTATCCGTTTGGCGGCGTATCTAAACTATTTATTAGTGTTGCTTCTAAAAGCTGCTGTTGTTGCACGGTTAATGGTTGCCCGTTTAATTGCGTAACATAAAAAATGTCTTCCGCGCGACTGCCAATAGTGGTGATTTTGGCATCATGTAAGGCAATCGCGTAGCTAATAAAAATTTGTCCAATGCGTGATAATAAGCCGGCTCTGTCGGTGGTAATTAATTCAATGATGGTGCGCTGATTGTTTGGGTCGGGCGGGAAAAAAACTTTGGTAGCGATGGGAAAATGTTTCGCTTGGCGCGATTGACGGTGAATATTTTGTTGTGGACTGATGTGATGTTTTAATAAATTGTGCCGTAATGCGGTACAGATATGTTCTTTTCTTAAGGTGTCATGGATGGCTTCACCGGATTGTTCAATGACTTGAAAACTGTTTAACACATATTGATCCGCGGTGGTGACAATGCGTGCGTCCAAAATGGTTAAACCCAGTTGGTCTAAGGTAGCGGTGCTGATGGAAAAAATGCTGTCGTCATTTTTTGTATAAACGAATACTTCAGCACTACCGCGCTGGGTTTGTGAACGCAATAACACTAAAGGCAAATCCGCTTCGGTGCAAGTGGAAATAGCTAAAGTGTGCCAAACAATTTCATCGGGCGTGTAGCGCAAAAAATAATCATCGCTGGTATGTTGCCATGATTTTAAAATCATAGCCTCTGCCAGCCCTTGATGGATAAGTTCGGTTTTGGCTTCTTGTTTATTGTCATTTAAGCGTTGACATACAGTTGGCGAGTTTTGTAACCCCTGCCGCAACGCGCGTAAACTGACATTATATAATTCTTGTAGCAGCGCGTCTTTCCAAGAGTTCCATAAACTTGGACTGGTGGCGCGAATATCCGCGACTGTCAGTAAATACAAATGGTGCAGATATTCAATATCACCTACTTGCGAAGAAAATTCATAAATCACCGCCGGGTCTGCAATGTCTTTGCGCTGCGCGGTCATCGACATCAGTAAATGATTGCGTACAAGCCAAGTGATTAATTTAGTATCGTGACTGGATAATTCATGCTGAAAACAAAATTCGCGCACAATATCCTCGCCGATGCTGGAATGATCACCGCCTAAGCCTTTGGCAATGTCATGGAACAACGCCGCAATATACAGAACTTCGGCTTTTGGAATCAGCACAAACACATCATGGCAAAACGGCAGTTCGTGGCGATATTTTTCTAAGGCAAAACGGCGCAAATTGCCGATGACAAATAAAGTATGCTCATCAACGGTATAAACATGGAATAAATCATATTGCATTCGCGCAACAATATTGGCAAAACTGGGCAAATACGCGGCTAATAAACCATAGCGATTCATACGCCGTAGCACATGCGTAATGCCGTGCGGTTGTCTAAGAATAGCCATAAACAGACGATTAGCAGCACGGTCATAGCGAAACCCTTCATCAATCAGGGCTAAACTTTTGCGGATTAAGCGAATAGTAGTCGCACGGATGCCTTTTAACGTTGGGTTTTGTTGTAACAGCAAAAAAATTTCTAACAGTAATAACGGCTGTTTCTGAAACGTATCGTCGGCGGTGGCTTCTAAATAGCCATTAATGGCAACAAAATGTACATTAATCGTAACCGGCTCAGTTTTATGATAATTGCCAAGCAACCGCTCATTAAAAAGCTGTAATAACATTTCATTTAACCGTTCTAAGCCAACCACGGTTTTAAAATAAAATTGCATAAACTGTTCGGTATTTTCATTATAACTGCCTGCGGAAAAACCAAATTGCACAGCTAAATCATGTTGAAAATCAAAGAGTAATTTATCTTCACAGCGATTAGTTAACGCATGCAGTGCATAACGGATTTGCCATAAAATATCCCGTGCAGTGATTAATTCTTTGTATTCAGAAGCAAGAATAAAATTATATTTAATCAGTTCTTCTAACGTTGTAGGGTGATAATGCCGTTTAAAAACCCAACTAATCACCTGTAGATCACGCAATCCGCCCGGCCCTTCTTTGGTATTAGGTTCTAAGTTATACGCGGTGTCGTGATATTTAAAATGCCGCAGTTGTTGTTCCTGCATTTTAGCGGCAAAAAACCGCGCCGATGGCCAGACTTGATTGGAGTTTATAACCTCTTGAATAATAAAAAATAAATCGGCATTACCTTGAATCAGGCGCATTTCAAGTAAGCACGTCATCACGGTTTGGTCTTCACTTAATACCGTAATACATTCGTTAACCGTGCGTACGCTTAAACCCGGTTTTAAGCCTATGTCCCAAATAAAATTACCAAATTTTGATAACGCTTCCTGACAGGCTTTCGTTTCAAGCTGATCAAGCAAAATTAATAAATCAACGTCTGAATAAGGAAACAATTCTTGTCGTCCATAGCCACCGACTGCACATAATGCCAGCCGCTTAGCGTCTGCACCTAAAAAATGATGCCAAGCGGCGGTCAGAATTTGGTCAATAAAAGCCGCTTTGGCACTTAACAATTGTGCAATGGAATGATGCGGGTTAAATTGCTGCCTAAGCTTGGCATCTTGTTGTTTTATCAATGTTTTAAAGCTAGCAATGGCACCGGGATTGGCAAACAAGGCGGTCAAGTCGGTCGGGTCAGTATTCACAGTTCTTCAGTGCGTAAAGTTAAAATTTCATAGCCGTGGTCAGTGACTAAAATCGTATGCTCCCATTGTGCTGACAAACTGTGGTCTTTGGTGACCGCCTGCCATTTGTCACCTAATACTTTAACATGTCGCTTGCCCTGATTAATCATCGGTTCTATAGTAAAAATCATCCCCGGCTCCATTACCGCCCCTTCATTAACTTTGCCAAAGTGCATAACATGCGGCTCTTCGTGAAAATCGCGTCCGATGCCGTGTCCGCAGAATTCCTGTACCACTGAATAACGATGACTTTCTGCATACGTTTGAATGGCATGACCAATAGCACCAAAGCGATTACCCGGCTTAACTTGTGCAATGCCGGCAAATAACGCCTGATAAGTGGTATCCACTAAGCGTTGCGCAAAAGGACTGATCTCACCTAAGCAAAACATTTTACTGGTATCGCCATGATAACCATCTTTAATAACAGTGATGTCAATATTGACAATATCACCTTTTTTCAATGGCTTGTCATTGGGAATGCCATGACAAATTTGATGATTTACCGAGGTACAAATAGATTTAGGAAAACCGCGATAATTTAACGGCGCGGGAATTGCCTTCTGCACATTCACAATATAATCATGGCATAATTGATTCAGGTGATTGGTGGTCACGCCAACTACAACAAAAGGCGCGATCATTTCCAACACATCGGCCGCTAATTTGCCAGCAATACGCATTTTTTCAATCTCACTGGCGGATTTTATAATAATACTCATATCGTTAAGGGATAGACCTACACTAAGGTAACTCGTCAAAAGGAAGGAAACAGTAGCTTAAAGCAATCATCGACGTAGAGCAATTGCTGATGATTATTTAGTCGCAATCTGCTATCTTTGTCACTTGGGCAAAATTTTATTCACCATTTAACGAGAGTTTGTATGCAATTATGTGGCTTTGAAGTCGGCTTAAATCATCCCTTATTTTTAATCGCAGGTCCTTGCGTGATTGAAAGTGAACAATTGGCGGTTGACACAGCGGGTTTTTTAAAAGAACTCACTACTAAATTACAGATTCCTTTTATTTATAAATCTTCGTTTGATAAAGCCAATCGCTCTTCACATGAAACTTTTCGCGGGTTGGGGGTGGAAAAAGGCTTAGCGATTTTAGCCAAAGTCAAGCAACAAATCGGTGTCCCTGTTTTGACGGATGTGCATGAAGATACACCATTGGCAGAAGTCGCAAGCGTTGTTGACGTGATGCAGACCCCCGCCTTTTTATGTCGGCAAACTAATTTTATTCAAAACGTGGCGAAACAAGGCATTCCGGTCAATATTAAAAAAGGGCAGTTTCTCGCCCCTTGGGATATGGCAAACGTGGCAAAAAAAGCCAAAGCCACGGGTAACGACAAAATTCTCGTTTGTGAACGCGGCGTTTCGTTCGGATATAATAACTTGGTCTCGGACATGCGTTCTTTAGCCGTGATGCGTGATACGGATTGTCCAGTAGTTTTTGATGCCACACATTCGGTACAATTACCCGGTGGTCAAGGTTCTTGTTCTGGCGGGCAACGGCAACATGTCCCAGTGTTGGCGCGTGCAGCAGTAGCGGTGGGTGTGGCTGGAATATTTATGGAAACGCATCCTCATCCTGAAAAAGCTTTAAGTGATGGTCCGAATTCTTGGCCACTACACAGAATGCGCGAATTATTGGAAACTTTGCTGATTTTAGATAAAGCTGTGAAAGCACAACCGTTGATTGAAACGACACTGTAATTTTTTTACTTTAAAGCCAACAGTGAGTGTAATCCTTTTCAGCTGGAGACACGAAGGGGGTGATGAGCATTGTAAAACGTCCCAAGTAAGAAGGCTTGGAATTGAGAGGTGTGATATTAGTCTTTTAAATAACTTCCTAAAAAAACTAGCCATTCTAATAAGCTACTGTTTGCCTGCCTTTATAGCACTCGTATTGACGCTTCCCGATTATTATTCGAGAGTTGAATTTGTGAGTATGAAAATCATGGAACACGCCATTGAGGTTAAAACCCATAAAATAACAGAGGCGCATGTTGTACCCAATACCGAGCTTAAATTACCCAAAAACGAAGAAATTCTCGTTAAATATTTGTTACGCCATAAAGCACAAGGTTCGCTTGACAGGCTAATGAGTCACGTTAAACAACGCATGTTTCGCATTTGGCTAGAGTATTCAACGGTGATTGCCATTATGACTATTCTCCCTTTTTTCATGCTGGGGGTAAGAATCGCCTTTAGGAATAAAAGAAAAGACGTGGACGACAGCGACCGTTGGCAGTCTGTTAGCCGCGATTGGGGAATGAAGCTTTTTGTCGCTTGCGCCATTGCAACAGGATGGACTTACACATTGAATCCGACAGAAAGAGCGAGCAGCACGTTATTGGAATATATCAACACACAGGATATTTTTTCCGACAACACCCTGCCTGGATTTATTTTCAGAGCCGACCTTCCTCTTGTTGTAGCAGGCTTTTTAGGCTGGTATTTACATCTGACAACGTATTTTATCAGTAAACTCTATTATGACGATGTTTTTGGCACCCGAATTTACCGATTTCTCGTAGGAAAACTTCTGTTTACTTACGGGGTAGCCATGGTAATCTCAAGCGTTAATGCTGAGCAAGCAGGAATTACCATTTTTCTGATTGGCTATTTTCCCCTTTCTGCACTCTCTGTTTTAAAAGAGTTTGGAGTAAAAGCGTTTCAGGGGGGAGCTCAAGATAAAGGCGCGTTGTCAATGCTTCCCTCTATCTCGCGTTATCAAATATTGAGACTACATGAAGAAGGCATTGACAGTATAAGTGCCTTAGCCATTCATCAAAACATTGATGAACTTAAAAAATATCAGAGTTCAATTACTCCTTTGATAGAACTGTGGGTCGACTGCGCTCGATTGCACTGCATTGTGGGAGAAGAGAGCTATTTGAAAATTAAAGGCTCATGTTCAACAGCCTCAGAGTTTTTACTCCGCTACACAACCCCTGAATTTCAAAAAAACCTTCTCGAAGAAGGCGGCATTAAAAATCCAGACGAAGTAGCACGATTGCTTGAACAAACCTTTGCCATGAATAAAAAACTCAAAAAATAGCGGTAATTTTGGCTGTTTTTGCTGCTTAACTTGTTTTTTGAGTTTTTATGGCTCTGTGATTAACAACTTAACCAATTTTTTAACCTTAAAACGCAACTTACGTTGCTTTTATTTTTCTTAACCCTTGGAGTTATATATTAATGAGTAAAATCGTAAACGTTAAAGCAAGAGAAGTTTTAGACTCACGCGGCAACCCAACCATAGAAGCTGAAGTCACTTTAGAATCCGGCGCAGTCGGCAGCGCGATGGTACCATCAGGCGCGTCAACCGGTGAGCGCGAAGCGATTGAGTTGCGTGATGGTGATAAAAAACGTTATTTGGGCAAAGGCGTATTAAACGCCATCAATAACGTTAACACTGAAATTAAAGCATTAGTTATCGGCATGGATGCAAATGAGCAAGAAGCTTTGGATAATGCCATGATT
>JACCEE011583939.1_pt1 | contig 13026 bp, 20 predicted proteins | sample 7449931 | NCBI WGS metagenome assembly JACCEE01 (sample SAMN15323457, study PRJNA562643) | freshwater metagenome | isolation source: river surface water | place: USA:Blue River Watershed | collected 2017-08-19 | reverse complement strand
GGTGTTGATGCCTTCGTGACGCGGTCAGAACACCGCGTGATTAAGTCCAGCGAAGACGCAAAAGGCGCGTTACTGGCAAAACTTCGCGAAGTAATGAATGCCGGTGCTACCGATGCGGTGCTCGTCGATGCTGATTCGTTAATGCATGAGCTTGGTAACGATACCAACGCCACGCCGGACGCCGACCCACCCGTCAGCGAGAGCGCCGGCGACCAGGCAGCGACCCCTACCACCCCAAATGCCGTTAGGAGTCCCACCATCTCTATACATACTAATGAGCACAATCAATCACAAGAAAATGGGGTACCCCCTTCCGATTCTGTTACCAGCTTAGAGGACGAGCTATCTGGAAACACCCCCCTTGGTAAAACGGAATAATTAGGTACGGGGGTATATTTTTGGAAAACGAGAACTTTTTTAGGTCTGGTGGTAACGTTACCACGAGGTTAAAAATAAATCGAGAGATGGCACGACGGCCGAGGGTGACGTTTGAGAAGTGTATGGAGGTAGATATGAGCCCGGCGCAGAGAGAGGTGTTTTTGGTGGTGGATGAATTTTGGAAGAAGTGGGGGTGTAGCCCTACGTTGAGGCAGATTGCGGATTTGCGGGGTAAGAGCGGCGTTGGGAATACGAAGGAGATTGTTGATAGGTTGGTGAAATTGGGGGTATTGAAGAGATTGGAGAGGCGGCGTAGTGTGCGGCCTGTGTACATTAACTTTAGGAATGTCGAATGACTGAAGAAAGCATTTTTGGATATGGCTTTTTGTTTGGCGCTTTGTTTGTTGTGCTACTTGGTATCTTGATTGACTTTTTAAGGGGTGGCAAATGATTTACGAAACTTTTGAACAATGGGCGGATGGAAACTTTCTTGAGAAGGGCGAGCCTCGTAAAAAAGCGTATTCGCAAGATGAGCTAAACCTGATTGAGATGGGGTGGGGTTACGGCCGTGATGCTGGCATTGAGTGGCAAAAGAAGCAGTCGGCGCTAGACAAGAAGGCGGAAAATGCACGAGATCTGGGGTTGGATTACGAGCCGGACGTAAAAAATGACAACAAATCTTGATCTTTCGCCGGAGGGGATGAAAGAGCTGATCGGGAAGCTCGATCCGGCTTTGTATGAGTCTTTGCTGGAAGAAGTTGAGGTTTATCAGTCTGCGGTATTGAGGGAGAAGGCGCAGAACAACTTCATGGAGTATGTGAAGCAGATGTGGCCGGGCTTTATCCATGGCCGGCATCATGCTTTGATGGCTAAGAAGTTTGAGCAGATAGCGTCTGGCGAGATCAAACGAGTGATCATCAATATGCCACCGCGGCATACCAAGTCAGAGTTTGCGAGTTACTTATTTCCGTCTTGGTATCTGGGCAAATTTCCACACAAGAAGATCATTCAGTGCTCAAACACGGGCGAACTGGCGGTGGGTTTTGGCCGTAAGGTCAGGAACTTAGTGGGTTCTGAGGCTTATTCAAAAGTTTTTCCAGACGTGACGTTGCGCCAAGACAGCAAGGCGGCCGGTCGGTGGTCTACTAATAAGAACGGCGAGTACTTTGCTATCGGTGTGGGTGGTACTGTTACCGGTAAGGGCGGTGATATTGTCATCATTGACGACCCACATAGCGAACAAGAGGCTGCTTTGGCTGCTGGAAACCCTGAGGTGTACCAAAAAGTCTATGAATGGTACACATCTGGACCGCGGCAACGTCTGCAGCCCGGTGGAACCATCGTGATGGTGATGACTAGGTGGGCGGAAAACGACTTGACGGGTCGGGTTTTGGCTGATTCGATGAAAAGAAGCACCGGTGAAGACTGGGAAGTCATCGAATTGCCCGCAATTTTGCCGTCTGGTAACCCTTTGTGGCCGGAATTCTGGTCGATCAAGGAGCTCGAGGCCCTAAAAGAGGAATTGCCACCGTCAAAATGGAACGCGCAGTACCAACAAAAGCCCACTGGTGAAGAAGGTGCGCTGGTTAAGCGTGATTGGTGGAAGATTTGGGACGGTCAGCGTGCGCCGGCGTGCGAATTCATCATCCAAAGCTGGGACACGGCGTTTACCAAGAGCGAACGGTCCGACTTTTCAGCGTGCACGACGTGGGGCGTGTTCTATAGGGACGAAGATCCCAACGATGTGAACATTATTTTGCTCGATGCCTTCCAAGAGCGGATGGAATTTCCTGAGTTGAAGGAAAAAGCGCTGGAGTTGTACAGAGAATGGGAGCCTGACAGCTGTGTGATTGAAGCAAAAGCTGCTGGCGCGCCGTTGGTGTTTGAGTTGCGCAGGATGGGAATTTCTGTGCAGGAATACACGCCGGTGAGGGGGAATGACAAGTTTGTTCGCTTAAACTCCGTGACTGATCTGTTCCGATCAGGTAAAGTGTGGGCTCCGGACATGCGATGGGCGCACGAAGTGATCGAACAAATGGCGGCTTTTCCTAATGCAGCACACGATGACTTGGTTGACTCGTCAACACAAGCGCTTATCAGGTTCCGTCAAGGCGGGTTTATAAGATTGGATTCGGATGAAGAAGAAGATTCTTATGGACGCCGTCGCTCATATGCTTACTATTGAGGTAGATAAATGGCTATCGACAAAGCTCTAAACCGCGCGCCCTTGGGGCTGGATTCACTAGTCCCCAGCATGATGGATTCACCATCAATGGGTCCCGAAATCGAGATTGAGATTGAAGATCCAGAGGCTGTGCGAATTGGCATCGACGGCATGGAGATTGAGATCGAGCCAAGCAAAGAATCAGTTGACGATTTTGATGCAAACCTAGCTGAATATCTTGATGAATCGTATCTGGCGCAGTTGTCGGGCGATTTGATCGGCGACTTTGATGAAGACGTTTCATCGCGCAAAGACTGGTTGCAGACTTATGTTGACGGCCTTGAATTACTTGGCTTGAAGATTGAAGAACGCAGCGAACCATGGGAAGGCGCCTGCGGTGTGTATCACCCGATCCTTGGCGAAGCTTTGGTCAGGTTCCAATCAGAAACAATGATGTCAACGTTTCCAGCTTCTGGACCCGTCAAGACGCAGATCATTGGTAAAGAAACACCCGATAAGAAAGACGCATCAATCCGTGTTGCCGCGGACATGAATTACCGTCTGACCGACAAGAATAAAGAATTCCGTCCCGAGCATGAGCGTATGTTGTGGGGCTTGGGCCTTGCAGGCAACGCATTCAAGAAGGTGTATTACGACCCACAGATGGGACGCGAGACATCTGTATTCGTGCCGGCAGAAGACATGGTTGTGCCTTATGGCGCCAAAGACTTGCAGTCAACACCTCGCGCTACGCATGTCATGCGCAAGACCGAGAACGAAGTCAAAGTCCTGCAGTACAACGGTTTTTGGCGTGACATTGATTTGGGCACACCAGATCCAACGCTTGACGAAGTCGAGAAAAAGATTGCAGAGAAGCTGGGATTCCGTGCAACTACGGACGACCGTTACAAAATTCTTGAGATGAGTGTTGAGCTGGATATTCCCGGTTACGAACACAAAGATAAAGATGGTGAGCAAACCGGCATTGCTCTGCCCTACATTGTGACGATTGACAAGAGCAGCGGCGAGATCCTTGCTATCCGTCGCAATTGGCGTCCAGAAGATGATCTGTGCCGCAAGCGCCAGCACTTTGTGCACTACGGCTATATCCCAGGCTTTGGCTTCTATCACTTCGGCTTGATCCATTTGATCGGCGCATTTGCCAAGTCAGGCACATCGTTGCTGCGTCAATTGGTTGATGCCGGTTCGTTGGCCAACTTGCCCGGTGGTTTCAAAGCGCGCGGCATGCGTGTTAAGGGTGACGATACACCGATTGCTCCTGGCGAATTCCGTGACGTTGATGTTCCAAGCGGCACGATCAAAGACAACTTGATGACGCTGCCATACAAGGAGCCAAGTCAAACCCTGTTGCAATTGCTGAACCAGATCATTGATGACGGCCGTCGCTTTGCAAATACGGCTGATCTTGACATTAGCGATATGTCTGCCAACTCGCCTGTTGGTACAACCTTGGCAATTCTTGAGCGCACCCTGAAGGTGATGTCTGCTGTGCAGGCACGCATTCACTTCTCTTTCAAAGAAGAGCTGGGTTTGCTCAAAGACATCATTCGCGACTACACACCAGACGACTACGATTACGAGCCCGAAGAAGGCAAGCCATCGGCCAAGAAGTCTGACTACGATAACGTTGATGTGATCCCCGTCAGTGATCCCAACGCGTCTACCATGGCGCAGAAGATTACCCAGTACCAAGCTGTGTTGCAGCTTGCTCAGTCTGCACCTCAGATGTACAACATGCCTTTGTTGCACCGTCAAATGCTGGATGTATTGGGTATCAAGAACGCACAGAAGCTCATCCCCATGGATGATGATTTGTTACCAACAGACCCAGTATCAGAGAACCAAAACATTCTGATGATGAAGCCTGTGAAAGCGTTCTTGTATCAAGATCATCAGGCGCACATTGCTGTGCACACCGCCATGATGCAAGATCCCAAAGTTGTGGCAATGATGCAAAACAATCCTATGGCGCCGCAGTTCCAAGCAGCTATGCAGGCGCACATTAACGAGCACATGGGCTTCGAGTACCGCAAACAAATCGAAGTTCAATTGGGTATGTCTTTGCCACCTCAGCACGACGAGACAGGCGAAGAAAAGCACATGCCACCAGAAGTGGAAGAGAAGTTGGCACCAATGCTGGCACAGGCAGCACAACGTTTGTTGGCACAAAACCAACAACAAGCAGCTCAACAGCAAGCAATGCAACAAGCTCAAGATCCTTTGATCCAAATGCAAATGCAAGAATTGGCTATCAAACAAGCCGATCAGCAGCGCAAACTGGTCAAGGATCAAACAGATGCCGAGCTCAAGAAGCGTCAGCAGGATATCGAGGCAATGCGTATTGCAGTTACCGCGGAAGCCGGCAAACAAAAAGACGCTACAAAATTCTTGACCGACATAGTAAAAGGCAATATGGAACGAGATCACGAAAAACAAACACGTGCTCAAGAACTATATGTCGATGGTTTGAAAACTGCATTTCAGGAAAAGACAAAACCCACAAAAGGTGATTAATGAATGCACTTGAAGTAATCGTCTCTCAATCGGACGAAAAGATTTCTCAACTCAAGGACTACCTCTCAAGCGGGCGAGTCACTAGTTTTGAGGAATACAAATCCCTCTGCGGCGAGATTCGCGGTCTGCTCATCGCAAGAGGTTATGCATTAGACCTGCAACAAAAACTGGAGAACTCAGATGAGTGAAATCCTTATCGGCTCAAACCCCGATAACCCTACTATCGTTGGCTCTTACAAAATGGATGCCACGGCAGAAGAAAAAGCACGACAACTACCAGAGCCAAAAGGCTACCGGATTCTTTGCGCCATCCCAGAAGTGGAGAAGGAATTCGAGGACAGTTCAATTGGACTTATTAAGTCTGAGCTGACCATTGATTACGAGGAAAAGCTGGCAACGGTGCTTTTCGTCGTGGCTTTGGGCCCAGATTGCTACGCTGATAAAACGCGGTTCCCTACCGGCGCATGGTGTAAGCAAGGCGACTTTGTGATCGTGCGTCCCCACGCCGGCACACGCCTGATGATCCATGGCCGAGAGTTCCGCATGATCAACGATGATTCTGTGGAAGCAGTTGTTCAAGATCCCCGCGGCATCAAACGCGCCTAAAAGGAGATAGACCATGTCAAAAATGGACGAGCAAGAATTCAAATTCCCCGATGAGGTTGACAACAAAGCCGAGTCACAGGAAGAGAAGTTAGAGATTGAAATCGAAGACGACACCCCTGAAGAGGACCGTGGCCGTCAACCGTTGCCAAAAGAAATAGTTGAGAAGCTCGACAAAGACGAGTTGGCTCAATACGACGAGGACGTCAAGCAAAAGCTGCTTCAGATGAAGAAGGCCTGGCATGACGAGCGTCGCGAGAAAGAGCGTGCCCAGCGTGAACACGATGAAGCGGTGGCCTATGCCCGTCGCCTCATGGAGGACAACAAGAAGGTGCGCAGCGTCTTAAACCAAGGTGAAAAAGAGTTTGTTGCGAATATGCAACAGACCGCTGAGTACGCCTTGCAGATTGCCCGTGCTGAGTACAAAGAAGCCTACGAAAGTGGCGATGTTGACAAGATCACGGCAGCAACTGAAAAGATGCAAGAGGCCAACATCAAAGCGATGCAGGCCAAAAACTTTAGGCTTCCCGCTTTACAAGAGGTCGAAAGTAATGTAACAATTAATACTGAGCCGGAAACGGTTGCAATCCCTCGCCCTGATGACAGGGCTGTTGCGTGGCAAAAGCGCAACAGTTGGTTTGGTACAGACAAGGAGATGACAGCATCAGCTCTTGGTCTGCACGAAAAACTGCGTGATAACGGAGTGCGACTTGGTTCCGACGAGTATTACGAAGCATTGGACAAAACAATGCGCAAACGGTTCCCCGAAGCTTTCGAGGATGAGTCATTTAACCAATTTGAGGAGAGAACAGAAGTTCAACAGCCACAGCAAAAGCGTCCACCAACCGTGGTTGCACCAGCTGTGAGATCGACAGCTTCAAACAAAGTGAAGATGTCGCAACGACAAGTCGCGCTGGCAAAGAAGCTTGGCTTGACCCCTGAACAATATGCACTCGAAATGAAAAGATTGGAGAATTAAATGACTAAAGAAACCCGTACACCCCGTGAAATCGACACCCGAGAGTTCTTTGAGCGCCCTAAGCAGTGGCAGCAACCAGAGCTTCTCCCTGAGCCAGACAAAGAGGCTGGGTTCGGTTACCGTTGGATTCGTGTTGCCATGATGAATCAGGCAGACCCGCGTAACCTTTCGGCCAAACTCCGTGAAGGTTGGGAACCTGTCCGAATCGAAGAGCAACCCAAATTCAGACTGCTAGTTGATCCCAATAGTCGATACAAAGACAACATTGAGATCGGCGGGTTGTTGCTCTGCAAGACGCCTTTGGAGTTCATTGATCAGCGTAATGCCTTCTACTTGAAGCAGAGCGTTGCTCAGACCGAGGCAGTGGACAACAATTTGATGCGCCAATCGGACGCACGTATGCCTATCTTCAAAGAGGGCAAATCGAGCACTTCGGTTGGAAGACGAGTCTCTTAAATTTGGAGCTAAACAATGGCTTATCCTACTGTGAGCAAGTCGTATGGTTTCAAGCCTGTCAACCGAGTTGACGGCCTACCCTACGCCGGAGCGATCCGTCAAATCCCAATTGCGGCTGCTTACGCTACCGCTATCCTCAATGGCGACACTGTTGCTGTTGATTCAACCGGCTACTTGGTAGCTAAAACCACAACTAACTCAGGCGACTCAGTCGGCGTGTTGGTGGGTTGCCAGTATGTGAACTCTGCCGGTCAAACCGTGCAAGGTCAGTACTACCCCGCCGCTCAATCGACTTCCACCGCCTTGGCCTTCGGCTATGTTGTGGATGATCCAAATGCGATTTTCCGCGTTGTGGCTGTGGGTAGCTCGACTACTACCACTCCCGCCGCGTACAGCCGCACTTTGGTTGGTGCGAACGTAGCTTTGGCTACTGCTACTGGCTCTACAGCCACTGGCGATTCGTACTATGGTATCAACGGTGCGTCTGCCACTACTGATGCTTTGCCAATTCGCGTGATTGATGTTGTGCCTGACACCGCTACGGGTCCCCGTGACGTTGCTGCCACCACCTATTACGAGTTCTTGGTGAAGTTCAACCTGCACCAGTACAACGACACCACTGGTGTTTAAGGAGTAAATCATGGCAATTTCACGCGCACAGCTACTTAAAGAACTCTTACCCGGCCTGAACGCTTTGTTCGGTTTGGAGTACGCTACCTACGGTCAGGAACATAAAGAGATTTATGAAACCGAGACTTCAGAGCGTTCGTTCGAAGAAGAAACCAAGTTGTCTGGCTTCAACGCCGCCCCTGTCAAAAACGAAGGCTCAGCCATCGCTTATGACAACGGTCAAGAAGCATGGACTGCCCGCTATACACACGAAACCATTGCTTTGGGTTTCTCGTTGACCGAAGAGGCCATCGAAGACAACTTGTACGACAGCCTGTCTGCTCGTTACACCAAGGCCTTGGCTCGCGCTATGGCATACACCAAGCAAGTTAAAGCAGCCGCTGTGTTGAACAACGGTTTCAGCTCTAACTATGTTGGCGGCGACGGCAAAGCTTTGTTTGCCAACGACCACCCCTTGGTGTCTGGCGGTACCAACAGCAACATCCCCACAACTGCAGCCGACTTGAACGAGACTTCTTTGGAAGCCGCCGTCATTCAGATCAGCTTGTGGACCGATGAACGCGGTTTGTTGATCGCTGCTAAGCCACGTAAGTTGGTTGTTCCTCCAAGCCTGCAATTCGTTGCAACCCGCTTGTTGGAAACCGAGTTGCGCACCGGCACCAACGACAACGACATCAACGCCATCAAGAACAACGGTTCTATCCCTGAAGGCTTCACTATCAATCACTTCTTGACTGATACAAACGCCTGGTTCTTGACAACTGATGTGCCCAACGGCATGAAGCACTTTGTCCGCACCCCCTTGCAGAACAGCATGGACGGTGACTTTGACACTGGCAACGTGCGCTACAAGGCTCGCGAGCGTTACAGCTTCGGCTGGTCTGATCCTCTGGGAATGTTCGGTTCTCAAGGCGCCTAATAAGGCAAGAAGAAAAGGGGCTTCGGCTCCTTTTCTTTTGTCTGTTTTAGGTGTATATTCAACACATCCCGGGGTCATCCGGTGTATCTGACTAGTCCCGGCTAGACGACATGCAGACAGATACGCCTCACTTGCATGTAAGGAAAACACATGGCACAAACCACTTTCTCCGGCCCTATTCGTTCTTTGGGCGGCGTCTATCAACAAGGTCCAGCTACTATTGTTGACATCACTTCCAGCACAACTTTGAGCCCTACCAGCCATGGTGGTCGCATCATTTCTGTTGGTGGTTCTTTGGCAGCAAACGTTGTTTTGACTTTGCCAGCAATCAACACTAGCGCAAACCCAGTTTCTTCTGGTCCTGGCCAAGATCCCAACACATTGAACAACGAAGGTGTGACATACACCATTTGGGTGCCAACAACTATCTCTACCAGCTCATTGAAGATTGGTACAGACGGCACTGACAAGTTTGTTGGTTCTGTTATGTCTGTTGACACCGATTCTTCTGGTGCTGTGGTTGGCTTTACCGCCGGCGCAACTAACGATTACATCAACTTGAACGGCACTACCACCGGTGGTGTTGCTGGTACTTGGATTCAGATCGTTGCAATCGCAGCTAACAAGTACATGGTGACAGGTGTTGTGAACGGTTCTGGTACTGTTGCCACTCCATTCGCTGACGCTTAATCAATCCTTAAGGGGCTTCGGCCCCTTATTCAAATTAAAGGAGATTGATTATGTCTATTCAGTTTGATGTAAAAGCCAAAGAAATTACAACTAGCGCAGAAGTTTTTGGTGGCCCAGCTCGCCTGAAGGGGATTGTTATTTCCTTCGCATCAGGTGGAACTGTTGCCATTAAAGATGGCGGCTCTAGTGGCACTACTGTTTGGTCTTTCACCGCGCCCGCAGCAGCAGGCACAGTTAGCTTCCCATTCCCTGGTGATGGCATCAGATGCAATACAACCATGTATTGTGCTGTTTCTAGCGCAACAGCTACGGTGACATATGGCTGATCAAAAACGTGTAAGCCTTGAGGGCCGCAAACTCTTTATTGGTATTCCTGTTTATGACGGGAAAATCAGTATCAAGCTCGCTTACACGATTGCTCAACTCATGCCTAAAGCATTGAGCTTGGGCGTTTCTGTGCAGCTGGGCCATGTGTCCGGCTGTTCCATCATTACGATGGCGCGCAACATGTTGGTGGATCAGTTCCTTCAATCAGATTGCACAGAACTCTTATTCATTGATGGCGACGTCCTAGCTCAGGCCGACGACATCTTGCGTCTTATGGCGCAAAGCGGTGACAAAGACATCACTGCTGGTTCCTATCCGCGCCGCGCAAAGGACAGAAAGTTCTTCATGGACTTGTACTTTGATGAAAACAACGAGCTCGAGTTTGATGGCGCCATGATGCGCATCAACCGTGTTGGCACCGGCTTCATGCTGATTCAGCGTCATGTCATTGAGGCGATTGCCGAGAAGTCTGAAAAGTACTTGGGTCAAGATGGTGTTGGTAACGTTGCCAGCGTGTTTGACTTCAAACTCATGGACGGCAAGTTTGTGGGCGAGGACTATTCATTCTGCGACAAAGCCCGCGACGAAGGCTTCAAAGTGTGGCTGGATGTCGAGATCAGCCTGCCTCACGTTGGCCAAGAAGAATTCACAAACAACTTCTATCAAGAGGTTTTGACCCCGCTGATGGAAGACATGCGTAAAGCAAAGTTGAAGGTGGCAAATGGCTAAGAAAACACCATCTCTTGCGGTCGGCAGAGGAGAGAAGCTCCCTGTTTCAAAAGGTGCTGGATTGACGGCTAAAGGCCGCGCCAAGTACAACAAGGCCACGGGCTCAAACTTGAAGGCGCCTCAGCCTGAGGGCGGTCCTCGCAAGAAGTCTTTCTGTGCTCGCATGTCTGGAATGCCTGGTCCTATGAAGGACGAGAAGGGCAAGCCGACCCGTAAAGCAGCATCTTTAGCAAGATGGAAGTGCTGAAATGGAAATGCTGTTATGGAACGCCGCACTAACGATCATCATGGCGCTGATCGGTATCTATGCACGCTCCAAAGACAAGGAGTTTCAGGATGCTAAAGCAGAACTCGCTCGCGTCACGATCCTACTTAATCGCACAAGAGAAGAAGTCGCGAAAGAGTACGTCACCAAAGTCGAAGTCCATGCTGACATTAACAGGGTCTTGGACCGCCTTGATAGGTTGGATGAAAAACTGGACCGCCTTATGGAGAACAAACATGCCAGCGGTAAGTGAGAAACAAAAGCGTCTGATGGACGCGGCAGCGCACAACAAATCCTTTGCTAAAAAGGCCGGCGTGCCTCAGAATGTTGCTAAAGAATTTAGCGAATCTAGCAAGGGTATGAAATTCCGCTCTGGTGGCGCAGCCAAGCAGGGCATTAACCAGCCAAAAACCCATCACGGGGAAAAGGCACTTTTCAAAGAAGGAGGCCAGACCATGGCTACTATGAAGAATGTGAAGCCCACTCCAATGGGTAAAGTGAAGACCGCCGCTCCTAGCCGTGATGGCGTTGCCACCAAGGGTAAAACCAAGGGCACGCAAATCAAAATGGCTGGTGCACCCAAAGGCATGAAAAAGGGCGGCAAAGCCTGCTAATTAGGAGCCATCATGGCAACACGCAAAACTAAACGCTACGATGAGGGCGGTGTAACAGCCGATGACCTTGAGGCCGCAAACGCCACGGAAGATCCAATTCAGACGCTAAACAAGCGCAAGGGTTGGACCGACACCGGTGAAGAGGCTATGCCCGCCAAGAAGATGAGCTTCAAGGAGGCTTTTGCTGAAGCTCGCGCCAAGCCAGGTAAAAAGACTTTTGAGTGGAACGGCAAGACATACACAACTGAGATGGCTGGTGAAAAGAAGCCAGCCAAGGTCACTGACACCGGTGATGAGGTTTCTCGTCTATCTGCCCGCATGCCCAAGCCTGAGCTGAAGTATCAGTCTTTGCAAGACCGCGCCCGCGGCTACGAGGCTGAGCGCGCCAAGTCTGGTGTTGGCATGTATGGTTCTACCAAGCGCGAGAAAGTGCCCGTGGAAGACCGCATGCTTAAGGATGCAACCATCCGCAAGAGCGAACAGAAGTTCATGGGTTCCGGCATGAAAAAGGGTGGCTCAGTAGGGTCGGCCTCACGCCGTGGTGACGGCATTGCCCAGCGTGGTAAGACACGCGGAAGGATTGTGTAATCATGGATAAAAAGAAAATCCCACAAGACATTGATGGCGCGTCTGCTGGCCGTAAATTCAAAAAAAGCGACTCTGGTTTGCCGGAACAGCTTGGAAGCGGCATTAAAGTAGATAAAGACTACGATGACAAAGTCAAGAAATATAAAGAGGTTTACAACAAGCGTGACACAAGCACGCCCGTAAACCAAGCTCTTTATAACGTTGCTGACGCCGTTACCGAGCCAATCCAAAAATTTGGACGCGGCTGGGGTTTAAGTGAAAACAAGGCCCAGCTTGAAGCAAAAGGCGAAGGCTTGAAGGCTGGTGGTAAAGTTTCCAGCGCTTCCAAGCGTGCAGACGGAATTGCCCAGCGTGGCAAGACCAAAGGCACCATGGTGGCCATGTGTGGCGGTGGCTACATGAAGGGCAAGAAGTGAGAGCGAGTCGCGGAATGGGCGACATCAGCCCTTCAAAGATGCCAAGCGGTAAGCGTAAGGCCCGCCGCGACGACACGGACTTTACTCAATACGCCGAGGGCGGAAAGGTAGGTTTATATGCAAACATTAATGCAAAACGCAAAAGAATTGCTGCAGGGTCTGGCGAAAAGATGCGCAAGCCTGGTAGCAAAGGTGCGCCAACGGCTCAAGCGTTCGTAAACTCTGCAAAGACTGCAAAGAAGTAAACCATGGCATACACATCCGGAACCGCTGCATTCAATCTTGACCTGAATGATTTGGTCGAGGATGCGTTCGAGCGTTGCGGCGCTGAGCTTCGCACGGGCTATGACCTGCGCACGGCCCGCCGCAGCCTCAACATGCTCACCATTGAGTGGGCTAACCGTGGCATCAACCTGTGGACGATTGAGCAGGGCCAGATCGTACTGAACACCAACCAGATCCAGTACTGCATTCCCAACGATACGATTGACCTGTTGGACACTGTGATCCGCACCGGTTCGGGCGAGACGCAGATTGACATCAACATCAATCGTATTAGTGAAAGTACCTACCTGACCATTCCAAACAAGTACGCTCAGGGCCGCCCTGTGCAGTTTTGGATCAACCGTCAGACTGGTGCTGTAAACCTTTCCACGGCCACGTTGGACGGCGCCATCTCGGCCACAGACACGACCATTACGGTCAACAATGTGTATGCGTTGCCAACAACTGG
>JACCEE010026019.1_pt1 | contig 13031 bp, 13 predicted proteins | sample 7449931 | NCBI WGS metagenome assembly JACCEE01 (sample SAMN15323457, study PRJNA562643) | freshwater metagenome | isolation source: river surface water | place: USA:Blue River Watershed | collected 2017-08-19 | reverse complement strand
GATGAAAGGGTAAGCTGGCATCAAACTAATTTTGAAGCTCATCGCAACATCGTTTCCGCGCCTTTGGGTATGGCTTACTCATTTAATTTCTAATGAAAATTCTTTTTGAACATAATGGAAAACTTCCTGTTGTCGGTTATGGCGGCACGGAGCGTATTATTTTTTGGTTAATGAAGGAGTTGGTCGGTTTAGGGCATCAAGTTGTCCTAGTGGCCCATCCCGATAGTGATGTGAAGCGCTATGGAATTGAGCTTATTGCTCATCCCGGTGTGGGAGATTGGCGCTCTGTTATTCCAGCTGGTGTGGATCTTATTCATTATTCGTATACACCGCCTTTTGACTTACCAGTTCCTGTTTTGGTGACCATTCACGGCAATGGCCGTCCTGGCGAACTGTTTCAAAAAAACACTGTTTTTGTATCAAAACAGCATGCCCTTAATCACGGCAGCACTGCTTTCGTTCATAACGGCTTGGATCTTTCAGAATATCCTTTTCACCGACCTACGAAAAATGATTGGAAAGATTTTATGTTCTTGGCCAAGGCGAGTTGGAAGGTCAAGAATTTGCAAGATTGCATGAAAGCTTGCAAGAAAGCTGGCAAGCATCTTCATATTGCTGGTGGACATCGTTTTACTTTTTCTCGTTTGATTCATTCCTATGGGATTATCGGGCAAGAGAAAAAATTGGAGCTTCTTCGTCACTGCGATGCTCTTCTTTGGCCAGTACGTTGGCATGAGCCTTTTGGTGTGGCCATGGTTGAAGCTTTTTCACAGGGCAAGCCAGTCATCGCATCTTCCTTTGGTTCGATGCCTGAGATTATTACTTCAAAAGTCGGCCGTATTTGTCAAAATTATGATGAATTCGCTCAGTATATTTCCGACTGTCCCGATACCTTCGACCCTCAAGGAATACGCCATTACGTAGAGGAGAATTTTTCCTCACTGCTAATGGCCAAGCGTTATGTAGAGTATTATGAGAAGGTAATAAGAGGGGAAGAGTTTAACTTGAGTCAGCCAACTTGGAAACTTTCAAAGGCACCTCAGGATCTGCTTCCGTTCTAAAAGAATTTAAGGAAATAAAATGCCAAAAGAACTGATCATCAATCAAACATTGAATGAATTTCGTGCCGCGCTTATTGAAAACGGCGAAATCATCGACTTTCTTATGTATAGGGGAAATGAAGTCGGAGAAAATATTCCTTCAGTAGGAAATATTTATAAAGGTCGAGTGCTTAAAGTTCTTCCGGGTATGCAATCGGCTTTCGTCGATATTGGTTGGGAAAAAGCGGCTTTTCTTTATGTGGATGATGCTTATCTTCCAACTATTGATGAACAACGTCAGATGGCCGAAAAAGCCAGAATTGCTGAACAAGAGGGTAATAGAGTAGGTCAGGTTATTCCCGACGAACTTTCCACTCTTTCTGAAGTTGTGAATATGAAATTTCGTCCCGATCTTTCTATTGAATCCTTCCTCAAGGAGGGGGATGAGATTTTAGTTCAAGTGGCCAAAGAACCTATTTCTACCAAAGGCCCTCGCGTGACTCGTCACGTGACCTTAGCTGGTCGTCATGTGGTCTTTATGCCTTTCATTGAACACACTGGTGTTTCTCGTCGTATCGAGAATGAAACGGAACGAGAACGTCTAAAAAGTGTTTTAGATTCTATTCGTCCAGAGGGAACAGGAATTATTGCCCGCACGGTTGCTGAAGGGCAAAGTTATAAAGTTTTAAAAAATGATTACAACGTTCTTGTTAAAATTTGGAAGGATGTTCTTAAGGGAGCAGAAAAAGCTAAAGCCCCTTTTACTGCCTATCAAGACTTGAGTTTCATTCAGCGTGTTCTTCGCGATATTACCGATGAGGATGTGGATCAAATTGTTGTCGATTCTAAAGAAGCGCTCAAGGAAGCTGATAAGTTTATTCAGCGCTTGCTTCCCAATCTTAAGGGGAAAGTAAAACAGTACGAAGAAGATACTCCTATCTTTGAGCATTATGGTATTGATCTTGAAATTGAAAGAGGTCTTGCGAACAAAGTTTTCTTACGCTCTGGGGGATCAATTAACATTGATCAAACTGAAGCCCTTGTTTCTATCGATGTGAATACTGGAAAATTTGTCGGGAGAAAAACTCTCGAAGAAACGATTCTTAAAACAAATCTTGAAGCTGTTAAGGAAATTGCCTATCAGCTTCGTCTTCGCAATTGTGGCGGTATTATCATTATCGATTTTATCGATATGGAAAAAGAAGAAAATCGTAAGCAGGTTTATCACGCCTTGCTTGAAGCGCTCAAAAAAGATCGCGCTAAAACCAATGTCCTTCCCATTTCTGGACTTGGCTTGGTTGAGATGACTCGTAAGCGCACTCGTGACACTTTAACTAGAGTGATGTGTGATCCTTGTCCTTACTGTGAAGGGACTGGAAGAGTAAAAAGTACCCTGACTGTTTGTTATGAAATAGTGCGTGAACTTACCAAAGTTCTCAAAAAGTGTAAGGGGACTAAGGTTTATGTTTATGCCCATCCCGAAGTCACGGCCAGACTTTGTGGAAGTGATTTAGATGTAATTGAGACTTTGGAAAGCGCACACTCCAAGCAACTAATACTTCGCTCGGAAAATAGTTATCACGTTGAGCAGTATGAGATTTTTCCTCAGGAATACTGAGGAATAGAAGAGAAAATGAGTTTTATTAAGATTTTACTTTTAATTTTAATTTGTATGATGGTGCTAAATTTAGGACCAGCGTTTGCTAAGGATTTACATCATAAAAAATTATTGGTGATTGATTCTCAAGCGGGCGAACCTTACGAGTCTGTTAGAACTTCTCTTATTAAAGAGCTGGCCAAAGAGGGTTATACTGAGGGTAAAAATTTAGAAGTGGTCTATTATTCATTGGGCAATTTTGAGGGAAAAGCGATCAATGTTTGGGGAAAAGAATCTGGCGGTAAGTATGATGTTATTTTTCTCAATGGCACCATTGCTGTTCAAGCTTTTAAAAAACTTTCTTTAAACGATACCAATAAGTTTGTTTTTGCTTCAATCACTGACCCTGTGGGTGTTGGTGTGATCGAGAGTTTTTATAATCCTCCTAAAAATAATTTCACCGGAATTTGTTTTCCTATAGATGTTCGTAAGCGTTTGAGATTTATTAAAAAGCTTATGCCAAATGCGAGTAAAATTGGTCTCATTTACGCTGATATGCCTCAATCTCAAAGCTATCGTCGCTGGGTTGATGAAGCGCTTAATGAAGCAGAATTTAAAGATCTGAAAGTTATTTATCGAAGTGTGGACTTTATTAAAAGTGAAGGGGGCCATCGACGCATGAGTCTTTTGGCCCAGAAATATGTTGAAGAACTTAATCCTATCGTAGATGTTTTCCTTGCTCCGAATGACCAAATGGGTGCTCAGGACGCTTTTGCTAAAATGCTTTTTTCAGTGGCCACCAAACCTCTTATTGGCTTAGGAAGAAAAGATGTCATGGAAGGCTGGGGTGCAACTGCTGCTATTTATCCTGATCTTCCTGATGTAGGTAAGCGTGCTGCTAATATGATCGTTCAACTCTTCGAAGGAAAGACGATCAAGCAAATTCCTCCTGAGTGGCCATCACATATTGGTATGGCCATAGATCTTATAAAAGCGAAGAGATTTAATATCAAAGTTTCTGAGGAATTGCTTAAAACAACAGCTCCCAATCTTATTCAATAACTCCCCCAAGACGATGAGAATTTAAAGGACGTAGAGGAATAAGAAATTCTTCAATCTCTTCTTTTTTTCTGTAATTGTTAATAATATCTGATACTTAAAAGGAGTTTGCGTTTCGCTTTAAAACTTTGCATCAAGTCTATAACTATGTTATTGTCGCCCCACAAATCTGACTAGTTCTCGCTCTCAGGCATTGTGTTTGAGGGCTGTTTATATTTAACGTAAACATCCAGGAGGTATGCATGATTTACGAATTGGCCCTAGTGGCTAAAGGTGATCTCGTTGAGAATGAGATCCAAGCTCTCACAAAAATTGTTCACGAAGTAACCAAAGAAAGTCAGGGTGAAATCCTGATTGAGGATGATTGGGGACGTATGTCTCTTGCTCAACCTTTTGGTGATGGCGCTAAGAAAGGCCACTATGTGTATTTCATCTACAAAGCAAACAACGCTTGTAATGCTGAAATCACAAGAAGATTGAACATCAGTGAAAACATTCAGCGTTTTCTCATCGTAAAACTCGGTGAAGAAGCCGAAGGCGGCAACATCGTTAAGAACTACAAGACTCCTTTCTCTAAGAAGTATCGTGGAACTATCGTTGAAAATAACGAAGACAGTGAAGGCGATGAAGGCGGCGGCGGTTTCGAAGACAAGAGAAAATTTTCTCGTCGTAAAGGCTGCTGGTTCACAGCTAAGAACATTAAGGCAGATTGGAAAGATCCAAACACTTATGGCTGGTTAGTAAATGATTTCGGTAAGATTTCTCCAGCTCGTGTTTCTGGTATCAGCACCAAGCATCAGCGTTTTGCGACTGAAGCCATCAAGCGTGCTCGTCAACTCGGCGTAGCTAGCTCATTGTCTTCAAGGATCGCTCTTCCTTGCTAATCGCGTTTATCGCTGATTAAAGGTTGAAAGAGACAATGATGACTGAGACTGGTGAAAAACATATTAGAGATGAAAAATTCCCAGTAGGGAAGTTTCTTTTCTTTGGCATAATGGCCATGGCGTTAAGTTCATTTCCGCCACTGGCGATTTTTGCTCCAGTGCCTCTTACCTTGGCTTTTCTTTTAATGGGAAGACCTTGGGGAGCGTTGCTTGGAATATTGGGGTTTGCTTTACTTATGGGAGCAACTCTTGGCTTTGGATTTTCCTCAGCCGCCGGTACTTTGTTTTTCATTGCCTTCGTAAATGCGCTTTTGATTTCGGAGACGATTTTTAGAAAGATTAATCCTGCGAAAAGTCTAACTTGGTTAGGGTTGATCCTTTTAGGATTGATGATCGTTGCGATAGCCATTTATGTTTTTGCCTTTAAGGCACAATTTAAAAATGAATTGGTGAACATTATCACTAGTATCATTGAGAAGTTTAGAAACGATAGCTCTGTGGCTGCTTCTAAAACAGAAGAAGCCAAAGTGTTACAAGAGATGTTCGGTAGCCCAAGTATGATGGCCAGACAAATTATACAGTGGATTCCACGTATAACTTTTCTATCTGTCATTTTAGGATTCTGGATGAGTTTCTTTGTGATCCTTAGGAATGCCTTCATATGGAGAACCAAGGTCGATTATCCATTCGTCCTTGAAGATTTATTGAAGTTTAAAGCACCTGATTATCTCGTTTACGCTGTGATCATAGGAATGGCGCTTCTTCTTGGTGAGACTTACTTCGGCGCTCACGCTGTGGTCTGGGGAGAGACTTTAATTTACTCCTTAGGTGCCATTTACTTTTTCCAAGGTTTCGGAGTCTTTTTGGCTTTCTTAACTTGGATGGGTGTTTGGGGTATTTTTCGTACCGTAGTGATTGCTTTCGCATTACTCCTTGCTTGGAGAGTGCTGCCTATCGTAGGGCTTTTTGATTTGTGGGTAGATTTTCGCAAACTGTTTGAAAGAAAAAAAGAAAAAGAAAAAGATGATTCAGATAAAGGAGATTGGTTATGAAAGTTATTTTAGTAGAAAAAGTGGCCACTCTTGGTAACATTGGCGAAATCGTCAACGTTACTCCAGGACATGCCAGAAACTATCTTTTCCCAAGACAACTTGCTGTACTTGCTGATGCAAGCAGACAGAAGCAACTTGAGAATCAAAAGAGAAGACTTCAGAAGAAAATCCAAGCCGAAGTTGATGCCGCTAACGCAGTTAAAGGCAAAATCGAAGGCAAGGTTATCGAGCTTGTTAAGCGCGTGGGCGCTAACGGCAAACTCTTCGGCGCTATCACTAATGCTGACCTTTCAAAAGAATTAGCAGCTCGTGAAGTTGTTGTTGAACGTCGTCAGATTGTTCTCGAAGCACCTATTAAGGGCCTTGGAAACTTTGATGCTAAAGTGAAACTTTTCACTGGCGTTGAAGCTACTTTCAAAGTGAAAGTAACTATGGATCCTAAGCAGGTTGAAGAATTCAAAGCTAAGGAAATCGAAGCTAAGAAGCGTAAAGCTGAAGAGAAAATTGCTAAAGAAAAAGCAGAAAAAGAAGCAGCTGAAGCTGCTGCTAAAGCTGCTGCTCAACAAGAAGAGTAAACTTAAGCTTAATGGGCGGGGCATTCGTGCCCCGCTTTTTTTAGAGGCGTATGGCAATATCAAATAGAGAACTTCCACACGATCTTTTAGCTGAAAAATCATTGCTTGGTTGTCTTTTAGTAGACTCGCGAGCTTTCGATGAAATTTCAGATTTGGCCGTTGCCCCAGATGATTTTCATCATCCACGCTATGGTTTAATTTTTGATTGTGTGCGCGATCTTGCTCTGGCCAACCAGCCTATCGATTTCGTCACTGTGTGTTCAAAACTCACTGCGCGCGCCAAGCTTGAAGAAGTAGGCGGCAAAGAATTTATTGCGACTCTTGCTGAAGACCAAGCCTCTTCGGCTAACATCTATCATTACGCCAAAATTGTTAAAGGCAAATCTTCCATGCGTACGCTTATCCGTACGGCGATGGGGGTTGTCGACAGTGGCATGACCCATTCTGGGGATGTCGACGGATTTATTCGTGATGTTGAAGCGAGTTTTTTTCGCCTGACTAACGAAGCCAAGTCAGGACGTATGACCACTCTTAATCAGAGTCTAAAAGAGGTCATTAAAGATATGCAAAACCCTGCTCGTAAGCCTGGTGAAATCGGAGGACTTCCCTCTGGTTATCATAAGCTTGATGAGTATCTTCTTGGGTTGCAACCTGGTCAGATGATTGTAATCGCTGGTCGCCCAGGTTCTGGTAAAACAGCTTTGGGAATTAACATGGCAGTGAACGCCTGCCTTGAAACCAAGTTACCTATCGCCATCTTTTCTCTTGAGATGCAAGCGAAGGAACTTTCGATAAGAATTCTTTCTTATCGCGCGAAGGTCGAAAATCGTAAATTTAAGACGAAGACTTTTGATGCGATGGATATGCAAAATATTGCTCGTGCTATGACTGAGCTTTCTGAGATGCCTATTCAGATTAATGATTCGGGTGCTGTGACTTTGCCTGATATTCAGAGTCAGTGCCGTAAAATTAAAGCAGAACGCGGCTTAGGCATGGTTGTGATCGATTACTTACAACTCATGAAGTCCCACTCTAATACTCCTTCTCGTGAACAGCAGATTGCTGAAATTTCCAGAGGGATCAAAATGATGGCCAAGGAACTTGAGTGTCCAGTCATCGTTCTTTCTCAGCTTAATCGTGAGGCTGAAAAAGATGGTAAGCGTCCTTCTACCTCTCAACTTCGTGAATCTGGGGCCATTGAACAGGACGCCGACGTGATCATGCTCGTGTACAGAGAGGATCTTAATAATTTTGATAATCCAACTGGCATTGCCGAAATCATTATTGGTAAAAACCGTGCGGGATCTCAAGGTGTTGTGCAGCTAGCTTGGAAAGGGGAATATACCAGTTTTGAACCTCTGGCCAAGATGGATGGGCCTCCTCAAGGTAAACGGCCTTAGTTTTCCACAGTCTTTTCCACAGCTTGCCGTCTTATAAATGCTTACATTTCATTTTTTAATGATCTCTCTTGATTGACAGCATCAAAGGGTGATGGATATAGTTTGGAAGTCTTCAGTAGAGGATTCCTCCGCAAGGATACGCGGTAGGATTTGCAAAGGAGTGTTCATGATCACAACCGACTTGCGTACCCGCAAGCCTAGTGATGGGGCAGTGAGCGACAAGGAACGTGTTTCTCTAACTACTCTTTCCGAATTGACTGGTTTCCCTCTTGAGTTCATTAAAAAAGAACTCTTGATTCAAGAAGACAGTCTCTCCATGGGAGAATTGCGAGAATCCGTACTTACTTATTTAAGTAAGAGTGATGCAGGTTACTCAGAAAATAACTGAGGAGCTTAGCTCTCTATCCGTACTTGTCCCTCAAGTAAGCGTAGAGCTTTTCCTAAAGGATCTTTTAGGATTGAGTACTACGGCGCTAAAAAAATTTTCCTTTTCCAAAAAATTCTTAAGTTTAAAGGCAGAGCGAGGCATGGTGCTTGAGTTGCCTTTTAATACTCTTAATCGGGGAGCTATTTTTCCTGAATATATTGGGCCTTCAATGAAGGTTCTTTTTGAGGATGATCTTTTACTAGCGCTTGATAAAGCACCTTTCATCCACACTCATCCGCTTTCCTATTTTGAAAAAGATAACTGTCTTAGTTTTCTTAGGGCCACGAGGACTGATCAAATTTTAGAAGTGAATTCTTCTCATTACGATAGGGGATTACTCTATCGCTTAGATTATGAGACATCGGGTGTCTTAATTTATGTGAAAGATGAGGTCCTTCATCAAAATTTACGAGAGAATTTCTCAACTCTTGTGAAAGAAAAAATTTATCATTGTGTGGTTAAAGGTGAATTTAAAAAAGAAGGTAAGCATGAACATTTGTTTAGCGCTTCCGGTGAGCGAGGACATAAAATACTTTGTGTGCCTGCTCAAATGGCGCAAAGTAAAAAAGATTGGCAAAAAGGTGAATTAAAAGTTCGTTGTCTTAAGTATGATCAAACTAAAAATGAAAGTCTTCTTGAAGTGACTTTATATACTGGGTTACGCCATCAGATTCGTGCTCAATTAGCCTCTCTTGGTTTTCCTTTGATTGGCGATGAACTTTACGGTGGAGAAAAGCATGAGCGACTTTGTCTTCATGCTCAAAGCTACTCACTGGAATGGAAAAATCATCGTTATCTAATTGAGTCTCAATCGCCTTGGGCCTGATCTAGGCTTACCTTAATTGCTTCAGCAGTAAAAAACTGGAGTGATAAAAGCATCTCCGTATTTTTATCAGATGGAAGAGTTTTAAGTTTTGTGATTGCTTCAGCTGATCTTTGAGTTGCTTCGGCTAAAAATTGATTTTTTATTGCTGATGAAAGTGAGAAGTCTTTTTGAGTCACAAAAGGGAAAAGAGTTTTTTGTTTCTCTTGTAACGATTTTATTTGAGTGAGCAAAGTTTCTTGCTCGCTATTTAAGTTGAGAGAATTAAAAAAAGAAATGAAATTTTCACAGCGAAAGACGTTTGTGAAATACGCGCATTTTTCACCTTTGATATTCTTAGGTGTTTTTTGGTATTCTCGTAAATAAGGTTCAAAAGTTTGATTTTCTTTGCATTCTTGTTCATCGCGAGGACGACCATAAATTTCACTCACGAGATGAAGATAAAAACGATCTTCGGAAAGTTGAGAATCTTTTCCAAAAACAAGGGCATTCGAAGCGAGAGTCACTGAGTGGAAGAGAGTGTGGTAGCCAGTGTAGTTGCTGCCATTGGGATTTTTTTGGACCCTAGTATAACGATTAGGAAAAAGGGTCTTCCAAAAATTAGTTCCAGCATCATTTTCAAGATAATCCCCATCTGTAGACAGATACTCAGGGGCGAAGACGTTAATGATGTCGCCAGATTTTAAATTTTCAGCTTGGCTTAGTTTTCGACAAATTGGACTTTGTAACCAATAGAGCATTTCTTGTGGATAAACAAAGCGAGGAGCTGGCGACATGCCTCTTAGAAAGAGTGCCGTTCCCCAACAGTTAGGGCCTGAACGGTAAAGTTTTGTCTTGTGAGTTTTTTGAACAAAAATAGGGAGACATTGATTAAGGCTTAGAGAGTTATTGTTTTGGCAGCTTTGATTGTTTTGCTGAGCTGTCGCTTCAAGTTGATTTTTCCAGCCACAGAGGCCTTCTTTTTGAACGAGAAGCTCGTTGCAACTGGCCCCGGAGAGAGAGATGACCCCACTACTATTTTTACTAATGACCAAGTCACTGGCCCAGACACTTTGGATAATAAGACTTAGGGTATAGATGAGCATTTTTTGTTTTTTCATGATTCTATAAGCATAGTCATGCTGAAGAGGGTCTAGCAAGTCTTAGAAGAGCCCTTTTAAAATTCATATACTTAATAAAATTCTGACAAAAAAACTCAAGAATTAACGCTTAAGAGCCGAAAGGATTAGTGCAAGCAAGATCCAAGCAAAAGGATACGTAATGGCGCAAGAGTCACTCTTTTTTAGTGATGATTTTTGGAGAACAATCGAAGGTCTCGATAGTCTTCAAGGTGAAGTCAGCTTAGCGAATTTATTGGAAGATTTAAGAGTTAGCCCACGTCTTTTTACAGAAGCACGAAGCTTTCTTAAAGAATTCGATTACGAAATAAAGCTTAAAGAAAAAGAAGGACAAACTTTTGTGTCCTTGCCCAAGAAAGAGTTTATGGGCAAAAAGAATTTAGGCCTTTGGGAGTATTTTTCTCTCAAAATGCATAGTCCTCAGGGCTTTGATGGGTGTGAGGGATCTAAGCAGCGCGAGAAGGCCAAGCTCCTGACTATTTTTACAACCCTTGAGGGTCATCGCCGGGAAGAGATTGTGATCGAAAATCATAATCCTATTTCTAAAGGAAAATTAGAAACGGTTGATGAAGCCCTTTTGCAAAAAAACTCTTTGTTCATAAGTCTGCATGATGGAAAGAAGAAAGAAGTTTTTCCGTATCATATGATTTTTATCGAAGGAAAACTTACTTTAGTAGGTGAGGATTGCACTGATCGTTGTCTTGTTGCGCATGAGATTGATGAAATTGCTCGTGTGGTGAGTGTAAGTCGTAAAGGATATAAACCCCATTTTAGTGTGGGCGAAATTAAAGATTTTGTTTCTGCTTTACATGAAATGTCTGGCAAAGAAGCTCGTCTTGTTCTCAAACTTTCTACCGCTGAAAAATTTGATCTTTCGCCTCGCCATCATTTTTTAGGTAATCCCTATGTAACGACGAATGGTGAAGGCGATATGATTTGGGCCGCCACAGTCGAAGTCTCGCATGAATTATTTGATTGGCTCTATTCTATTCGTTGGGCCATCAAAGATTTTATGGACCCGCAAAGTGTTCAAGAAGAATTCTTGAATTACTGCAAGGAGCGTGAGAAAAGAGTGGCATGAAGGGTTTTTCCGGAAAGCAATTTTTTCTCATGTCATTTTTGCCCGCGATGGCCTATTGGTATCTAGAGGCACGTTTCCCTCTCAAAATCGCGTTAGCCGGGGGCTTTTGTTTGGCCTTACTCGAGATTATTCTTGAGAAGGTTTTTACCAAGCATGTTCATGCCCTTTCTAAATTTAATTTTTTTCTTATCGTCTTTTTGGGTGCCATTTCTTTTGGTGAAGAAGATGGTTTATGGTTTAAACTACAGCCTTGTTTCACCGGTCTTGGAATTGGTGTTTATCTTTTAGTACGTCTCTATCGTGGCAAGAGTTTAATGAATGAAATGCTTGCTTCAATGGGAAAAGAATCTCCTCTCGAAGGCTTAATGGAACAAGTGGAAGTTCATTTAGGAATTTTCTTTATTGCCTATGGACTTTTTATGGCAGCCATTGCCCTTTTCACCCCAACGGGAACTTGGCTCTTTTTTAAAACGGCCGGGTTTTACTTGGCGACTTTTATCTTTTTCATTGGAGAGTTTATTTATCTTCGCTTAAAAATACGCAGGATAGTGATTAATCAGCGTAAAGCCGAAGCCCTTCAGCGCTTTAGTCCTTCTTCTCAGGACTAGTTTCACTTTGACGTAGAATTGATTGTTCGTGAATAGTGTTAAAAATTTCTGCGACGAAATCTTCTGTGAGTCCCAACTCTTTTCCGCGTTTTGCTCTCTCTCTCATGAGTTCTTGAAAACGTCCGAGTTGAAAAAGTGAAATATTATGTTCGGCCTTGAGGGCCGAGATTTGTTCAGAGATTTTCATGCGCTTGCTTAGTAGTTCAACCAAAGATTCATCAATGGCATCTATCTCATGACGAAACTTCACTAAGACTTTTTTAGCAGGGGGTGGAAGAGTGTCTTCACGTTTCAGTAAAAGGCCTTCCATCATTTTTTTATAAACTTCTACTGTGATCTGCTGGCGTGGATCACTGAGCGCCTGATCAGGATGAGGATGAACTTCTATCATCAGCCCATCAAAATTAATATCAAGGGCCATCTGGCTAATATGCCACAAATGTTCTCGTTTACCGCAGATGTGACTTGGATCGCAAATCATGGGTAAATTGGGAAAATCATTTTTCAGTTGAATCGGAATTTTCCATTGAGGAAGATTGCGAAGTTCTTTACTTTCCGGAGCGGAAAAACCACGGTGAACGGCCATTAGTTTTCTAATTCCAACTTTCGAGAGACGCTCTAAAGCTCCTCGCCAAATCATGAGATCAGGGCTTATGGGATTTTTTACCATGACCGGAATGTCGACTCCGCGTAATGCTTCAGCAATTTCTTGAACGGCAAAAGGATTCGGAGTGGTGCGAGCGCCAAGCCATAAAATGTCGATGCCATGTTTTAAACAAAGCTCGACGTGTTTAGCTGTGGCCACTTCAGTGGTAACTAAAAGCCCGGTTTGCTCTTTGACTTCTTTAAGCCAAGCAAGTCCCTCTTCGCCAACTCCTTCAAATGATCCGAGTTGAGTTCTGGGTTTCCAAATTCCGGCCCTGAAGATGCTAACTGAAGTTTCTTTTTTTAAAGCCTGGGCCGTTTGTAAAACTTGTTCTCTACTTTCAGCACTACAAGGGCCTGCGATAAGCAGGGGAGGTGTAGAGAAAGGTAGCCAGGAGGAAAGAGGAAGTATGGTCATTGGTTTTCAAGAACGATTTTAAGATCGTTTAAAATATTAGAGTAAATAATAAAAGCGTCATGAGCGCTGGCATAGGGACGAAAATAATTATGAACGTCTCCGTCATTTTGCCCTTTGGTTGAAAGATAATAGGCATGGTCTGAAGAAAGAAGTTTTCTCCAGAGATGGATGAGGGCAGGGTCATGACTATCTTTAGCTAATTTCTCAAGAGAGTAGACAAACTCATTGGCAGCTTCTTGCATGGGATTTCCCATCCATGCTGAAAGGTCACGCTCACTATCTGCCCAAGAAGTTGTTTCTGGGG
>JACCEE012090022.1_pt1 | contig 13032 bp, 3 predicted proteins | sample 7449931 | NCBI WGS metagenome assembly JACCEE01 (sample SAMN15323457, study PRJNA562643) | freshwater metagenome | isolation source: river surface water | place: USA:Blue River Watershed | collected 2017-08-19 | reverse complement strand
GCGAATCGCTCAGGTAGACGGTCGTGCTGACGGCGCGCTCGTTGCCGTTGAGGTTGCGGGCCGGCGACGAGGCCGGGGTCAGCGAGACCAGGTTCGCGAACGCGTCCTCGGTGCCGTAGCGCTTGAAGCTGCGGCTGTCCGAGCGGTACATGTCCTGGCTGTAGAGGCCGCTGAGCGTGTGCTTGCCCAGCAGCTTGCGGAGCCAGCCCTTGCCGCCGCCTTCGTTGAAGTCGTAGGTGCCGAAGGCGTTCAAGCGGGACGACTCGCGGGTGATGGCGGAGAGGCCGTTGCCCCAGGTGTTGCCGCTCTCGACGTAGGCCTTGCCGAAGTTCGGGTTGACCGCGCCGCCGATCAGGTGGCTGTTGATGTCGACGAAGAGCGTGTTGCCGAAGGAGTACTGACCGCGACGATACTGCTCCATCGCGTAGGCGGCCTCGAAGCCGACCTTCTCATGGAAGAACGTCTGCGTCAGGCTCGCGTTGATGTTCTTGAAGTTCTGCCACTCGCTCTTGTTGTCGCCCTCGAGCAGGTTGTTGTAGAAGTCGAAGATCGTCGGGTCCGACAAGGTCGTCGCCTTCCACACGCCCTGCGCGCGGTACGGCAGGCTCGGATCGCGTTCGGCGACGTAGGCGGAGGTGGCCATCGTCACGCGGCGCGAGAACGGCAGGCCGCCGATGCCGCCGTCGATCACGCCGGTGGACTTGAGACCGCCGGCGTTCGCGTACTCCGGTTGGAGATACATGGCCGGCGAGTCGGTGTCCTTGTTCACGACCATCCAGACGCCGCCGTAGAAGGACGGGGCGCCGAGCCAGACCTGGGTGTTGAACTTCCCGACGTTGTACTGGCCGGCATCGTCCGGATAGTAGGCGCCGCTCTGCTTGCCGTCGGCGCCGTAGGTCGGATTGCCGTTGGCGTCGAGGTGGTAGAAGTAGCCGCTGTTCTGGACGCGGTTCGGATCGTAGGAGGTCTTGTTGACCTGGGTCCACCACGTCGAGAACTGGTCGGTCGGCGTGATCGTGCGGGGGTTGTTGCTGCGGATCGTGCCGTTCTCGAAGTTGACCTTGATCGAGGTCCGGGCGCCGCCGCGGCTGAGGAACTTCGGGTCGAAGCGGAGGGTGGCGAAGACGCGGCGGTCCAGGCTGTGGGCCGGCTGCTGCTTGAACTGCTCGTCGTTGCGCAGGAGGTTGACGCGGACCGACAGTTCGTCGTCCAGGATCTCCTGGTTGTAGTCCAGCGCCTGGCGGTTCGCGCCGAACGAGCCGTAGCGGAACTCGGCCGAACCGAAGGTGCGGTGCTGGGCGGACTTCGTGGTCGTGTTGATGATACCGGCCGGGCTGCCGAGGCCGAACAGGATCGAGTTGGCCCCGCGCTGCATGTCGATGCGGTCGGTGTTGTAGCCGTCCCACGGAATCTCCGAGCTGAAGAAGTTGCGGGTATTGTCGGCACTGGTGAGGCCGCGCACACGCGTGGTGCCGTTCGGGCTCACCAGGCGACCCGATTCATCCTCGGTCTTGCCGCCGGACACACCCTTGAAATTGCCCTGGGTGCCACCGACTTCCGTGTTGGTGGTGTAGGCCAGGAGGGTCTTGTTGTCGGTCGCGCCGGTGTCCTTGAGGAACTCGGAGGTCACGACGGAGATGGCGGATCCGACGTCCTCGAGGCGGGTATTGATGCGCGAGCCCGCGAGGGTGCGGGTGGCAACATAGCCGTTCGAGGATTCGGAGGTAACTTCGAAGGGACTGAGGACAACGATCTCCTCGTCCGCACCGGCGGGAACGGTCGCCGCGGCGGGCGTCGCCGGCGCGGGGTTTGTCTGAGCCAGCAATCCGGGCGCAAGCACGGCTGCCAGCGTCGCAATCCGATAGCGGTTCTGTCTGCTCATAGTCTGTAGTTGGTAGGGGGCTTTGCTCCTCGTTTTCGGAAGGAGCGTGGTACGGGCCTCCTGTGTCGAGGGGAGGGGGGAACGACCAAGAGGGTGCGCCGGAGCAAGCGCCGGCGCCGGGCCTCCAGCAAGGTGCCATGAGGCGAGCCCCACCCCCTACTAAAGTAGTAGTCCACCCGCCAAACCCGCCGCCGCGAACGCCCTACTCGAGATGGATGATCCCCCGCCGGACCCCGGCCAACACCGCCTGCGTGCGATCCGCCACTCCGAGCTTCGAGAGGATGTTGGTGACATGCACCTTCACGGTCGACTCGACGACGGCGAGCGCCGCCGCGATCTCCTTGTTGCTCATGCCCCGCCCGAGCAGCACCAGCACCTCGAGCTCCCGCGCCGAAAGCTGCGAGGCCAGGCGGCTCGCCAGGCGACGCGCCGCCTGGTCCGGCACCACCTGCTCCCCCGTGCTCACTCTGCGGATCGCCTCCAGCAGCACTCCCAGCGGGGCATCCTTGCCGAGGAAGCCGCTCGCCCCCGCCTGCAACGCCGCAGCAATCTCGTCGCCGTTGGCGTAATTGCTCAAAACCAGCACGCGGATACAGCCAAACTCCCGCTTCAGGGCCCCGATCGTCTCCACGCCGTTGCGCTTCGGCATCCGGAGATCGATCACGACCACATCCGGCTGCAGCTTCCCGAAAAGCACGAGCGCCTCGTCGCCGTCCTCCGCCTGGCCCACCACCTCCATGTCCGGCTGGTTGGCGATGGCGAAGGACAGCCCCATCCGTACGAGGATATGGTCGTCGACCAGCAGGATGCGCAGTTTCCGGGTTCCAGTCGTCGCGGGTTGGTTCATGGAGAAATGGATTGGTTCTTCGTGTACGGCGCCCACACGCGGACGGTGGTGCCCGCGCCCGGCCGGCTGTCGATCTCGACCGAACCACCGACGGTGTGGGCCCGCGTGCGGAAACTGGGCAGTCCGAAGTTGCCGCCGTGGCCGCTGGCGACCTCATCCGGCCGGAAACCGCGGCCATCGTCGCGCACCGTGAGGCGGATGCCGTCCGCCGCGTACTCCAGCACCACCTCGAGGCGCTTCGCCTCCGCGTGCTTCACGGCGTTCGTCACCGCCTCCTGCACGATGCGCAACAGGTGGTGCTCCGTCGCCGAATCGAGATGCCTCGGTCGTCCGACCACCTCGACGCTCGCGTATCCGGGATTCGGCTCGAGCTGGGTCGCGAGTTGGCGGATCGCCGTCGCCAGATCCGCCGTCCCCAAGATCGGCGAGTGCAGTCCGCGGATCGCGTGGCGGATCTCCTTGCGGCAGTACCCGACCATGCTCAAGGCCGCGTCGACGCCCGACCGCACCGGTCCGGAACAACCCGGGAGCCCGGCCGTCGTCTCAAGTTGCAGCGAAAGGCCGGTAAACCCCTGTTCGAGGCTGTCGTGGATTTCTGCGGCCAACCGGTTGCGCTCCGCCAGCGTGGCGCTGGTCTGGGTCTCCTGCCGCAGCCGTCCCATCGCCGCCCGGAGTTCGCCGGTCCGCTCGGCCACCTGCCGCTCGAGTTCCGCCTGTCGGAGCCGCACCCGCCGGACCGAGAGGCGCTGCACGCCGACGACCAGGAGAGCCAACAGCAGACCATAACCACCATAGGCGTACACGGTGCGGTACCACGGCGCGGCGATCTCGAATCCGAACACCGCCTCGGCACTCGCCACGCCGAGATCGTCGACCGTGCGCACGCCGAGCCGATACCGGCCCTCCGGCAGGTCCGTGAGGAACACCGACGACCCTGGCGGCGACAGGCTCCACCCGCCGTCACCCAGGCGGAACTCGTAGCCGAACGGGCGCACCGCCGCATAACCTCCCGCGAAAAACTCCAGCTGCAGGCTGTTGTCGGCGTACGCCAGCCGGCCGAGTTCGCCGCCGCCGTGCCCCTCCAGCGGCACCGTCGTATTGGTCCGGCTGTTGCGCAGTGCGACCAAGGTCGGCCCCGCGACGGTCCCCTTCCGGGGCGCGGCGGCCGGTTGCAGGCGGTGGAGCGTGCTGCCGGTCGAGACCCAGATGTCGCCACCGGGGAGCGACACCACGCGCGGCGTCGGCCCGTTGATCCCGGCATAGGAGCGGACATCGAGCTCCCAGCGGTCGCCCGCCGCCTCGGCCCGCAACAGTCCGCGGTCGTGCGAGGCCCACAGCACGCCACGTTCGTCCCGGTGCAGCCGCTGGATCCGCCGGGGGGACTCGGCGAACAGCCGGCGCAAGGCGGGCTCCGCCACCGGCGCCAAAGTCCGCTCATCGACGAGCACCGGGTCGGCCCACGAGCCGCAGAAGATCGCGGTTGTACCCACGATGCTGACATTCACCCAGCAGGGCTCCGCCCACGGAAACTCCTCCACGAGCCGCACCCGCACCGCACCGTCCTCCACCGCGATCCGGGCCAGCCGGTTCAGGCCCAGCTCCACCCAGGCCGACCCGGGCCCGGTGTGGACGATGTAGGGATAACCCACGCCCTTCGCCCGTTCGGCGCATTCCACCCAGCCGGTCGGCCCTCGCCGCAACGCCGCGATCTCGTCGTTGCCGATCGCCAGGCAGGTGGTGTCGTCGATCCGGACCAGGCGCGCCGCCCGCAGGTTCGCCACGACCGGGTTGAACTCGCCCGCGCGTTCGGCGCTGAACACCCGTTCGCCGCTGGCCACCAACAACGAGCCGCCCATCTCCACGACCCCCCAGATTCCCGGCCCCGGTCGCGGCGCCATCGGGCGGAATCCGGGGCCGCCCGCACCGGCGTCATCATTCGCTTCATACAGTCGCCCTCCGGATGCCACCAGCGGCCGCCCCTGCCACCGGACCACCTGCGGCCAATCGATCAGCAGTCCCGAATCGCGGCCGAACGTGGTGAAGGGCTGCGCGTGGAGCACCTTCAACAGGCCCCCCTCCGCCGCCGCCCACAGGACCCCGGTCTCGTGGCTCTCCAGCGCCGTGATTCCCGCGAACTGCCGCCCCGACAACGTCGTCCGGAGCTGCCCCTCCTCGGTGAGGATCATGAGCCCCACCCCCGAGACGGCGACCGCGAACCCGCCTTCCGGCAACGCTGTCAGCGCCGCCGCCGTCCCGGGCAACTGCCACAATTTCTCCACCTGCGCCTCGCCCGTACCGGTGCGCACCAGCAGCAACTGGTTGGAGCCGGTCGCCACCAGCAGATTGCGGCCGCGGGCACTCGCCGTCAGCACCACCACGTTCCGCCGCGGCCAGCCCCACTCGGCCGCGCGCGAGGTGCCGTGCGCGAGATCCAGTTCCATCACCCCGTTGTCGAAGGTCGAAACCAGGATTCGCGCGCCGAAGGGGAACACGCACGAAACCCCCTCGATCTCGAAGAATCGAACCGCGCCGTCGTGCCCGTGGAAAACCACGCCGCTCAGTCCGGAGAATAACACGCCGCGCTCCGTCCAAAGGATCCGGTCGACGTTGTTCGCCCGCACCCAGGCCGGCGCGTCTTGCGGCACCAGCGAGCGCGGCTGAAGCTTGCCATCCGGTCCTGTGACGAAGACCCCCCACGAACCGAACGCACCGTAGTATAATTCATCATTCGCGCCCCGGCGCACGTTCCGCAGGCTGATCCCCGTCGTGTTCTCGCTCCAGAGCTTCTGCCAGGTCGAGTCGTTGAGCACGATGAACTCGCCCTGCTGCGCGACCACCACCCGGCCAAACCGGTCATGGGCGAGCTGCGCCCCCCGCGCCAGGCATCCGATCTCCTCGAAGGGGAAATAGCGCGTCGGCGGCTCCCCGGCGGCGACCACCACCCCCTGCCCAACCGCAAGCACCAGGATCGCGATCCGTCCGCTCCGCCGCACGGCCCCTCCAACCGCACCGAGCGCCGCGCCGATCCGTCGGCGGAATCGCGCCCGCAACCACATCAGGCTCGCGGCTTCAAAGTTCATGGGGGGGTGCAAACCTGCGGCAGGCCGTCGCCGCCGTAAAGCGGGTTAGGGGGTGCCGGACTACTACTTTAGTCGTAGCCCGAGGCGCGTCGGCCCGCCCGACTAGCCGCTGGTCGTAGTCGCCCTCCGCCGAATGGCACCTTGCGCGGCCCGCCGCTCCGCGCGCTTGCTCGCTGGCCCAACTTCCCACCGATCGCCGACCACCACCAGCGCCGAGCTCGCCCGTTTCCGCGCCGACGTGTGGTCGTACCTTTCGTAACCAGATACACACGATCCATGCCCCCCTCCGCCACCATGGGACCGACCACGCATGGTTCCACGCGCGCCGGCGGACGCACGGTGCCGACCACACCGGCGCAAGATTTCGTTCCTGTCAGTTAGCTGGGGTTCGGGGTGCCGGTCGGCGAAGGGTTACGTCGACCGGCACCAACCCCGCGGCGATCCGGCCCGCGGCGGAACCGCCCGGAACTCGTGCAAATCCGGTAAAAGTCGCCTGCGCGTCCCATTATTGGTTACGCGGCACCCCGGCCCGGCCCCTTTGGCGTTGCCCGAGCCGGCGCCCGTCTTCAACTCTCGGATGCCCAGCCATCGACCGTCCGCGACACCGCGGCCGTCCCCTCACGTCTTCCCGGCCCGCCCGGCCAGACGCCACCGGATACGCCAGCGACCGGCCTCCGCCCTCCCGCCCCTCCTTTCCGCACCGCAACTTCACGCCCTTGATTTATGGTTCCATCTGCCCCGACCCTCGCGCTCGCACCGAACCGGGCCGCCCACCCGGCCTCCCCGCCCCCCCGCTCCGGCGCCGCCCGGTGCACCCGCTGGACCTCGGGCCCGCTCCGGCGGATCACGACCGCGGCGATCTCCGCGCTGTGCGGGCTCGCCGCCATGGCTCAGTCGTTCAACTACGCCGAGGCGCTGCAGAAATCGATGTTCTTCTATGAGGCCCAGGAATCCGGGCCGCTGGACAACACCAACCGTGTCACCTGGCGGGACGACTCCGCGCTCACCGATGGGTCCGGCGTCGGCCACGATCTCACCGGCGGCTGGTACGATGCCGGCGACCACGTGAAGTTCGGCTTCCCGATGGCGTTCTCCGCCACGACGCTCGCCTGGGGCGGCATCGACTTCGCCCAAGGTTATCAGGACGCCGGGCAGCTGCAGCGGCTCAAGCGCAACCTGCGCTTCGTGAACGACTACTTCCTCCGGTGCCACACCGCTCCCAACGAGCTCTGGGGCCAGGTGGGCGCCGGCGGCGCCGACCACGCCTGGTGGGGCTCGGCCGAGGTGATGCAGATGGCCCGTCCCGCCTACAAGATCGACGCCGCCCGCCCGGGCTCCGATCTCGCCGCCGAGACCGCCGCCGCCATGGCCGCCGCCAGCATCCTCTTCGCCACGGACGATCCGACGTACAGCGCCACGCTGCGCGCCCACGCGATCCAGCTCTACACGTTCGCGGACACCTATCGAGGCGCGTACTCCGACTCCATCACCGATGCCGCCGGCTTCTACAAGTCCTTCAGCGGCTACAAGGACGAGCTCGTCTGGGGCGCCATCTGGCTCTACCGCGCGACGGGCGACGTCGCCTACCTGAACAAGGCCGAGGCGTACTACGCCGATCTCGGCACCGAGCAGCAGTCCACCGACAAGGCCTACAAGTGGACCATCGGCTGGGACGACAAGTCCTACGGCTGCTACGCGTTGCTCGCCAAGCTCACCGGCAAGGCCGCGTACAAGGCCGATGCCGAACGCCACCTCGACTTCTGGACCACCGGGTACAACGGCGCGCGCATCACCTACACTCCGGGCGGCCTCGCTTTCCTGGATACCTGGGGCTCGCTGCGCTACGCGGCGAACACCGCCTTCCTCGCCCTCTACTACCAGGATGCCGCCACGACCCCGGCCAAGGCTGCGCGGTACCACGACTTCGCCCTCGCCCAGATCCGCTACATGCTCGGCAGCAACCCGGGCAACCGCAGCTTCGTCTGCGGCTTCGGCACCAACCCGCCCGCGAATCCCCATCATCGCACCGCGCACGGCACCTGGGCGAACAACCTGAACGGCCCCCCGGCCCAGAGCCGCCATGTCCTCTACGGCGCGCTCGTCGGCGGCCCGGGCGCCAACGACGCCTACACCGACGACCGCGGCAACTACACCTCCAACGAGGTGGCCACCGACTACAACGCCCTCTTCTCCGGGGCGCTGGCGGCGTTGGCTGGCGAATACGGCGGCACGCCCCTCGCCGGCTTTCCGCAACCCGAGACGCCTGTCGACGAGTTTGTCGTGCAGGCGAAGATCAACGGCTCCGGCCCCACCTACACGGAATACTCCGTCTGGGTGAACAACCACACCGCGTGGCCGGCCCGCATCCCGTCCCAGTTCAAGTTCCGCCTGTTCATCAACATCACCGAAGGCGTCGCCGCCGGGTACACGGCCGCGAGCTACGTGGTCTCCGCCAACGGCAGCAACGTCACCTTCACCGGCCTGCAGCCGTGGAACACCGCCAGCGGCATCTACTACACGGAGGCCACCTTCACTCCCGGCACCACGATCTGGCCCGGCGGGCAGGGCGAATCCGCCGAGGAGGCGCAGATCCGCATCCGCCTTCCCTACGAGGCCCCGGCCTCCGCCTGGAATGCCGCCAACGACTGGTCGGCCCAGGGCTTGAACGGCACCCTCGCCACCACCACGCACATTCCGCTCTACGCCGATGGCGCGCTCGTGGCCGGCACCGCGCCGACCAGTGGCACGCCCGTCCAAAGCGTCTCGGTGGCGCCCGAATCCGTCACGCTCGGCGTCGGCGAGACCGCCCCACTCACCGCCACCGTGCTGCCCGCCAACGCCTCCAACAAGGCCGTCGTTTGGAGCACCAACCGCCCCGCCGTCGCCACCATTGACGACACCACCGGTCTCGTGACCGCCGTCGGCGCCGGCACCGCCACCCTCACCGCCACCACGGTCGACGGCGGCTTCACCGACACGGCCACGGTCACCGTGACAACCGTCGTCGTCCCCGTCACCGGCGTCTCGGTCGCCCCCTTGTCCGCCCGCGTCGCCGTGGGCGGCACCGTCACCTGCACCGCCACCGTCGCCCCGGCCAACGCCACCAACCAGGCCGTCCTCTGGACGTCGTTGAATCCCGGAGTCGCCAGCCTCACCAGCAGCGTTGTCAACGGCGTGCCCACCTGCGTGGCGACCGGCGTCGCCGCCGGCACCACCACCGTCACCGCGCGCACCGCGGACGGCGATTTCCGCGCCTCCGCCAGCCTCGAGGTGTTCGCCGTGCCGGTCACCGGAATCGAGATCGAACCGTCCGTCGGTTCCGTCCCCGTCGGCGGCACCGTCACCCTTCGTGCCACGGTTCTGCCGGCCAACGCCTCCAGCCGCGCCTTCACCTGGAGTTCGAGCAACCCGCTGGTCGCCACCGTCGATGCCGCCACCGGCCTCGTCACCGGCCGGGCGGAGGGCACGGTCTCCATCCGCGCCACCACCGCCGAAGGATCGTTCGTCGCCACCCGGGCGCTCAGCGTGTCCAAGCTCACGCTACCGTCGCACACCGACCGCTTCACCCTCCTGCGCAACAAGCTCGTCGATCCCGCCAACGGCTACTTCAGCCGGGACGGCGTGCCGTACCACAGTGCGGAGACCCTCATCTGCGAGGCGCCCGACCACGGGCACGAAACCACCAGCGAGGCCTACTCGTACTGGATCTGGCTGGAAGTGATGCACGGCCGGATCACCGGCGACTGGACGCCGCTGGCCGCCGCCTGGCAGAAGCTCGAGGCCACCGCGATCCCGTCCGCCGACCTGCAGCCCACCACGGCGAGCTACAACGCCGCCGCCCCCGCGAGCTACGCCAGCGAGTTCGCCCTCCCGGACAACTATCCCGCGCCGCTGGAGAGCGGCGTCCCCGTCGGCCGCGATCCCGTCTCGGCCGACCTCACCGCCGCGTATGGATCGAACATCTACGGCATGCACTGGCTGTTCGACTGCGACAACTTCTACGGCTTCGGCAACAAGGGCGACGGGGTCAGCACGCCGTCGTACATCAACACCTTCCAGCGCGGCGAGCAGGAGTCCGTCTGGGAGACCGTGCCGCAGCCCAGCTGGGAGGCGCTGAAGTGGGGCGACGACAACGGCACCGGTTTCCTGCGGCTCTTCGTGAGCGAGACCGGCGCGCCCGCCCCCCAGTGGCGCTCCACCAACGCCCCCGACGCCGACGCCCGCGCGGTGCAGGCCGTGTATTGGGGTGTCCAGTTCGCCAAGGAGCAGGGCCTCGCCCCCGCCTCCGTCCTGCCGCTGGCCCAGGCCGCCAAGATGGGCGACTTCGCCCGTCTCGCCATGTTCGACAAGTACTTCAAACCCCTCGGCGTGCAGAGCAAGAGCGCCCCGGGCGCCACCGGCTACGAGAGCGCCCACTATCTGGTGGGCTGGTACTACGCCTGGGGCGGCCCGCTCGTCACCCAGGGCTGGGCCTGGCGCATCGGCTGCAGCCACGCGCACTTCGGCTACCAGAACCCCGTGGCCGCCTACGCGCTCAGTGCCACCACCGAGCTGCGCCCGGCCTCCGTCAACGGCGCCCGCGACTGGGATCGGAGCCTGACCCGCCAGCTCGAGTTCTACCAGTGGCTCCAGTCCGCCGAAGGCGCCATCGCCGGCGGCGCGACCAACAGCTTCAACGGCCGCTACGACCCGTATCCCACCGGCACGCCGACCTTCTACGGCATGGCCTATCAGGAGAACCCGGTCTACCGCGACCCGGGCAGCAACACCTGGTTCGGCATGCAGGCCTGGTCGATGGAACGCGTCGCCGAGTACTACTACATCAGCAACAACCCGCGGGCCAAAGCCATCCTCGACAAGTGGGTCGCCTGGGCCAGCAGCGTCGTCACCCTCGGCACCGACGGCTCCTTCGCCATCCCCGGCGAGATCGCGTGGACCGGCGCCCCCGCCACCTGGGATCCGACCAGCCCGGCGGCGAACACCAACCTGCATGTGAGCGTCGTCACCTCCGGCCAGGACCTCGGCATCGCGGCCTCGTTGGCCAAGACCCTCACCTACTACGCCGCCGCCACCCAGCGCTACGGGACTCTGGATACCGCGGCCCGCGACCTCGCCCGGGAGCTCCTCGACCGCATGTGGACCCGCTACTACGAACCCGCCGGCCGCGGCGTCGCCGTCGAGGAGAGCCGCGGCGACTACCGCCGGTTCTTCGAACAGTCCGTCTACATCCCCGCCGGCTGGTCCGGCAAGATGCCCAACGGCGACGTCATCGAGCCCGGGGTGAAGTTCATCGAGCTCCGCTCCCAGTACCTCGACGATCCCGATTATCCGGCCCTCGAGGCGAGCTACCTCGCGAACCAGCCCTTCCGGAAGGCCTACCACCGCTTCTGGGCCCAGGCCGAGATCGCCCTCGCCAACGCCGAGTTCGGCCGGTTCTTCCCGCTCGCCAGCCGCGAGACCTACCCGCAGTGGCAGACGCGCGTCTTCACCGCCGCCGAGATCGCGAACGGCACCGGCGACCCGCTCGCCACCCCCGCGGGCGACGGCGTGTCCAACCTCCTCAAGTTCGCCCTGGGCAGCGACACGCCCCGCCAACCGTTGTCACCCGAACGCCTCCCCGCCCTGGGCTTCAACGCCGACAACGATGTCACCCTCGCGTTCCCGTCGCCCGCCGCCGGCGTCGCCTACATCGTCGAAAGCTCCACGGACCTCGTGCACTGGACCGAGGCGCAACGCATCGACAACCCGGCCGCGCTCCTCCAGACGGTGGTGCTGGGCCACAAGTCCGGCAAGCCCCGCCTCTTCGGCCGCCTCCGCGTCTCGATGATCGAAGTGCCGGCGGTTCCCTGTACCGGTATTTCACTCACACCGGGCACCGCCACGCTCGGCCGGCTCGGCGAAACCCTCGCGCTCGTCGCAACCGTCCAGCCGTCCTACGCCACCAACCCCGCCGTGAGCTTCCGTTCGAGCAATCCGGCCGTGGCCTCGGTCGACGCCGGCGGTGTCGTCACCGCCGTCGCCAACGGCGGACCGGTCACGATCACCGCCACGACCCGGGATGGTGGCTTCACCGCCACCAGTACTGTGACCGTGAACACCAGTCTCGTGCGCGTCACCGGAGTGACGCTCGATCCGCCGTCCGCGACGCTCACGAGCGTCGGCCAGTCGCTCCCGCTGACCGCGACCGTCCTGCCCGCCAACGCGACCAACAAGGGCGTCACCTTCAGCTCGGACAACACCGCGGTCGCCACCGTCAGTGCCAGCGGCACTGTCACCGCCGTCGCGAACGGCACCGCCACCATCACCGTCACCACCCTGGACGGAAGCCGCACCGACACGACGTCCGTCACGGTCGACACCCTCGGCGCGCCGCTCCCGGACATCCAGTTCACGTTCACGAAGATGAACGAATGGAACGGCGGCTACTCCGCGAACATCGCCATCGCCAACACCGGCACGCAGACGATTCAAGGTTGGACGCTCCGGTTCCTCCTGCCCGAAGGCGCCACCATCTCGAGTTTGTGGGGCGCCTCCTACACCGCCAACGGCCGGCAGGTCACGGTCACGAACGCGGACTACACGGCCACCATCGCGCCCGGCGCCTCGGTCACCGTCGGGCTCAACGTCCTCGGGTCCTCCGACGCGCCGGCGGACTTCACGCTCTACGGTCCCTGAGCCCCGGTGGCGCCGTCCGCGCCGTCGCACGCCCTCTCCGCACGCGGCGCCCGATCCCGATCGGGCGCCGCTTCTCGTTCCTCGTTGCGAGACAGGGCCCGGGCCCATCGACCTCGCCGTTGCCTGCCGACGTTGCGTTCGCAAGCTGCGGTCGGGCCCTGCACCCTCGCACCTTCGACCTCCACTCATGAAACGCCGTCCCCACCTGCCGCCCTGGCCGTCCGTGCCGACCGCGCGCGGCCCCAACGGCCGCAAGCTCTGCCGCTGCGGCTGCGGCGTCGAGGACGCCACGCCGCACCGCTCCTGGGCCACACCCGAGTGCATCGAACGCGTGCGCCTGCGTTGCGACTGGAGCGTCGTCCGCAAACACATCTACGAACTCGGCCGCGGCCTGTGTTCGGTCTGTGGATGCCACCCGGAGAGCCTCCGGGCGCAGGTCCGGGAGGCGTTGCTCGAAGGCGACCGCGCCGCCCTCGACCGCGCCGCCGCCGAGGGTTGGCCGCGCCTCGGCCGCGTCTGGTACGAGATCGACCACATCAAGCCCGTCT
>JACCEE010491454.1_pt1 | contig 13033 bp, 11 predicted proteins | sample 7449931 | NCBI WGS metagenome assembly JACCEE01 (sample SAMN15323457, study PRJNA562643) | freshwater metagenome | isolation source: river surface water | place: USA:Blue River Watershed | collected 2017-08-19 | reverse complement strand
TCCGAGCTGAACATCCTCATCCGCTCTTTAAGCGAGGCGGTCAGCGACCTCGACTCAATCATGGCCCAGAGCGCACTGGAGAACGTCGCCTGGCAGAAGACGGTCGAGCGGCAGGCGCGGGTTCTGAAAGACATTCAGAACAAAATGATCGGCCTGCGCATGACCCCGCTTTCGGTGCTCTCCGCCCGGATGCAGCGCACGGTGCGCGAAGCCGAGCGCAGCACCGGCCATCCGGCCCAGCTGGTCATCGCAGGCGAGTCGATCATGATGGACACCCGTGTCTGGGACACCATGGCCGACGCGCTGATGCACATCCTCCGCAACTCGGTGGCCCACGGCGGCAGCCCGGAGCGGCAGCTCACCGTCTGGATCAAGGCCGAGCGGCGCGGCGGCCAGTTTTCCCTGCGGATCAAGGACGACGGCAAGGGTCTTGACTATGACGCGATCCGCGCCAAGGGCATGAAGCTCTATCCGCTGGAGCGCGTCAGCAGCATGAGCGACGAGAAGCTGGCCCAGCTGATCTTCCGGCATGGCTTCTCCAGCGCGGGTTCGATCAGCAATATCGCTGGGCGCGGCGTGGGCATGGACGTGGTGCGCGACGCGGTCGAGCTGCTCAACGGCTCAATGGAGATAGCCTCGGCGCGGGGGCAGGGACTGGAGCTGCTCATCCGCCTGCCGGTGGCCGTGGCCCAGCTCCATGCGGTTTTAGTCCGGCTGGCCGGGCAGATTTACGCTGTGCCCATGCACGACATCAGCAGCGCGGCGCGCGTGCGGCCTGAGGAGCTGACCGGCAGCGAGTATGAGACCGCCAGCGGAGGGCGGATGCCCCTGCTCAATCCGGCGGCCATTCCCGGCTTTCATGTCGGCACGGCCGGCGAAACCCCGCCGGAAAACGAGCTGGCGGTGCTGGTCATCCATGCGGGCAGCAGACAGGCGGCTTTGCTCTGCGAGCAGATCATCGGCCAGCGCGACATCGTTTTCAAGGATTTAGGCAGCCATCTGAGCAGCGTTTCCTGCATTGCGGGCGTGACCATCATGGGTGACGGCAGCTTGGTGCCGATCATCCAGACTGACGATCTGCTGCGGAAATGGGCCGACTTGGCCGCGCCGACGATTGAAGAGGCTGTTGCCGGGCAAGTTGTGGAAAAGCCGCTGCAAGTGCTTGTGGTGGACGACTCGATCAGTGTGCGCAAGGTGGTCTCCAACTTCCTCCTCCAGCAGGGCTGGCAGCCGACCATTGCCCGCAACGGCATCGAAGCGCTGGAGCGCATCCGCGAGGAGAAGCCCGACTTGGTGCTGCTCGACGTGGAGATGCCGCGCATGAACGGCTTTGAGGTCTTGCAGGCCTTGCAGAGTCAGCCGGAATTCCAGCATATTCCGGTGGTCATGCTCACCTCGCGCAGCGCGGACAAATACCGCGAGAAGGCTTCCCAGCTTGGCGCGCGCGGCTTCATGACCAAGCCCTTCAAAGAAGATGAAGCCATCGAACTGATCCGCAGCATGACCTCCGGGGCGGTTCCGGCGGAGATGAACGGATGAACCGCCTCTTCAGCTCAAAACCATGAAGAATATCTGTATAGTGCAGGGCGGCAGCTTTCTGCTGGGCATTTCGGAGCAGGATATTCTTGGCCGGATGCCTTGGGCTGAGGCGGTGCCGCTGCTCCGGCAGGACGGCGGCCCGGTTGTTCAGCTCGGCGCGCTGCTGGTCCGGCAGCCGGGCGGAAGCCCGCCGCCGGACGCGGTCTGTCTGGAGCTGCGCGGCGTTTTTCTTGTCGTTGATCAGATCGCCGCTGACGGGGTGGCTCTGCTTGAGCCGCCCGGCCCGCTGCCGCCCGCCTGCCCGCGCCTGGCCGCCCGCCTCTGCCCGCAGGTGACCATCTGGGGCGAAATGCCGGTGCTGCTGCTCGACTTGACCCAGCTGCTCCCGGTTGCCGAAGAACTGGGTGAAGGCATCGGCATGGCGGTTATGCCGGAGGAGTTCTGCAGGGGCGGTTCGCGAACCGCCCCTGCGGCGGATGAAACAGCGGACGAGGAGCCGAAGGACGAGTTCTTTGCCGAAAGAACGGAACCGAACGAAGCTGCCGAGACAGAGGCGCAGCCTCCTGCCGTGGACGAGGAACTGTCTCCCCCCAAAGACGACGAGCCGGAAGAGGAACACCTGACATTTCTTGACGCAAAAGAATCCGTCGTCGAGCCTGAATCCGAAGAAGCTGAACCTGTGGGGGAAGACCGATGCGCCTGCCCTTCAGATCAAGAAGAGGTGAAGCCGCAGCCGGAACCTCCTCCTTCCTCGGAGCAGCAGAAAAAAAACGCCGCCGCTATTGACGAGGAAACGTTTAAAAAGGTCATGGCATGGACAGTGGCCTGCTTCAAACGGAGCAAGTCCGGCGAGGAGCTGCGGCTCGGCATGGAGCAGCTGCCGCCGGAGCTGGCGGCGATGGTGCGCGAGAAAGGTCTGAGCAGAAACATCATCCAATATCTGATTGATCAAATTGTCCTGCGCTGTCAGGAAAGCGCGGGACGCAGCGCGGCGGACGGAAAAAAACATGCCGGATGAACAAGGAAAAAAACGGGCGGCTCTGAAAACAGTGACGGCGCGGCTGACTGGAGCAGAGGCGCTGGGCAGGGAGCTGACACTGCTCTTCGCCGCCCGGCAGGTGGAGGAGGTTTTGCCTGAGGCTGAGGTCAGGCCGCTGCCTTTTGCCCCGGACTGGCTGCTCGGCCTCTGCGCCTGGCGGCGGCAGGCTCTGCCGGTGCTCGATCCGGCCCGGCTGCACGGCCTCCGCTGTCATCCGGCCCGCAGCCTGTATCTGGTGGTGCGGGTCGCTGAGGACGGCGGAGGCCTGCTGCGCTGCGTGCTTAAAGTCGCGGAGCGCGTCGCCGCCCGTGACCTGCCCCGGCAGGCGGCTCCTGCGGACCCGGCGGCGGGCGGTTTGAATCCAGGCTTCCTGAAGGGGCTGTTTGCGCATGAGGATGCGCTGCTGCTGGTGCCGGATCTGCTGCCCGCGCTCCGTCCGCCTGCGGCAGGGACGGTTTGAGGCGCGGAATAATCTTTGTGATCAAGAGGAGAAAAAATGGCAAACGCGTTGAAAGGAAAAGCGGCGGAGCTGCTTGGCAGCCGCCTGAAGGCCGCAAACCTGAAGGGCCTGCTCACCGCCTCGTGGCGGCGGAGCATCAAGGGCAAGCTGCTCTTCTGGCTTCTCCTGATCTCCTTGGTGCCGATGGCGGTCATCGCAGGAATCAGCTATCTGAAATCATCTCAGGCCATCCAGCGGCAGTCCTTTGAAAGTCTGGAAAGCTCCCTGACCTTTCAGGAGCGGGCGCTGCAAGAGTATTTCAGCCAGCAGGAGAAAACGCTGACCAACATTTCTGAAACCATGAGCCTTCTTCAGCAGGAGGCCTTCATCAAGCTGTCGGCGATCAGGGACTTGCAGAAACGGCAGGTGGCTGACTACTTCCAGATGCGGTATCAGAACGTGCAGTCCTTCAGCTCCAACCCGCAGCAGCAGGGAGTTTTCCTCAAGCTGATCCGAGACAAGGGCGCCGCGCAGTCTTTGTCTGACGAGATGTCCGGCTACCTGAAGGTATGGATGGCCCAGCGCGATTTTCACTCCCTCACGCTGATCAGTCCTGCGGGCCAAGTGCTCTACTCCACGGACAGCGGCGTTGCTGTCGGCGCGGCGGCGGCGGAAGGCAGCTCCGAGGCGCAGGCGCTGACAAAAGGATCGCAGGAGACCGCTTTCATTGATTACAGCCGCTCGTCCTTTTTCAAAAATGAGGCGGCCGCCTATTTCGCCGCCCCTTTGGTCAGCGATGACCGGCTTGAAGGCGTGTTCCTTTTCCGGCTGCGGAACGACGCGCTGGACAGAATCATGCGGGACACTCCTGGGCTTGGCGGGCAGGGCGAGTCCTACATGATCGGCGTGGACGGCATGTTCCGCTCCAACTCCGGCTATTTTGAGGAGCCGACGCTGGCCAACCCGGCTTTCGTCGTGGACACGGAAAGCGTGGTGTACGCCCTGTCCGGCGAGAGCGGCGAGGAGACGACCATCAACTACCGTGGCGACTATGTGCTTTCCTCCTACACGGCGGTCGAGCTGTACGGCACCACTTGGGTGCTTCTGGTTGAGATGGATCAGGCTGCCGCAGTGACTCCGAAGCGGATTGGCGAGGAGCGGACAACCGACCATCTCAGCGAGCTGGCCGCCGCCTACGGCTTCCCAGATTTTTACCTGATCAACCCGGACGGCTATATTTTCTACTCCGCCCAGAAAAAGCGCGACCATTTCACCAACATCCTGACCGGCCCCTATGCCGGCACCAACTTCTCAGGGGTTGTGGCCAGAACGCTGGAGACGGAAAAGGTTGAAGTCAGCGACTACAGCTTTTACCAGCCTGCCGGCGAGGGCGTGGCGGCAGCCTTCCTGGCCGCGCCGATCAAGGCGGAGGGCAAGACCATCATGATCGCCGCCCTGCAAATTCCGATCAGTCAGATCAACGCGGTCATGGATGTCCGCCGCCGCTTTGAGGGCACTGCCGGGCAGGACTTCCAAAGCGCCGACACCTACCTGATCGGCAAGGACGGCCTCTGGCGCTCGACATCAGCGGCCCCCAAGAAATACGGCGTGGAGGACACCCTGCTCAATCCCAAGGCGAAAATTGAGACCAAGGCGGTGCAGGAGGCACTGGCAGGCAAGGCCGACACCCGGATCATCACCAACGGCGCGGACGAGAAAGTGCTGTCCTCATGGAAGCCTTTCCAGTACAAAGACCTGAGCTGGGCCATCATCGCTGAACTCAGCTATGACGAGGTGCATCAGCCGGTCACCCAGCTGATGTGGTTCAGCGGCGGCATCGCGGCGGCGGCGGCGCTGCTCATCACGGTGGTCAGCCTCCTCGTCGCCGGCGGCATGACCAAGCAGGTGGATGAGATCATGGAGGTCATGACCAAGGTTGAGCAGGGCGACTACAGCGGCCGGGCGCAGGTGACCAGCAACGACGAGCTGGGCCGTCTGGCTGGCGACTTCAACACCATGACCGGCACCATCGAGAAACTGATCCAGACCCGGCAGGAGGAGCATGACAAGCTGAACAACTCGATCATCCAGCTGCTGGAGGAGTTCACCGTGCTCGCCGACGGCGATCTGACCATCCGGGCCACCGTGACCGACGATGTCATCGGCACCTTGGCCGACTCCCTCAACCTGATGCTCGACAACCTTGGCCGGGCCTTCCGCCGGATCAAGGACTCCGCCGAGCAGGTCGGCTCCACCGCCAACGTCCTCAGCGACTCAACCGGAGAATTGGCCGAGCAGAACAACGCGCAGTCGAAGATGCTCAACGAGGCGGTCGAGAAAATCGGCTTCCTGACCGAGGAGATCAGAAAGGCGGCGGACAAGGCGGTGCAGTCGGCAGGCTCCTCGAAGGAGTCGAGCCACGTGGCCGAGGACGGCGCGGCGGCGGTGCGCGAGACCAGCCAGGCGATGGAGGCCATCCGCAGCAACGTGCAGAACACTGCCCGCGCGATCAAGCGGCTTGGCGAAAGCTCGCAGGAGATCAGCGACTTCGCCCGCACCATCAACGAGATTTCCGACCGGACCTCGATTCTGGCCCTCAACGCCTCGATTCAGGCCGCTGCGGCAGGCGAGGAAGGACGCGGCTTCGCGGTCGTCGCCGAGGAAATCCAGCGGCTCGCCGAGCGGGCCGCCGTCTCCACCCGCCAGATTGAAACCCTGATCCGCAACATTCTCGGCGAGATCACCGAGGCAGGCGTGAGCATGGACGCGAGCATCCAGGAGGTTGTGCAGGGCACCAAGCTGTCCCAGAACGCGCTGGCCAAGCTGGAGGAGATCACCGCCCGCTCGAACGAGGTGGCGGAACTGATTGAGGACGTGGCCGCCGTGTCCAAGGAGCAGTCTGAAACCACTGCCGAGCTGGCGGGCAAAATGAAGGAGATCGGCGGCATCAGCTTGGAGACGGCGCAGGAGACCATGGGCGCGTCCATCTCCATGCGCGAGATGGCGGCGATGGGCGACGACATGCTCCAGGCGGTCGCCGCGTTCAAGCTGGAGAAAGCAGGCGCATAATCAACCTGAGGACTATGACGATGAAAAAGACGCTGTGGATTGCTTGCTGGACCTGCTGCCTGATTCTGCCCGGCGACGGCTTCGCGGCGGCGGTGAAACTGGGCCAGTCCTGCGCCCTCACCGGCCCGACCGCCCTGATCGGTCAGGAAATGGCCAAAGGAGCCAGGCTCTATGTTGACAAGCGCGCCGCCGGAGAGCTGGAGCTGATCACCAAGGACGACAGCTACGAGCCAGACTTCTGCCGTCAGAACACGGCGGCCTTCATCAAGGACGGCGCGCAGGTGTTGTTCGGCTATATCGGCACGCCCACAGCAAAAATCGCCGCGCCGATCGCCAACGAGAACAAAATTGTCTTCTTCGGCGCGGGCACTGGCGCGGATTTTCTCAGCGACCCGGCCGCGAATCCCTATTCCTTCGTCCTGCGCGCCAGCTACGCGGCGGAAATTGAAAACATGCTGCGGCGGCTGCATGACGACTTGGGCATCAAGAAAATCAGCCTGTTTGTCCAGCGCGACGACTTCGGCTTGGTCGGGGTCGCCGGCGCGGTCAAGGCGGTGGAGAACATAAAAGGCATGGAGATTGTGCCGAAAGTGCCGGAGATCCCCAAAGCAGAGGCAAACGCTGAGGAATGGAGCGCGTTCTGGAACAGTGTGCCGCACTACAAGCGGAACACCGTGTCTGTGGGCGGCGGCGTGCGGCAGGTCAGGGGCAACGCGGCGGAGGCTGTGATTTTAGTCGGCACGGCGCGGCCCTGCGCCTTGGCCATCAACCAGTGGCACAAAATGGGCTACAAGGTGCCGATGATCAACATCTCCTTTGTCGGCGCCAAGGCCTTGGCCGCGCGGCTGACCGACAGCGAGAATGTCTATGTCAGCCAGGTGGTGCCTGACCCTTGGGACAGCTCGCTGCCCATCGTCAAACAGTATCAGCAGGATATGGGCGAAGCAGCTGCGGATTACGACTTCACCGGCTTTGAAGCCTACCTTGCCGCCCGCGTCCTGCATCAGGCGGTCAAAAATGTCCAAGGCGAGATCAGCTCCGAGAAAATCAAAACCGCCTTGGAAGGCATGAGCAGTTATGATGCGGGCGGCATACCGGTCTCCTTCGGCCCGGACGACCGCCGGGGCATGGACGCGGTTTATCTGACCAAGGTGGAGAAAGACGGGGCGGCGGTCAAATTTGTCTATGTGGACAAGCTGGCCAAAGCGGAGACGAAGCAGCAGTAAACGGGCTGGAAAACTGTGCAGGCGCAGGGCGGCCCTTGCCGGGGGCTGAGGCTGCGCCTGTTTTATTTTACGCGCGACTGAAAGCGAGGAGAACAAAATGGGAAAGAAGAACTGCTGGGACGTGAAGCAATGCGAGCGGGGGCCGGGCGGCGCGAAAGTTCATGAAGGCGGCATCTGCGCTGCCGCTGCGGAGACCCGTGCGGACGGCATACATGGCGGCAAGAACGGCGGCCGCTGCTGCTGGGTCATCGCCGGCACGCTCTGCAAGGGGCCGGAGGTGCAGCAAGGTTCGTACATGCAGAAATTTTGCAGCGACTGCCAGAACTGCGATTTTTACAGCATGGTCAAGAAGGAGGAGGAGCCGCACTTCAAAGTCGGCATGGTGATCCTGAAGGAGATGAAAAGCCGGGGCTGAAATGACAAAGGCCGGGAACCCTGCGGCTCCCGGCCTTTTCCGCCTTGTAGTTCAACAGGCGTGTCAGTCGATCTGGCTCTGATGATAGGTCTTCAGGGCATCAACTTCCTTCTCCAGCTTGTCGGTGGAGGCCAGCACGATCACCGGCAGGGCGTTCTGCTGCACGCCAAGGTAGAACTCCTTGGCGACCGGCCAGAACTGGTTGATCTTGGCCACATTCTCCTTGACTTGATCAGGATAGCTGCCGTAGGCGTTGACCTTGGCCAGGCTGGCCTCGAAATCCTGCACCGCCTTCTCCAACTGCACGATGTTGTTGTAGTCTTTGAAGCCCGCCTTGTGGATGATGTAGTACTTGTTCACCCGTTCCAGCAGGAAGGTCAGCCGCTCGGCCTCGGCCAGCATCGCCGCCTCGCCGGTTTTGCCCTTGCCGTAGCGTCCTGAAAGGAAATCCGCACCTTCCAGCAGAGACTCGCTGAAGTCAATCATCAGCGCGCCGACTTCCGGGCTGTAGGGCCTAGTCAGTGCCTTGTCCAGTTCGTCGCGGGTGTAGGAGAGAAACACCGCGATGTTTTTCTCCTCTTTGTCGCCGCCCTTGATGCCCTGATGGAGGGTGAGAATGTCTTTTCTCAGCTGGGCGACAGTGTCCTCCAAGTCTTTGCCAGCATGATCAGCCCGAATGTCCAAGTGCTTGTAGAAATAGGACTTGGCGATCTTCTGGCTGGCGATTTCGACGTTTTTAGCGGTCTCCATCATTTCCAGCTCATGCTGGTTGACGCTGGCTGCGGCGCTGCCTGCGCCCAGGGCGCAGCACAGGACGGCGGCTGCCGCCGTCTGCAACATTCCGGTTTTCATGCGTTCTCCTCCTCTTTGCTGTTCCGCGTGATCACGGTGAATTTGTCAAACAGGCCAGCGTCCTTCTCGTCCGCCACCGGGGTGAAATAGCCTGAGACGGAACCCTCAACCAGCTTCTGCTCCATGCTCAGAATCGCCCGCAGCGTCTCAAAGATCTTGCTGGCGTTCTCCTCCGCCGCCGAGGGCATGAAACGGCCTGACTTGCTCTTGGCCATCACGCTGAAGGCGATGAAATCCTTTTCTGTGGTTTGCAGCTTCGCTTTGACCTCTTTGGAGACCAGCTTCTCATCGGCGGCCAGCAGCTCCTGATAAATCCGCTCGGTCTCATCAACCACCTGGCCCACTTCCTTTTCATACTCGGCATCAGCCACACCCCAAGCCTTCATCAGATAGAGGGCGGCCAGCCGCTGCGACTCCAGCCCAAGCTCGGCCACCAGCACCACGTCATGCTCGCCTTTGATGCCGGTGTCTTTGGCCAAGTCCTCAGCGACCTGCTCGCAGCGCACGGTGTAGGCCTCGACCTTCTTGCGCAGCTCGCTCATCTTCGCCTTGTCCGGGGCCTTCTCAAACTCCGGCTTGATCTCGTTCCACGTCTTCTCCACCTCAACCACTTCGGCCTTCAGCTTGTCATCGAGCTTGTGGCTCTCGATGTCCTTGAAGTATTTGCCGATCGTCTTGATGTTCTCCTCAATGTCCTTCTTCGGATCGTGGTAGGTCACGCCCATGCCGACCAAGGCGTAATCTTTGAGAACGCGCTGCGAGTACATGCAGATGTCCGCCAGCTCATGGACATCCTGCGCCGAGGCGTTGGCAGAGACCTCGGAGCAGAACAGCGTTATCGCCGCTGTCAGCAGATAGAAAAAACGTCTTGATGCAGGTTGTTGCGCCATGTCTTTTTCTCCTCCAGAAAAAAAATAATAAATAATGCAGGACGGAATGCGTTCCGCTTGAATGCTGCGAAGGGAGTCAGGGGAAGGGAGAACTGCGCGGCATCGTCCTGACCAGTCTTTCCTATGCGAGAATTGTGCCAGTTTTCAGGCAATATTCAAACTTGTGGTTATTCTTGGTCAAGATATTGTTTTTACTAATTAAAAAAAATTTTTTATTTGTATTTGACAATGAGAACGGTTCTCGTTCCAATCAAATTGAGTATTTTTTATCCACAAAAAAGCAACGGTGAGTATTTTTTACTCACCAGTGTTCCTGCAATAAATTTGCTTCCTCTGCCGGACTGCGTTATGGTATGAAATGACAGAATCCTTCCTGCGCCCAGCTCCGCATTGAGACTGTTATGAACCTCGCCCAGCTTTTCCTTATCGGCTTTGACGGCTGCTCGCTTGGCCGCAGCCATTGGCTGACCGCCGCCTTGCAGCGGAATCCTCCCGGCGGCGTGATCCTTTTTGACCGCAACGTGGACGGCTCAATCCAGAATTTCTGCTCCTCCGCCGGTCTGAAGGAGCTGACCGCCCAGCTGCGGGAGCTGGCTGCCGCGCCGCTGCTGACCGCCGTGGATCAGGAGGGCGGCAAGGTGCGGCGTTTGAAGGAGCGGGACAGTTTTCCTAGCTTTCCGACAGCGGAGGAGCTGGGCCGGGAGGAGCCGGAGCGGTCAACCGCGCTCTCTGCGGCGGCGATGGCCGCGCTGCTTGCCGAGCATGGCATCAATTTCAATCTCGCCCCGGTGGCGGATTTGAATCTCAATCCGGCCAGCCCGATCATCGCCCGCTATGGCCGCAGCTTCAGCAGCGATCCGCACCGCGCCGCCGCGCACTGCCGGGTCTTCATCGAGGCGCATCATCGGCACGGCGTGGCCTGCTGTCTCAAGCATTTTCCCGGCCACGGCAGCGCGAAAGGCGACACCCATCTCGGCTTTGTGGACATCACGGAAAACTGGCAGGAAATTGAGCTGGAGCCGTACCGCCCGCTCATCCGCGACGGCCTGGCTGACGCAGTGATGACCGCCCATGTCGTGCATCGCGGCTTGGAGCCGGAGGGCTTGCCCGCCAGCCTCTCGCCTGCGGTCACAGCCCTGCTGCGGGAAAGGCTCGGCTTCGGCGGCGGGCTGATTGTCACCGATGACCTGCAAATGAAGGCCGTCACTGACCATTATGGATATCAAGAGGCGGTGCGGCGGGCCGTGCTGGCCGGGGCGGATCTGCTGATTGTCGGCGGCAATCTCAGCCGCAGCCCGGAGGCTCTGGCTGAGGGCATGGCCGCCGTTGCGGAGCTGCTGGATCAGGGGCTGATCACAGAAGAACGGATCAGAATTTCACTGGCGCGGACTGCCGCGCTGCACGACAAACTCAAAGGAGAAACAAAATGGTGAAAAATGGAACGCACAGCGTGTCAATGGGCTACATTCTCTGGATTTTCGGCTTTCTCGGCGTGCACCGTTTCTACTACGGCAAGCCGGTCACGGGCACCATCTGGTTCTGCACCTTGGGCCTGCTGGGAATCGGCTGGCTGATTGACCTCTTTCTGATTCCCGGCATGGACCAGCAGGCCGACCTCCGTTTCACACCCGGCGCCAAAGATTACAACGCGGCGTGGCTGCTGCTGGTTTTTCTCGGCTTTTTCGGAGCGCACCGCATGTACATGGGCAAATGGCTGACCGGCATCCTGTGGCTTTTCACCGGCGGTCTGTTCTTCTTCGGCTACCTCTATGACTTATGGACCCTGAACAGTCAGCTGACTGAGGTCAATCAGCAGGGATAACAGCCGCAGACTGGGCGGGGCTGGGTAATTTTTACTCAGCCTCATTTGGAAGGATGGCTGCCTGTCAGACGGCGGAGCAGCCCGGCAAGCAGCAGGCCGCAGGCAAGGCCAAGGGCGTTGGCGGCCAAGTCCAGCCATTCGCCGCAACGGTTCACATAAGGCTGGATAAGCTCAATCATGCCGCTGTAAAGGAAGAACAGCAAAAAGATTGCCATGATGCGCCGTGGCCGCCGCAGTCCGGCAGGGAACATGAGCGCGGCGTAGGCGACCAAGTGCAAAGTCTTGTCGCCGCCCGGCACATCAGGCACAGTCACCGGGCGGAGCGAGAGGACAGTGATGGCTGCCAGCGTAAGCACCGTGCAGGCAAGCCAGTGCATTTTGATCAAATTCAGCAGGCGCATCAGCATTGAAAGGAAATTGTTTAGTTAATTTGCAGCGTTCTTTATCTTCTCGAAAAGAGCTGCCAATTTTTTAAGCCGCTCTCTTGCAGAGAAAGATGGCTGCTGAAGCTGCATGTAGTTCAGAGTCTTTTTGTGAAATATCTCCAAGTTCTTTCTCAAGTTGTTCTTGAATTCAGTTTGCCTTTTTGCATTCTTTAGGCGTTCTTCCCTATGCTCCATCCTGTTCCTTTCTGCGCGAAGATGTTGTATCTCTTCGTGTAGATTAACGATATGAGTATTGACATACTCATATATATCTGGAGAAAAGATAAATTGCATTCCAGCAATTTCATCGCATAGCTTATTGATAGCCTCAAACGGCCTACATTCACATTCTTCATCAGCTTCAATACTTGAAGAAGTGGTTGAGAATACAAATTTTACAACGGCATCAAACTGTTTTAAACGCCTGTCAAACAGTTCATGCCTGAGCCGCGCTTCCTCTATCCGTCTTTGGTTGAAAGCAATATACAGCCCAGCGACAGCGATAGTCGGGGTGAGCAACGCAGCAAGATAGTCAACACAATCTTTCTTGACTGAGATGTTCAGCAGATTCTCGAAAGGCATTTTTTGTCACCAAGCAGTCTTGCTCCCTCCGTTATTGTGCGATCAAATTTTCCCCTTCCATCTCCACCGGCTGCTGCAATCCCAGTAGATGCAGCAAGGTCGGGGCAATATCCTTGAGTGCGCCGCCGTCTTTCAGTGTGCTGCCTTTATGCTTGTCGCTGACCAAAATCAGCGGCACGGGATTCAAGGTATGCGCCGTGTGCGGCTGGCCGGTTTCCACGTTGACCATCATCTCGGCGTTGCCATGATCAGCAGTGATCAGCAATGTGCCATCCAGCTCGCGCAGGCGTTCGGCAATGCGGCCTAAGCATAAATCAACAGTCTCACAGGCTTGCACTGCCGCCGCCAAAACTCCGGTATGCCCGACCATGTCGCCGTTGGCGAAGTTGAGAATGATCAGCTCATGACGCGGTTCCGCTAAAACCTCCAGCAGGCGGGCGGTGACTTCATTCGCGCTCATTGACGGCTTGAGGTCATACGTTGCCACATCGCGCGGTGACTCAATCAAAATGCGCTCTTCGCCGGGAAACGGCTCCTCGCGCCCGCCGTTGAAGAAATAGGTGACATGGGCGTATTTCTCGGTCTCGGCAATACGCAGCTGACGCAGCCCAGCCTTGCTGACTTCTTCGCCGAGTATGCGGGTCAGGTTCTGCGGCGGAAAAGCTACCGGAAAGGGGAACTCCGCCTCGTACTCCGTCATTGTCACCAATTCGAGCAGTTTGGGCCGGTTGCTGA
>JACCEE010427517.1_pt1 | contig 13033 bp, 11 predicted proteins | sample 7449931 | NCBI WGS metagenome assembly JACCEE01 (sample SAMN15323457, study PRJNA562643) | freshwater metagenome | isolation source: river surface water | place: USA:Blue River Watershed | collected 2017-08-19 | reverse complement strand
CCCGCCCTTAGTGATAATTACATATTTTTACTCCATGACGAGGCCAATGCCACTGCTGTTGTTGTTGATCCCGCCGAGGCGAAACCGGTAGTAGCGCTCTTGGACAGTTTGGGGGCGCAATTGGTGGCGATTTTTAACACCCACCACCACGGGGATCACGTGGGGGGCAATTTGGCCCTGCGCGATCGCTTCCCCAACATTACTATCTATGGTAGTGGCGCCGATGCGGGGAGAATTCCCGGACAACGGGTATTTCTCGAGGAAGGCTCCCGGGTCGAATTTGGCGGACGCACCGCCTCCATTCTCTTTGTCCCCGGTCACACCCGCGCTCACATCGCCTACTACTTTCCCCCAGTGACGCCAGAGGACACTGGAGAGCTGTTTTGCGGTGATACCCTGTTTGCTGGCGGCTGCGGGCGCCTGTTTGAAGGGACACCCGCTCAAATGGTATCATCTCTGCGTAAGCTCCGCGCCTTGCCCGACTCTACCAGGGTTTGGTGTGCCCACGAATATACCCTGAATAACCTGGAATTTGCCCTCACGATCGAGGGAGAAAATCCCGACTTACGCCAACGCTACCACGAAGTCAAATCCGCCCGCTCTCACCACCAAGCCACGGTCCCTTCCCTCCTGGGGCTGGAAAAGCTGACTAACCCTTTCTTGCGCTGGGACCATCCCACCGTCCAGAAAGCGGTCAATAGCACGGACCCCATCCAGACTTTCGCCCGAGTTCGCGGACGCAAGGATATGTTTTAGCCATTATGGTTCTTTGTCCTTGGTCATTAGTCCTTTGTCCCTTGTCCTTGGGGACGTTAGGCGCTATGATGGTAGTTTGCGCGCTTACGGTTTCTAGCCACAGGCGGTCAGAAGGAAAGGAAATAGGAGAAATATTATGCACAAACGGGTTCAAATCGTTTTAAGCAAAGATGTGAAAAAGCTGGGTAAATCGGGGGACCTGGTAGAAGTCGCCCCTGGTTATGCTCGGAATTACCTGCTACCTCAAGGTATGGCAGTGCGGGTGACGCCAGGGGTCCTCAAGCAAATCGATCGCCGCAAGGAGGAAGAACGGCAAAGATTGATCGCGATCAAGCAAGAGGCGCAATCTCGAAAAACGGCTCTGGAAACTGTGGGTCGGTTCACGATCGCCAAGCAAGTGGGTGAAAACGATGCCATCTTCGGGACAGTCACCGATCGGGAAGTGGCAGAAGTCATCCTGCAAAACACCAATATGGAAGTCGATCGCCGTGGGATCACCCTCCCGGATATCGGTAAGCTCGGTTTCTACAAAGCCCAAATCAAGCTCCATCCCGAAGTCACCGCCGAAGTAGAAATTCAAGTAGTCTCTATCTAGGAAACGTTTGTGATTTGTCATTTGTCATTTGTCATTTATCACTTGTCACTTGTCACTTGTCACTTGTCACTTGTCACTTGTATGAACAACCAAAGGACAAAGGACACTTGTCCCTTGTACCTTGTTCCCTTGTATGAAGAACCAGAGGACAAATGACACTTGTCACTTGTCTTTTGTCACTTGTATGAACAAACAAAGGACTAAGGACTAAGGACAAATGACAAATGACAAAGGACAAAGGACAAATGACCAATGACCAATGACCAATGACCAAGGAATTTTGACCAATGACCAATCTGCCGGAAAATCGCCTCCCTCCCCAAAACATCGAAGCTGAAGAGGCGATTTTGGGCGGGATTCTCTTGGACCCGGAAGCGATTAACCAAGTGGCAGATAGCCTACCAGTAGCCGCTTTCTCTCTATTCGCTCACCAGGAAATCTATAAAGCTACCCTCGCACTCTACACCGGGGGTAAACCCACAGATTTGATGAGCGTTACCACCTGGTTAGCAGACCGCAAGCTGTTAGAGAAAGTGGGGGGACAAAGTAAATTGGCGCAACTGGTCGATCGCACAGTTTCAGCAGTAAATATTGACCAATACGCCGCTTTAGTAGTGGATAAATGGATGCGTCGCCAGTTAATCCACTCCGGTCACGAAATAGCGGAGCTAGGATACGATACAGCCACAGAAATTGCCCTGTTACTCGACAAAGCAGAGCAAAAAATATTCGGTCTCACCCAAGAACGTCCCCAAGTGGGTTTAGTGCCGATTTCAGAAACTTTAATCGATACTTTCCAAAATATAGAAATTCAGCAGCAAGGTTTGGCTCTCCCCGGTCTCGCCTGCGGTTTTTACGACTTGGACGCGCTCACTGGCGGTTTTCAGCGTTCTGATTTGATTATTTTAGCAGGGCGTCCGTCAATGGGGAAAACGGCAATGGCTTTGGGTGTCGCTAGAGCTATTGCGGACACCGCCACGGTGGCGATTTTTAGTCTGGAAATGTCGAAAGAACAGTTGGTGCAACGTCTGCTCTCTAGTGAAGCGGAAATCGAAAGCAACCGCCTCCGATCGGGTCGCATCAGTCAAAACGAGTGGGAACCCCTCAGCCTCGCTCTTGGCTCCCTCTCAGAGCTACCCATTTTTATTGACGATACCCCCAACATCACCGTTACGGAAATCCGCTCTAAATGTCGCCGCCTCCAAGCCGAACAAGGGGGAGAATTAGGACTAATTTTATTAGATTACTTGCAGTTGATGGAAGGAGGAAATAGTGACAACCGGGTGCAAGAATTATCTAAAATTACCCGGAGTCTCAAAGGTTTAGCGCGAGAGCTGAGAGTCCCGCTGATGGCTTTATCTCAACTTAGTCGCAGTGTGGAATCCCGCACCAATAAGCGCCCAATGATGTCGGATTTGAGAGAAAGTGGATCCATAGAACAAGATGCAGATTTAGTTATCATGCTCTACCGGGAAGAATATTATCAACCCGATACCCCAGATCGAGGCGTTGCTGAAGTGATTATCACGAAACACCGCAACGGCCCGACGGGAACAATTAAGCTCCTATTTGACTCCCATCTGACTAAGTTTAAAAATTTAGCGCGACAGCAAAATTATTGATTGTCCTTTGTCCTTTGTCATTTGTCATTTGTCATTTGTCATTTGTCCTTGGTCATTTGTCATTGGTCATTTGTCATTTAGTTCTGTAGGGTGGGCAGTGCCCAATACTGCTACTGGTGATGAAGAGTGCTACTCGGTGAGGCACTGCCCACCCTACTACTTTGTCCTTTGTCATTTGTCCTTTGTCCCCTTCTACAGGCTCAGTTCTGTAGGGTGGGCTTATCCTAATACTGCTACTGGTGATGAAGAGTGCTGGTCAGGCACAGCACCCCTATTATCTATATCTGGGGTTTTTTTAGGTTGACCTACTTACTGCTGGCTACTGCCATATCAGTTAGATTGCCCCTGGGGACAAATCCGCTTACTCAAGCTGTTGGGGATCTTCTGCGGGAGGATGCCAACCCGCCTGAACCCATAATGTACGGGCTTCTTGGATAGAACGTTCTCCTTTATAGCGATCGTCGTTGAGGTCAAGACGATCGCAAGTGGCTCGACCGATAGGACTTGTCCCCACAATCTTCGTCCCGTTTGCATTCCAGGTGAAGTGGTCAGACCACTGCTGTTGACGGGGATTAAATAAGGGCAGAATTGCCGAAGTTTCCGCATCCCGACCCACAATGAAGTTGTAACGACGTAGGTTACAGCGGCTGCAAGCTAGAGCTAGGTTATCAGCATTGTCAGAGCCACCTAGAGAGCGCGGTTGAATGTGATCGATGGTGAAACGAGAGGTGCTGATTTTCTCAGGAGAATGGCAATATTCCCACAGATAGCCTGCACGTTTACGCACGAGTTGCTTGGTTAGTTCACTAATACTCATTGCTGAGCAATCAAGAGGGAATTCAGGTACGTAAAGATGCGGTCAAGTTCACCGATCGCATTAAGTTCTGCCTCTTCTTCTGTGGTCAACAAACCGGTTTTATTCTTCTCTAGCAAGTCTTCAAGGCGAGATTGTAAATCGTCCGTAAATTTGAAAAGACAGAGGAGATCGACTTTTTCCACCTTAATGCCCTTTTCCAACAAGGAATGTGGGCTAATCACTACTTGAATCATAACTTTGCTGCTCCCGCACAAAGCACCAGCTTATCTTGAGCGAACTCTAATTGACCGCGTTGGCGTAGCCTCCGCCTAGGGCGATCGACTTTGGCTCCGATCGCAGTATAACACCAAGACGAAAAAGACCTCACCCCCCGCCCCGTTTCCGGTGGGTCTGGCTGAGGAGTGACACGGTTATCTCTGCCTTATACGTAAAAATACTTAAAAATATCCCGGACAATTATTTATTTGGATAAAAATTGAGTATAATTACGGATTGACGAGAATTAAAAAATTATTAATATTGGTAATAGCAGCATTTATAACCGACTGCAAAAAGTAGCAACGGCTACTCCGGAGCGTGGGGGTGCTTCCGCTTGCCGCAACATATCTCCTGGCTAAAACAGCAGTTTTCCCCTCCAGACACCAAAGCAGAGGTTATCCATCAACCCGACCCATCAACCTACCAAGGGAATGATTAGCTGCCAGTTATTATCAATTACTTATGGCAAATTTTAGTGGATGAATTCTTAAACCCCCCAGTGGCACAACTGGTGAGGGAAATTGACGCCGTGAACCACGCTTGGAAAGTTGCTGCGGAGTTCGGCGATATCCCCCAGTTGGCTGACTCTCTCAAAGAAATGAAATCTCGGTTGCAGGCGCGGTTATTGCGCCAGTATGCACCGACTCAGGTTTATCTGGAATTAGACGAAAAAACGGACAGCTCAGAACCGCTGTATGATTTGCGCCTGCGCGAACCGGTAGGGGGTCGAACCGATGCGGCTCACCTCCCCGTGCGCGTGGCTAATGAAATACTCTCCCCCGAAGAGATAGAGCGGTTTAAAAAATCTGTAATCTAGGATACAAATTATGATTGATCTGGTATTTATTTTAGGGATTATTGGGTTAGCACTCTGGGCAGTAGTGCAAGAGCGAAAATCAATACGTAGCTATCGGTCAGATGACTGCGGACAAGCAGCCAAGGCGATTAAGCAACTCACAGAATATCAAAATTCTGGCGCTGCCAATGGTCTCCAACTGGATGAGGGGATGGCGGAATGGTTAATCCGACATTTTGACGGCACTATGAGGAACAATCTTTTTATCCCCAAAAAAGATGGGGGTAAATTTGTCATGGTCGCCGCTCCCAGCGTCCTGAGCAAACCCGTACCCAGGGGACCAGTTTACTTTGCCCCTACATTACTCACCGCATTAGGAGTGTTGGGCACCTTTGCAGGCATTTACTTTGGCTTGCAGGGAGTGAATCTTGACGGTATCGAAAATACTGATAGTCTTTTGAAAGCCAGCACCGAATTGCTCGGAGGGATGAAACTGGCTTTTTCCACCTCTTTGCTGGGTTTGGGTACTTCTAGTTTCTTTATGGTGTTTCTGGCTTATGGAGAGCGAGCAAAGCAAAAGTATCGAGACAATTTGCGTCAGAAGTTGAACAGAATCGCCATTCTGGACACTCCAGTACGGATTCTCTCCCGGATGAATCCCAATAGTGGTCAAGGATATGGGGGGAGTCTGACGGCGGAGGCGATCGGCCAAGCCGTTGCCACATCCATACAGGGGGTTTTGCCCGCCGAACTCGGGCAGGCCGTTGTCAATTTAACCCAACTAACCCCACAGCACATCGGCACAGCCACCGCTCAGTCACTCAGTCCCGAACTCCAATCCCTCAAAGCCGAGTTATCCAGCCTGCTCCAATTGCAACAACAGCAAGGCTCAACTATAGAGCATCTCGTCCAACAACTACGCCAAGAATTAATCGAACCCGTAGTGGAACGCTTAGACGCCAGTGCCCAACTCACCAAAGAAGCCTCAGAAGCAGTTAAAGAGCTGAAAATCTCCCTAGGAGGCATTACCGAAAGTTTGGCCGAGGCAATATCCACTATCCAACGTTTCCAAGGCGAAACCCTCAACGAGCTACAGCAATTTGCCAGCAATTTACAAAGCATTCTCGGCGAATTCCGCCACGACACCCAAGGCGTTCTCCAACAAGTTGCCACCGAAATTCAGGCAGCGGTAAAGGAAAGTATTACTGGAATGGAAGCCCAGCGACAAGCATTTGAAGCCAGCGCCCAACAAGCCGCCGATACCTTCAAAGGCATCCAGGAAAACTTACAGCAAGCTCTCGTCACCCAGGCGAAGCTACAGAAAAGAATGCTAGAACAAGTCGCCGAACAGACTAATGCAATTCTAGAACAAGCCAATCAAGCCTTTAGCACTCAATCCCAGACCCTAGTCACCTTGGGTAGCGAAGCATCTGGGGTAATGAACACAGCCGCCGACAACTTAAGTGCGACTTTGACCAATATTGATGGGATGCTGCAACAGACTCGCCAAACCGTACAGGAAGAGTTAGATAAATTCCGCGTCACCTACCAAGAATCCCTCAATCAATTCTTTGCCGAGCAAAACAACCTACTGTCTGGCACCCTCGACCAGCAGCGAGCCGGACTAGAAGCAGTCATCAACCAACTCAAAACGGTATTTATTGAGGACTCCAAACAAATGGGTGAGGAGATTAAAGGAAGTATGACTTCTATTAGTGAGACGACTAACACCGTGTCTCAACTAGCAAACATAACCGGATTAACTTCCGGGGAACGGCTACAGCAGTTGCAGGAAATTATCCGCGCACTGGGGAGCGAAGCCGAAAAAATTACTAGCTCCTATGAAAATATGGCCAATCAATTTAACCAAGCCCTAAAAGATGGCCACCAGCAGCTCGCCTCATATTTGACCGCAGCCAATGAACTCTATACTAACCGCCTCCGAGATATAGATAGTGCTTTAGCTAAGCATGTCGATGGGCTTAACCAAACATCTCACGGCATCATGGATGTTTCCCATTACCTAGTTGCCTCTGCCCAAGGACTCAAGAATGGTAATGGTAATGGTACGAGTAGCTATTAATTAGTAGTAGGGTGGGCAGTGCCTGACCGAGAATTTTTTTGATAACCAGTGTTCTGTATTGGGCACTGCCCACCCTACGAACTACACTTAGTCACGGTTAAATGATAATAGGAGCGAAAATTAATGAGCGATTTTTTTGAATTTGAGATGGAGGGTGAAGCTCTAGAAGAGCAAGACTCAGGGGTTTGGCTTTCCATCGGTGACTTGATGTCAGGACTGCTGATGTTTTTTGCCCTGCTGTTTGTCACTACGCAACTGCAGCTCAATCAACTTAACCAAGAATTGAAAGCCAAAATTGCCGAATTGGAAAGGTACGAAAAAGCCTTTCAGGAACTACCCCTGGTGGTGCTAGCGGCAATTCAGGAAAAAATGGGCGGCACCAATCTATCCGTGGATCCGAAAACCGGGGATATCAGCATTCCTAATGCGATTTTGTTTGATGAAGGCAGTGCCGAATTGAAACCCGCAGGCAAGCTATTTCTCCTCCAGTTCATTCCCGTTTATAGTGAAGTCATTTTCTCTAATAGTAATTTTGAGAAGATGATTACTCGCGTGATTATCGAAGGTCACACCAGTTCCTTTGGTCTGGATGCAGAAAATATGCAGCTCAGCTTGCAACGGGCTTTTTCTGTCCAAAATTACATCTCTTCCCTAAATTTCACCACCCAGGCCAAATTTAAATATAAAGTTGTAGCCGCTGGCAGGGGAGAGTTGGACGCTAACCAGAAAATCGATGCTCCTAATGACCGCAAAGTAGTATTCCGGTTTCAATTACAGCGTCCAGATACTTCCACTTTATTTGAGAAACTTACCAGTAAACCATGACTTTTACCTTTTCTCGTCTGCAACTGACACCGCCTGCCTCTTTGCCCCCATCCGAGCTGCTGCAGCTAGGAAGTCATAGCGGCGGCGGCTCCCTAACGCCGCCAGAATTACCCCCAGGTGTGGATAGGGTTTCTACAACCACACCACGAAGTATCGATGATATTTTCGCTGCGATCGAGAATGGTCAATCTGTAGAAGTAACACCCCTAGAGTGGGTTTATTGTTTCTATGGCAAAGCCAAGTGGGATAAGCAAAACCCCAGTCGCAGTCAATCCACAGCCAAAGCAATTTGGACAGTGGCTATATCTGACCAAGTGCTGCAATCTCAACTATTTTGGCGGCTGGCAGTTTATTTCGATAAGTTGCGGCAAGACACGGAGGTGCTGGCTCCATCCCTGGCTGATTCATTCCCGAATTTTGCCAACCAATTAACTCACAGGGATTCCAGTAATGCTTTAGTTATCAAAATTCTCCAAGCCTTGACCAGTCAGCAACCACATGAAGCAATTGCGAAACTGAGTTTCCAGCATTTACAGCGGCCAAATATCCTGTTAAAAAATGCTGGGATTCCTGGTAATCTAGGAGTTGCAGGAGCGGCTTTAGATGTGGCGGTGCCAGAGTTTGCCCGTTTGTCCGGTCCCACCGAAAACCAAGCCCAATGGCTGTTAGATTGCTTCAATCATATGTCAGCCGAGAAGCAGTTACAAGCTGTGGAAACTCTGCTTGATAAAGTTTCTAAGGAAGTTGGGGGAAGCTGTGCTAATTTGGTGGATTGGCTGAAAACCAACTATGGACCCCAGCAGCCTCAGTGGCGGGATCTGTCACAAACAGCCAGATTAGCTTTAAATAATTGGATTGGGGCGCTAAATTACGGCTATTTCCAGAAGTTAGTAAGGTTATTGGTACAACGTCTGCAGCTAGAGGATTGGGAGCGGAATCAGCTAGAGCGGCGGCGGGATTTCTGGGCAAATTATAGCGATCGCTTCCGCCGCATCCGCATCCTGCTTCCCCGTTCCTCCGCCACCGTCGTTGACAGCTACCTTAACCATAGCGATATCAGTATTCTCGCCTCAGATGGCAGCGACTCCACAGAAGTTTGCATTTTTGATTTCGGGGATTACTTCATCGCCGAATTTTTCCGAGGTAAAGGTGGCGAAACTCGCATCTTCGAGGTTAGCAGCCATCCCGATATCGAGGAATTACTATTTGACTCTTCCACCTTGTCCTTAAAACAAATCCGCCGTCAGGGAGGCGAAACCCACGACCATAAATATCTGTGGCAAGGTTCTTGCGAAAAACTGCTGCGGGCAAGAGACATCTATCCCAATCAAGGTACTACCTATTTTAAGGGTTTATCTCCTGAGCATGGGCGATACAACCAGCTTACAGGATTGCCCACACCTTCAGAATACGATCGGCAACAGCGGCAAGAAAAGTTAAACCGGTGGCAAAGGGAAATGAGAGAAATCGAAGATGATGCCAGATAATATGAAGGTAATTGAGTTGGGATCCCAAAAGTTTGTAGTTGGGCTTTAGCCCAAAGGTTTGTAGTTGGGCTTTAGCCCACAGGAGGGCTGAAGGGGTGATTCGCGAATCACCCCTACGACAAACCAATAAATCAGCTCTAGCCGCCAATTCTGATTAATTCCACGTCAAAAATCAAGGTGGAATTGGGAGGTATCACACCACCAGCACCCCGAGAACCATAACCTAATTCGGAGGGGATAATCAGTTGGCGACGACCACCAACTCTCATGGTGCCAACGCCTTCATCCCAGCCTTTGATGACTTGACCGATCCCGATTTTGAAGGAGAAGGGCTGACCCCGATCGCGTGAACTGTCAAACTTGCTGCCATCCTTCAGAGTACCGGTGTAGTGAACTACAACCGTCTGACCCTTTTGGGGAGAAGCACCCGTACCTACCTCTAAATCTACATACTTCAATCCCGAGGGAGTGGTTGTAGTCTTGTCCGCGTTTTGTGAATCCATGTTGTTACTTTCTGCACTAGCGATAAGGGTTGCTGGTTCAGCTCCAGCATTGGAGCTACTACCAGGGGAGTAAGTTTGGGCACTGTCGATGAGTTTTTGCAGCTTGGGAGTTTGAGCCACAGGCTGTTCCAGGGGAGAATTGACTGCTGCTCCTGGTTGGGGATTAATAGACGCCGCTCTGGCGTCACCCGATCGGCTTGTCAGTCCTGAGAAGACCAAAACCAGACAGCAAACCAACATCACCCCTAAGCTGATTAAAATTTCTCGCAAAATGCAGTCCTCCTAAGTGCGCTTAGCTGATCACCAAAATATGTTAGCCTAATCCCTACCCCACTTTGTAATTTGTCATTTGTCATTTGTCCTTTGTCATTTGTCCTTTGTCATTTGTCCTTTGCTTATTCATACAAGTGAGAAAAAGACAAGGGACAACTGACAAGGGACAAGTGACAAGGGACAAATGACCAGGGACAAAGCACATCAACGCCAAAGTCGGTTTTCTAATTCCCTAACCTGACGCTCCAACCGGTCCAGGCGTCCCCGCAGCTCGTCCATTTCCGCTTGCCGAGGCACCCCCAGGTCCTGCATAATGTTTCTGATCTGCCGTTCCAAGTGCGCCTCCACATTACCCTGTTCCGACTTCACCTGCTGCATCAAATCGTCCACAAAATTTTTGGCCTGGTCGGAATTTAGTTTCCCATCTTTCACCCACTGATCCGTCACCTCACGGAGTTTATCCGCCATCAGAGAGGTAGTGCCAATGCCGATGAGCAAAAGTTGCCTCATCAGATTATTATTATTATCCATACTTTTTGTCCTTTGTCCTAAGTCCAATGTCCTAAGTCCAATGTCCTTTGTCCTTTGTCCTTTGATAATTGATAATTGATACAGCCTGTTCAGAAATAATCTGAACGGCTCTCAAAGTCCCTCTCCCTCCCTGGGATCCAGATTTAGGGTGAGGGCAATGTGTTAAACCACTCGTGAACAAGCTGTAATTATCATTGGTGCATCTTCAAAACCCCTCTCCCTCTTTGGGAGAGGGGTTTGGGGTGAGGGCAATGTACCAGATAGTAGGGTGGGCTTTCAAACCTTATTTTCCTGCTGTAATTTTCAATTATCAATTGTCAATTATCAATTTTAATTAGGTACTGGTACAGTTTCAATGGTTAAGTTTTCTAAAGTTTCTGGGGCTAAGGTGGGCAGTGCTTCTGGCACAAACACCGCCAAATCAAACCAGAAAGTCGTGCCTACACCCACTTCGCTCACTAACTGAATTTTCGTGTTATGCTTGTTCAGGATATTTTTCACGATCGACAGCCCTAAGCCCGTGCCTTCTAGGGTATGGACACGGTTTTCTACCCGGAAGAAGCGGTCAAAAATCGCCTCTTGGTCTTCTGGGTCAATACCGATACCAGTATCGGATATCTCAATTCTCACTAGCCCGAGTTGGTCTGAGTTTGTCGGGTGGGTACTGTTTACCATACCAGTTATGGTATCATTAAGTTTGTAAGCGCGAATCACCACTTTTCCTCCCGATTCAGTGAACTTGAGGGCATTACCAACTAAATTGGCAAATACTTGGAGCAGTAAATCGTAGTGACCGAGCAAGGGGGGCAAGTCCGGTTCGATTTCTTGACAAAGTTCGATACCTTTGTCCTTGGCGTTGAGCTGATAAGTGCGGCGGGTTTGTTCTACAGTCTGAGCGATATCTACCGCATCGACCGGATAGACCCGATCGGACTCCAGGCGGGAGAGGTCCAGCACATCATTAACCAAGCGAGTCAGCCGATCGGTCTCCCGGTTGGCAGTTTCCAAAAACTCCTGACGCTCCTCTAGACTCAGCTCCTCCCCGTACTCATAGAGAGTTTCAATAAACGACTTAATATTAAACAGCGGCGTTCGCAGCTCGTGAGAAACATTACTGATAAACTGGCTTTTCGCTTCGTTCAGTTCCGCCTCGCGAGTGATATCCTGCACCGTCATCGCAATCCCTTTCACACTATCCCGATGGGGACCAATATTGCACTTATAATAATCTTGGTAAAGAGTGCATTCTTTAATCGTCGGACGTTCTGGAACCGTGCAGGTATTGTCAAAATGATAAGTACAACTATGGCAAAGCGGTTCATCACCCCAGGCTTTATGTAGCACCACCGTACTCAAAAGAATGCGCACCGTGCGGCGGTTGGGCTCATTTAAAGTGATGCGAAACTCGCCACCTTCCCGCTCGCCAGCAGCAATTTCATACAAGGGACGGGTAAGCTCCACCGTTACAGGGTTGGGCAAATGGTGCAGGACGTTTTCCCCCACCACTTTTTTGCCTTCCCAGGCAAAAATTCTCCTGGCGGTGGAATTGACTAACATTGCTTGTAAGTCCGTGGCGATGAGGACTGCACCATCGGCGATCGTCGAAACCAAGGTTTCCAGCTTGGCTTTTTCCGACATCAGCTCCTCAATATTCTGCTCCTCATAACCTTCCAGGCGTTCTGCCATCTCATTAAAGCTGTGAATCAGCTCCCCAAGTTCGCCACCAAAAGGGAGGTTAATTCGCTGCTTAAAATTACCAGCGGCGATATTTTTCACCCCCATCAGGAGTTCTTTAATCGGCTTGGTAATAGTCAAGGCATTAAATACTGCCCCCAAAATCACCATCACCCAAATCGACACAAACACCGCAATAGTGACATCCCGGGTCAAGTGAGACGAAGGCACCATCGTTGGGTTAGGGTTGATGCCAATGGCCAAAACCCCCAAATACTCACCCTCGTGAGACAGCGGCACAAACACATCCGTCACTTCCCCATCGGGAGTTTGGTGCTGTCGCACCATCGGTTCCCCTTCGCAGTTGCTGGCGAAACCCTCCGGTAAGTTAATTCGCCGCTGCAACATCAGCGAATTTTGCACCTCCGATTCAGAAAACGGGATCCCCAGAAAAATTTTGCCCTCCGTATCCGCATAGAGCATATAGCGAATGCTGCTAGTGCTGCTGTAAAACCGATGGGAAAAGCGGGCTACTTCCGTTTGATTATTTTCCGCCACCATCGGCGCCACATTTGCCGCCAGGAGCAGACCCAAATCTCGCCCAAAACGGGTATCGTTGAGGCGGGCATCTTCCTGAATCGTATTTACTGCCCAGAAGGTGAGACCGCTCATCAGTAAAGAAACCACCAGGGTGGCAGCGGCCATCAGCTTGGTCTGGAGGGTAAACTCCGACCACCAGCGGGTAATTATTTCTCCCAGTTGTTTGAGTAGTGCCACCAAGGTTCAATCTACCCCTAGTTCGTAATTGGGCTT
>JACCEE012201404.1_pt1 | contig 13037 bp, 9 predicted proteins | sample 7449931 | NCBI WGS metagenome assembly JACCEE01 (sample SAMN15323457, study PRJNA562643) | freshwater metagenome | isolation source: river surface water | place: USA:Blue River Watershed | collected 2017-08-19 | reverse complement strand
TTTGTCAATCAGCACTCATCGCTCGGACATGCCGGGACATTTGCGTCTGGCGCTTACGTCGAATTGCTGGAGGCTGCGGGATTCGACGTGACCGTCGATACGGTCGCGGAATACCACTGGCGATTTGCCTCCGAGGTCGACATGGCGGAATGCCTCAGGCTGATGTTCGGCATCGATCGCGCGGCGCCGGGCGAGATCGTTTCGGCAGTCTCTGAACAGCTCGGGATCGATCATTCGCCAGATGGCGCGGTTGGCATGCGTTGGTCGCTGCGGCATTTCCTTTGCACAAAGGCGACTTGAAGGTGGCTTGATTCGGCCAAGTTTTTTCTGCAGATTCATTTCGAGGGTACATACGTGCGAGGTTTTCATCCGGGAGTCGGGCAGCCGGCCGTGCAAATTGATTACCGGCTAAAGATTCCGGGGATGCCCGATTTTCAGCAGATCGATGCCTTCATGAGCCTGCTGCTGGGCGAAGATTATGTTGAGCCGATACGTCCGGGCGGAGCCGCCATTGCGACGCCTGAAATTCCGGTCCGCTATGCCCATCGGGTGTTGCATCTGGCATCGGGGCTGCTGCGGCTTGGACAGATTCCGGTTTTTGCAGATGCGCGGCTCATTGCATTGCGTGCTGACCCTGAGCGTGAAGGCGGCTATCAGTTGACAGCCCTGCTTCCGCAACTGGACTTTTTCCCATTGGATTTCCTTGGGAATGCGCTGTCTGCGGCGTCCAGCCTGGTCAAACGGTCGGCCGACGGTATGCCAGGGCGGGAAGAGCTGGATTCGGCATACAAGCTGATTCTGCAGAAAATCATCCAGCCATTTCTGCTCTATGCGGATTCAGGCGTTTCAACCCTGCCTATTTTGCGGGCGGCGTATGGTCAGGGCATGCCGTTCTGGCATTTGGGTGGGGGTTCCTACCTGCTCGGCATGGGGGCAAACGGACGCGTGATTTCCAAGAGCGCTACCGACCTCGATTCGGCCATTGGTTCCAACATAGCGAACAGAAAGGACTCGACGGCCCGGCTTCTGAGGATCGCCGGCCTGCCGGCTCCCGAGCATGCACTGGTATCGACAGAGGCCGAGGCATGCAAGGCGGCTGAGGCGTTGGGGTGGCCTGTCGTCGTGAAACCCGCAGACCGGGAGCGCAGCGAAGGAGTGACCACCGGGCTGCGAGATCGCGGCGCTGTCGAAGCGGCCTTTGCGGTGGCGCGGAAGTTGTCGGCAAATGTTCTGGTGGAGCGCCATGTGCCCGGCGTCTGCTTCCGCCTGATGGTCGCGAACAAAAAATTTCTTTATGCGGTAGAGCGCCGTCCGCGTTTAATCGTGGGCAATGGCATTGATTCAATTCAGGAATTGCTGCGCGCGGAGCGAGAGGCAAACTTCCGTTTGCCGCCATGGTCTCGCAAGAAGCCCTTGTTGATCGACGAGGAAATGATCGGCGTCATTCGGACGCAGGGATTCGATCTGGAATCTGTGCCCGATGCCGGAGTCCGGGTCGGCCTGAAGGCGGTCGAATCCACCGAGTGGGGTGAGACGACGTTCGATGTCACCGCAGCAGTGGCTGCCGAGAACATCGAAATTGTCGAGCGTGCGGCGTCGGTGCTGGGATTGAATAATGCCGGCGTTGACATGATCACGACGGATATCTCGCGCCCCTGGTCAGAGGTGGGCGCAGTGATCAATGAAGTAAATTTCCGTCCGCATTTCGGAGGCACGGCAGCAGCGCGCGCGCGCATGGCGCTTTATGTTGCAAGCCTCGTCGAAAATTTCGGGCAGGTGCCTGTCGAGGCGTATGTGGGGGATGCGCAGGCGATGGACGCGGGGCGCGAGCGCCAGCGCCATCTGATCGGGCTGGGTGTGCGGGCATGCCTGACCAGTCATCAAGCCAGCTACGGGGTGAATGGCGAGTTGCGGCAGTTTGCGGGTGAAAATACCTTGTCTGCGCGATGCCGCGCGCTATTGATCGATAAAACTGTCGAGGCGATCATTCTCGTGGTCCAGACCGACGAACCGCTTCAGCTTGGTTTGCCAGTCAATCGGATTTCAGCGCTGAATGTCGTCAATCAGAATCTAACGGCCGGCGACAACCCGGCTCGGCAAGTCGCTCCTGCGGATGCCGAACGTATCCTTGGATTGATGGCCGCTTTCCAAGAGAAAAAAATGCCTTGAATGCACAGGGTTGGTTCAACGCAGGTGTCGGTGCGAACAGGCCATGTCGTAATTCGCCGATGACCTCCGTACGGAGCCAGTGCGCCGCTGACCGGGCTTCAAAGCCTGTCGCGTCAGGCCAATGGCTGCGTTGACAGCAACTTGCCGTGCGCCTGTACTGTCTGCGGCGCTGTCGCCTTGCCAGCGACCTGACGAGAAAGGCTCTTGATGTGCGCCGCAAACATTCTTCGGAGTTGACGCATGGTCAATATGGTCTTTTCCCTTTTTGCTTATGCAGTATTCATCCTGACATCCATTTATGCGACGGGTTTTGCCGGCGGGTTCGGCGTGCCCCGATCGATTGATGGTCCGCAGATGTTTCCGTTCGCGGAGGCCGTCATCGTTGATGCCGGCTTGCTGTTGCTGTTCGGGTTGCAGCACAGCGTGATGGCGCGACCGGGATTCAAGCGCGCATGGACCCGCTGGATTCCGGACGCGATCGAACGCAGCGCTTATGTGCTTTTCTCCAGCCTGGCGTTGATTGCACTTTTCGCGTTCTGGCGCCCGATCGAGGGTGTCGTGTGGGAGGTTACTTCGCCTGCGAGCTATCTGGTGTGGGGCGGGTATGCCGCGGGTTGGCTCGTGTTGCTGCTATCGTCCTTCATGATCAGCCATGCCGAATTGTTTGGCCTTAGCCAGGCCTGGCACGCGCTGCGCAGACGCCCTGTGCCCATTCAGCCTTTGTCGGTCAAGTGGCTGTACAAGGTGGTCCGTCATCCGATCATGCTTGGCTTCCTGATTGCCTTCTGGTCTGTGCCTCGAATGACCGTGGGCCATTTGGTCTTTTCGCTCGGGATGACGCTATATGTCCTGATTGGCTTGCACTTCGAGGAGCGCGACCTGGAGAGGGGCTTGGGCGATGACTACCGTGCGTACCGGTCGCGGGTACCGATGCTGCTGCCCTGGCCCAAAAAGCGCCGTCGTGACGGGTGAGGGTGACTGGCGACATTCCGGTGCGAGCACGCGCAAGGCGTGCGCCGTTCTTGAGTTCGACTGCGTCACGCTTCCCTGCGGCCCTATTTCGAATGCGGCTTGGGCAGGTCCATGCGCACCACGATGAACCGGAACGCATATAACGCAAAGAGGATTCCCAGCAGGTCGTTGACGAAGGCAGTGCCAATCTTGCTGGCCAGTTCGCCTTCGCCCAGATGCAGGAACACGATGCCTTCCCGGGCAACTCCGTTCAGCGCAGCGAAAACGACACTGAGCTGAACCAGCAATTGCCAGGTCAGGCCAGACAGATTGGCTGATAGCTGGCGCCGGAACAACAGGCAGGCCAGCAGCGGCATCAGGCCGCCGGCTGCAGCAACTTGCGCCGCAAGCAGATAGTTGTCCGGAAAAAGTACCAATGCGCTCCATGCGAAGCAGAACAAGGCAATTGCCGCCGACCCTATCCAGCCAGTCAACAAGACGAGCAGCAATTTCACGCCGGTTGACAGGCGAAGCAGCGTTGCCCCCGGCACATCCTGCAGAGATTCGATCAATGCATCATTGATCGAATAAACCACCGCATAAAACAGTATCGCAAACAGGAAAACGCCCAGCGAATAATTCGTTCTTGTTGTGTACACGGCGGTTGCCCATTCTTCCAATCACCGTGTCAGACTGCCTCATAACATCTGGCGTGTAAATAGCGCACGCGGGCAACGGGCGAGCCGGAAGTTTTGTCCGCAAATGCCACGGCAGTCCGGGAAAAATGCGGCGACGGGCCTTGGACGTACCCGGCAATGGCGCCGGGCAGGATGCGCTATCGGCTCAGCCCTGCTCTTTCACGGCTTTCATCATGCAACGCGCTACTTTGTCGAAGTAAATCATTGCTGCAGGCGTCAGGTCGAGCTGCTTGCGGCGCGCATCTTCGGTGTCGGCCAGGTAAATCCAGCCCTTTTCCCGCATTGACTTCAGCCGGCCATGCAACATCGCGGGTGAGCCCAGCTCGGCCATGCCCATCAGGTCCTTGACCGACAAACGCTGCTGCGTGTGGTGAGCATTTGCCACGATCATCAGGATGCGCTCTTCAAGCGGCTCCAGTGGCGGAAGGGTCGGCAGGTTGCGCAGCGCCTCGGCCAGCTGGATGAAGCGCAGATAAAGGTCGGCGAATTTGGTTGACTTGCCCATGATGTCCAATCCTTGCGTGTAAGTTCCGCACCATGAGTTGGGCGGAACCGGTGCACACGATACATCGGAAATCCGCATCGCGTTGACAATGTGCCAATCCTGCATCGTCTTGCGGGGTGCCGGTGCCTGCGGACAGACCGTTTGCAACTGGCAGCCTGCTCGCCGTGCGAGGATCGAAGCGATGTGCGCGGCTTATCTCATGGCTTGCGGTTACAGTTTATATACCAATGCGCTTTGCTGCCAAGTTGCAAACATTGATGCAATCGATCTTTATCTGCTTTTTTTTGTAATTAATTTGAAATTCGAACCGTTGTGCGCGAGATTCCTGCATAGCAATATTGCGCTTGATGATGCAAAGGATGAGGATCCTCAGACGGCGGCCGCGGGATCGCCGCGGCACATCCGCTAACCGCCAATGCCGACCAGCGTGATGTCGAGCGCGTCCTGATGCGCGGCATCGAGTGCCAGATACTGCTTCATTGTCAGCGCGGCCTGTTGTGCGCCGTCCAGCGCATCGAGCTGTTCGACACTCAGCGCCTGCAGCTGCGCGGCCTTCATCAGCGAGAGGTCGCCGGGCTCGAGCGCCTGCATCTGCAACGTGCTCAAGGCCTGCAGTTGTACCGTCGACAGCATGGCAAGCTGCTTGCCCGTCAGCGCGGCAAGCTGTTCGTTGTCGAGCGCAGCAATCTGTGACGCGGACAGTGACAATAGCTGTATCTTGACCAGCCTGCCGATGTCGGCGGCGTCGATCGCCGCCACCTGCGTGGTCGACAGCGCGATCACTTGTGACGACGTCAGCGCCGCCAGTTGCGCGCCATCGAGCGCGCGAATGCCGTCGGCCGACAGCGCCGCGACGTCCTCTGGCGCAAGTGACTTGAGCTGCGCCGTCGTCAGCCCTGCGACCTGGATGTCGCTGAGCGAGCCGAACTGGGCGCTCGTCATGGCCTGTAGCTGGACCTTGCCCAGCATGCGGATGTGCGTGCCGTCGAAAGCGGCCAGCTGTCCTGCGGTCAGTGTCGCTGTTTGCGCCGGGGTGAGCGCCGCAATTTGCTTGGCGCCAAGCGCGGCGATCCGCTGCGGTGCCAGCATCGCGAGGTCGGCTGCATCGATTGCGGCGATCTGGGCCGGCGTCAGCGCTGCTACCTGCGCGAGACTGAGCGAGCTGATCTGCGTACCGGAGAGCGCACTGATCTGCGCAGGCAAGAGGGCCGCAAGGTTCGCCGGCAGGATCGCATCGAGCTGCGCGGCGTCCAGATGGACAAGCTGGGCTCCGCTCAGGGCGCGCAACTGCTTGCCGGACAGTGCGGCAAATTGTGCTTCACTGAACTCGTCCAAATTGGACGGGCTCAGCTCTGCCAGCTGTACCGACGTCAGGCTGGCCATCTGGGCCGTCGTGATCGCCCCCATTTGCTGCGTCATGATCGCGATCACTTGCGCGGCCGACAGGCCGCTGACCTGCGCGGTATTGATTGCCGCCACCTGCTCCGCATTGAACCAGTCGAGCTGCTCGTGGGTAAACGCGGCCAGCTGAGGCGTGCGCAGCGCCGCGATCTGCTCCGTAGTCAGCGCTGCGATCTGGTCGCCGCGCAGCGCGAGCAGCTGATCGGTTGTCAGCGACGGTATGTCGATCGCGTCGATGGCGACCACCTGCGCGGTCGACATTGCGCCGATCGACACAGGTGACAGCGCACCCAGCTGCGAGCCGGAAAGCGACGTGATCTGCACGGGCGACCACATCGCCACGCCGCTGGCATCGAGCGCCTTCAGCTGGGACGTCGTCAGGCCCTGAACCTGTGCATCTGTCATTGCGCCCACTTGTGATGCCGACAGCCAGCGCAGCTGCGCCGCGGCCAGCACGCGCAGGTCTTCAGTCGCGATTGCCGTGACCTGTTCAGGATCGAGAGCGCGCAGCTGCGCGCTGCCGAGCGCCGGCATCTGTCGCAAGGTCAGCGCATTGATTTGCGCTGCGCTCAGCGCGGCGATGTCGTCCGGCGCAAGCGCCGCCAGCTGGGCCGGCGTCAGCGCGGCGATGGCGGCGCCCGGCAGCGCGCCGACCTGCGACGGCGACAAGGCGTCGATCTGCGTGGTCGTCAGGCCTTTGAGATCGGCCGGATCAAAGGCGGCGACCTGCACGTCCGACAGCGCTGCCAGCTGCGCCGGTGTCAGCGCCGCCAGCTGCAGCGAGGTGAGCGCGGCCACCTGGTCGGGGTCGAGGCCGGCCACCTGCTCCGTACTCAATTGCGTGATCGTCGCGGCGGACAGCTGGGCGATCTGGTCCGGCCGCAGCGCGCCGATCTGCGACGGATTCATCTGGCTCAGCTCGCCCGTGCTGACGGCCGTTAGTGCCTTCAGCTGATCCATTCGAAGTCCGGCGACGCTGGCCGTGGCAATCGACTGCACCTGCGTGCCAGTAAACGCGGCCAGCTGTTCGGTCGACATCGCGGCCAGTTGCGCGCTGCCGAGCGCCGCCACTTGTGCCGTGCCCAGCGTGGCCACTTGCGTGGTCGTGAGCGCCGCCACTTGCGTGCTGCCCATTGCGGCGATATCCGCGGTTTCGATGGCGCGCACCTGGTCAGCGCCAAGCACGCGCACCTGGTTCGACGACAGGGCCGAGATCTGCGTGGAGCCGAGCGCCGTGATTTGCGCGGGGGTCAGCGCGACGACCTGCGCCAGGCTGAGCGCGGCCAGTTGCGTGCTGCCCAGTCCGGCGATGTCGGCGGTATCGATGGCGGCGATTTGTGATGGGGCCAAGGCGGCGATCTGCGCGTTTTCCAGCACGGCCAGCTGCGCCGAGGTGAGCGCGGCAATCTGTCTTGCGCTCAGTTGCTGCAGGTCGGCCGCATCCAGTGACGGCAATTGCACGGTGGTCAGCGCCGCGATTTGCGCAATCGTCAGGCTGCCCATTTGCGCGGTCGTCAGCGCGGCGATCTGTGCGGGCGTCATTGCCGCGAGATCAGCCGATTCGATCGCCGCGACCTGCGCGCTGTTGAACGCGGCAACCTGTGCCGTGGTGAAGGCCGACAGTTGCACCGAGCTGAGCGCGGTCACTTGCTGCGAGCCGAGGGCCGCCAGCTGCGCGGCATCCATTGCGGCCAGCTGCCGTGGCGTCATTCCCGGCAGGTCGCCCGTCTCGATCGCCGCGATCTGCGCGGGCGTCAGCGCGATGAACTGCTCGGTATCGAGTGCCGCGATCTGCGCCGAGGTCAGCGCGGCGATCTGGCGATCGGCGAGCGCCTGCAGGTCGGCGGACTCGAGCGCCGGCATCTGCAGCGTGGTCAGCGCCGCCACCTGCGCGCTGCCAAGGCTGCGGATCTGACTCGCCGTGAGACTTTTGATCTGGCCAGTGGAAAGCCCCGCGATGTCCGCCGACTCGATCGCGTTGACCTGTTCGCCGGTCAGCAGCGGGATCTGTGCCGTGGTCAGCGAGCGCAGCTGCTCCGACGACAGTGCCGCGATCTGGCGCGTCGTGAAGGCGGCCAGCTGCGTGCCGCTCATCGCCATCAACTGGCTGCTGGTGAGGCCTGCAATGTCGGCCGTCTCGATTGACGAAACCTGCGTCGTGCCGAGCGCGGCGATCTGGCGCGTCGACAGCGCCGCGATCTGTGTCGAGGTGAAGGCGGCCACTTCCGTGGCTTCGAGCGCCGCCAGGTCGCGCGGTGCGATCGCCGCGATCTGCGCCGTGCTGAGCGCAGCAATCTGCGCCGACGACAGTCCACTCAATACGCTCATCTGTACACCCGCCTTCGTTCGGAAAATGAAAACATTGCCGGCCGCCACGCCTGACGATTTGCATGGCGAGACAATCCATCGTCTGAATCGGCGCGGACGAGCCGTTCTTTAGGCAGGCGGAGGTCGGGTTTGCTGGTGTGTATTGTGACGAGCGTCACATTTGTCGTCCGGGCGGAAAACTACGCTTTGCGCGTCGCCGGCGCGAATTAGGTGTTTTGTAACTATTCGTTTGGTTATAAGGGTATTGCTGGTAGGATACTAGTTTGCCGGATCGGCGGAGGCGACATCCGATGCCCGGCACGCAGGCTGCCCTCTCGTCCGGGAGGGCCCGGAGACGAATTTTGCAGAGCGCGACCGTACCGACACCACCGAAGCCAGAAACTGCACCCGCCGCAAGGCTGCGGGTCGCGCCTGCGCTGCTGGCCAGGATTCCATTGCTGGCCGGGCTGCCCGAGCAAATCCTGGCGCAGTTGTCGGCGGAAATCCGGCTGGTGAGCTTCGCCAAGCGCCAGTTCGTGATGCACAAGGGCGCACGCGACACTGATTTGCTGTTCCTGCTCGAAGGACGGCTGCTGGTCGTGGACATTTCCCCCGAGGGGCGCCAGACCGGCCTGAATTTCATTTCTCCCGGCGATTTCTTCGGCGAACTCGCGTCCATCGACGGTCTGCCGCGCTCGGCAACCGTGGTGGCTGCCGCGCCGTCGATGGTGGGTGTGTTGCCAAAAAACGCGGCGCGCAAGCTGATCTTCGGGATTCCCATGGTTGCCGAACGCATGCTCAAGCATGTGTCGCTGAAGCTGCGCGCATCCACCGAGTACCGTGTCCTGCTCGGCATCCCGAACGCGTTCTGCCGGGTCTACAGCCTGCTGCGCATGCTGGCGCGCCCCGACCCGGGCAAACTGATCACGATCGAAAACATGCCGACGCACGAACAGATCGGGCTGATGACCAATACCAGCAGGGAGACAGTCACCCGTGCATTGCAGGTGCTGTATGAACAAGGCATCATGGAAAAGGACGGGCGGCGCTCCATCCTGCGCAACCCACCGCGCCTGCTTGAACTGATTCGCGAGCACCAGTAAAGGCCCGGCATCCGCGGGTTCCACCACCGGCGCACAGACCGGCACGGCGATAACAAGACCGACAAACGAGTGCATGCGGTGATTCGAGAACCAGCATCCCTGCGCAGCCGCCTGGCCATTGCACTGTTGGCCGCCCTCCTCGCCTTGCTTTATATCGCCGCGCCCGGAACGATGCGCGACGGCGCCGAGCGCGCCGCTTATGACGCGCTGGTCAGCGCCTCCCCCCCCGTGGCGCAGGAAGAGCGCGTGGTAATCATCGACATTGACGAGCGCAGCCTTGCGCAGTTTGGTGCCTGGCCATGGCCGCGCAACACCGTCGCGCGGCTGGTTGATGAGCTGGTCGACCGGCGGCAGGTCGGGCTGCTGGGCCTCGACATCGTTTTCCCGTTACGCCGTGACGGCGACCTCGCATTGCGAACGGCGCTGGATCGTCCCGGTGTGGTGATGAGCCAGACGCTGGATTTTTCGGCCGTCTCCGACAATCAGGTTGGCAAGCTTGCCGGGCTGGTCGCCGTCGATGGCCGGCGCCTGGCGCCACAGGCCGGCGGCTATGTTGCCAATGACGCCGGCGTACTCCCGCCCGGCGTCGCCGTCGGGCATATCAGCCCAGTGATCGACGACGACGGACGCATCCGCCGGATCTATCCGGTCGCCTGCGTGGCGGGATCATGCTCGATGACGCTTGCGCTGCGCATGTATGCGCAGCTGACCAACGCCGGGCAGGAAATGCTTCAGGTGGCCTATGCGCGCGACGGCAGTCAATTGCATGTCGACCTCCGCAACGACGCGCCGCTCGATTTGCCGCTCGACCCGCAGCGTGCGCTGCTGGTGCCTTACCGCGTTGCGCCGGGCGGCTTCCCGGTATTGTCGGCCGCAGATGTGCTGGACAGGTCGCGCGCGTTGCCTTGGCTGGAAAACAGCATCGTGCTGGTTGGCAGCTCGGCCTTGGGCATAGGCGATCGTGTTGCCACACCGCTGGAGAAGCTGACTCCCGGCGTTGAGGTGCATGCGCAATTGCTGGCCGCGCTGCTCGACCGCAGCTTCATCCGTCCGCTGCCGGGTACGGCGCCGGTTTTCCTGGCGCTGGCCGCAGTTATCCTGCTGTCCTATCTGGCATGGCCCGGGCGCGGGCGATCGCTGATGCTGGGCTGGCCGCCGCTGGCGCTCGCAGCAGCCACCCTGCCGCTGGCCTGGCTGCTGATTGGCCGCGGAATGTTGCTGCCGTTGACGCCGCTGCCTTTGATGGTGCTGGTGATCGCCGCCATGACCATGCTGCAGCAGAACCTGGCGCTGTCCGCGCGGGTGCGTCGCCTCGGTTCGCAGTTCAGCCAGTTCCTGCCGGCGAGCCTGGTCGGCCGGCTGCTGCGCGACGCGAGCATCGGGCCCGAAACTGAGCGGCATACGATGACGGTGCTGATTGTGGACGTGCGCGGCTTCACCGCCGCGTCAGAGGGCAAGACGCCTGAGCAGATCGCCGGCTTTGCACAGAAGTGCTTCGAGGTGCTGTCGGCCGAGGTGGCGCGCTATCAGGGAACGATAGAGAAGTACACCGGCGACGGCCTGATGGCGCTGTGGGGCGTGCCGACTGTGGACAGTGCCGCGGACGCGGACCGATCGGCTGCACCGATGCATGTGATGCCGGCGGCACGCAGGCAGCGAGCCGGCGCCGACCCCGGTCACGCACGGTATGCGGCGCAGGCAGTCAGCGCTGCGATAGCGATGCAGCGCGCCGTTGATGGTTTGTCAGGCTGGTTTGCTGACCACGGCTACGGCCAACTGCAACTCAGCATCGGTCTGAACACCGGCCCGATGTCGGTGGGCGTGTTCGGTGGGCAGACCCACCTCGCCTGGTCGGCGCAAGGGCAGGCATTCAATATCGCCAGTCGCATCGAAAGCCTGACGCGGGACGTCGGCGAATGCCTGCTGATGGGCGAGTCCACCGCCTTGCTGCTGACGCCCGATGCGGTGCGCAAGATCGGCGATTTTGCGGTCAAGGGCGTGTCAATGCCGGTGACCGTTTATGCATTGCAAAAATAACAAACAAATTTCATATCACGCAAAATGCCGGTATTTGCCGGTTTTCAATGTGAAACTTTGTTGATTCGTTGCTCTGAGTCAATGAATTGAGTTGCCTCGGACGGGACAATTGTTAGCTGGATCACAGTTATGGAATATGTTCCGGGAGTACGCTGTGCGAATAAAGGTAAAAAGTTCAGTATTATTTGGCTTTTTGCAACGGTTCGTCCGGGGTTTCGGCAGGCATTCTGCTGTTTTGACGCAGAGTCTGTCCGGCTTTAGGTTGATATCGGTGTCGGCGCGCACTTGCGCCAGGCAACAGGGTGTTTCTCAGCGCAAGATGAAAAGCTCAGTCGTTCTCCGAAATTTCTTTGCCGCAGCGGTGCTGTTGCTGTCGCCATGGATGGTGGCAGCGGCGGAGCCTGTGGGCAAGGTGCTGTTTGCGATCGGTGACGCCCGTTTGGCGGCCGACGGTACCCGTGTAAAGAAAGACGACACGATCGCGGCCGGGCAGGTGGTCGTGACGGGAAGCAACGGCCATGTACACCTCCGCTTTGTCGATGACGCCTTCGTCAGCGTGCGGCCGAACTCCCGGCTGCAGATCGAGCAGTACGTGTATGACGAACGCGAGCCGAAAAACAATCGGGTTCGCTTCAGCCTGTCGCAGGGCGTCGCCCGCCTCATCACCGGCAAGGCCGGCCAGTCCGCCAAGGACAACTTCCGTTTGAATACGCCGGTCGCAGCCATCGGCATCCGAGGCACCGATTTCCTCGTGCAGGCGCGCGACACCGTCACACGAGTGGCCGTCCAGCAGGGCGCGATCGTTGCTTCGCCTTTCTCGGATCACTGTGCCCGAGACGCGTTCGGTCCGTGTCGTGGTGGCCTGGCAGCCCAGTTGGTAGGTTCGCTGAGCGGGAGCTACCTCGAGGTGACACCCGACAGCAAGCCGGTCCTGCAGACGCTGGCGCCGGGTCAGCATAAGGGCATTTTCGGATTCCCCCGGCCGGAAGAGCCGATGGTAAACACGCCGACGCTGCGCGCACCGAGTGCCGAGGTGTTCAGCAAGACGTTGTACTGGGGGCGGTGGTCCGACCAAGGTGTCATCCCTGCGGGCCATGAGCTGCTAGGCAAGAACGATGCGCTGTTCCTGTATCGCGCCGAAGGTCCGCTCAGCATGCCCCAGGGTGGTGAATTCAGTTTTGCTCCCATCGAGGCGGTTGGCTATGCGCGGACGACGAGTGGTGAGCTCAAGCCCGCCAGCATCGTGGCGCCGACGCTGACGCTGAACTTCAACAACCAAACCTACAATACGGCCTTCACCTGGGCCACCGACGAGCGCAACGTGAAGATGCGCGGCAGCGGCAGCATTTCCGACGCCGGGCAGTTTGTCCCGCGCGCGTCCAGCTCGAACATGACGATTTCCGGCGGGCTCAACAATACCGGCGACGAGGCGGCCTACGTATTCATGCGCCGCCTCTCCGGGGACGATGCGTATGGCATGATTCGTTTTCATAAATAGATCAAACTCCGCCAGAGCCGACCCTGATCAGGAAAGACTGTCGAACCCGGATAGCAGTGCCGTGCCCGCTGTCGCGCATCGTCGCGCTGGTGGCGCTTTGCCTCGCCCCGCTGGCGGCGGGTGTTGCGCAGCCAGCGCCCCCGGGGTCCTTGCCGATGGGGGCTTCGCAGTCGGCCACTTATCAGGACGTGATGCGTGAGGCGGCTGCTCTGCAGCGAGCGCTCCGTACCCGCGACGCCCTTTCCCTTCTGACGGCGTATGAAAACGAATTCGCAGGTGACCCGAATTTCGACTATCAGCTGGGAATCGCCGCGCTCGATGCCGGCCAGCCCTCCGCTGCACAGCAGGCGCTCGAGCGTGCCGTGCTG
>JACCEE011232826.1_pt1 | contig 13039 bp, 11 predicted proteins | sample 7449931 | NCBI WGS metagenome assembly JACCEE01 (sample SAMN15323457, study PRJNA562643) | freshwater metagenome | isolation source: river surface water | place: USA:Blue River Watershed | collected 2017-08-19 | reverse complement strand
CCCAGATAGGACCATTGATCTGGGTACCTGCGACGAGGTTCTTACCAAAGAAGCCCTGGAACGCGCGTATGGGGTCCCGGAATCGATGCTGTACGACGCCGAACGGCTCACCCGCGACGCTTTATCCGAACGGAGCGCTCACCAGTCCTAAACTTTACGGAGGGCGGTGACACAACCGGAGGGGAAAATTGTTTAGTTAGGTCGAGTGTGTTACACTAAAATCAATAAGTCATTCCTAGGAGGAATCGTATGTTCAAGAAAACCATCGCAGTGCTTGCCACCGTGGCACTTGTCTCCGCGGCATTTATCTCCTGCGCCTCAGCCCCTGCGGATAAACCCGTAGCAAGCAAGATCATCGGGAAAGAGGGCGTTCCCCAGCCCGACTGGGTCAACAAGATCCCCAAGAGCGCCGACATTTACTATGTCACCGGCTATGGAAAGATGTCCAACAAGCAGAATTCCATCATGCGCGCCGAATCCGACGGACGCGATCAGATCGCCCGCTGGGTAACCGTCAGCGTCAAGAACGCCCTTACCAACTACACCAACGACGCGGGTTCCGGCGATAACAAGCAGGTTCTCGATTACATGGAGAACATTTCTAAGCAGGTCGCCGATCAGTCCCTTACCGGCGTCGAGCGCGAGGAAGTGTGGGTTGACCAGGAAGGCGGAGTATACGTTCTTTGCTCTTTCCCCAAGACCAACGTCGGCAAGAGCTTTGAGCAGGTAGCGGGAAGCTTCCAGCGCAACGAAGCCGCCGCTTTCGCCGAGTTCAAGGCCAAAGAGGCTCTCTCCTTCCTCGAGAAAGAGACGGCCAAGGATTAAGGAGCGCGAAATGAAACGGTTTATACTAACCCTGTTGGTTTTGGCCGTTTCATGTGGCTCCTCGTTCGCCGGGGGCGAGCAAACCCCCGGCGACCTTTTTAAGAAAAATACCGAAGACAATGTCTATTTCGTGACAGCGAGAAGATACCGTACCGCGCAGCAAGAAACCAACGAATGCCTCTTTCGGGCGGCACGACAGATTTCCATAAGAAAAGAAGCGACGATATTCTATAGCGAGACCCCTGAAAAGGACGCTAAAGGAAAAACGAGGGTTAAAACCTCGTCCTCCATAGACTTTAATCAATCAAATACTTTCGACCTCGCCGACCGAATGAAGGTCCTGAAAACGGACCGACGGGATACATCGGTTGCAATGCAAATTCGCCTTACCGGCTCCCCGTCCTTCAAAAACCTTTCCATTTCCGCGTCGAATGCCCCTGGGCTCGGAGGAAACCCCGGATGGGTTACAACCCCCCCGAAGGGTAAGGGTTTCTACGCAGCCGTCGGTTCGATACCCGGAACCGAAGGCCCCGGCGATTCCTTCATGAACGCCGATACGACGGCAATTTGCGCTCTCGCTCAGTTTTCTGGGCAGCCTACGGTATCCGGTTCAACAAAATCCTGGAAAGCCACGGTTCATGGCGCGTATATCGCGCGACGATGGTATAATCCCAAAGAAAATCGCTATTACAGTTTGGCCGTCTTGCCCCGTTAATAAACTATCCATTGACGATTTCTGATATTATGCGTATTATAATATTATACTTTGTATAATAAGGAGCGCGAGATGTCAAAGCGGCTGTACAAAATTGAGGAAGGGCGTAAAATTTTCGGTGTTTGCGGCGGACTTGCCGAATATCTTAATGTTGACGTCGTCATTGTCAGGATTGTGTGGGCCGTTCTCGCTCTTTGCTGGGGGATGGGCTTAATTCTCTATTTGATTTGCGCCTTTGTTCTGCCAAATAAAAGCGAGGTACACGACTAAGGTCTCGTTATTTCTCGCTTGTAACGAACGTGTTGTGCGTTAAAAAGTGGGTAATCGAGGCAATACCCCAAGGAGTCCAGACTCCAAAGGTAATGACGCAAAGCAAGGCGTTTCCCAATAATAAAGTATAGCCGCGTAAGGTATTGCCGGTGAATCCGATACTTCCCGTTTTCGCCGTACCGTCGGAGACAATCGTTTTTTTGGCGAGAAAATCCCATATGCGTAATATCGCGACAGGTACATACAATCCAAGGGTTATCGCCGAGAGAGCTAACTGTAGCGCGATAACCTTTGACGCTTGATCGGGCTGTGTCTCGAGAGTTATCCGATGAGTTCCCACCTTAAAGTCGCAGCACCAAGAGACATAGAAAAACAGAAAGGGGCCCAGGGCCGTGATGAATAGTACCGTGCAAACGGCGTACAGCATCGGGATTACCGACGGTGATATCCACTGTGGTGGTTTTATGGCTAGGGTGTGAGCGATTAGCGTCAATAAGCCGACGAATCCTAGAATCGGTATAATCAGCCATAGTGCAAAAATACGATACAAACTCTTTGCTTTCCCCCGGAAAGAAAGTCGGTGACCTTTGAATTCGGTCGCGTGCAAGAGATAAGCGTGCGTTTGGCGTAGTAACGCAGGGAGATACAAACCGCCGCTGATCAGCGTGAGAAGGCATCCTTTGACGAAATCCCCTGAAAAGGCATAGAGCGAACCCCGAAAGCCGAATTTGGAGTCACCCAACGAGAGGGTTTTAATGATACGGGAGTACGCGAAAAACGCGCAGAACCCAGAAATCACCAGCAACGGGAATGCCGCGCAGAGCGAAATCCCGATATTGAGTAGGGTCTCGACGAAGGTTCCCTTGTCGAAGAAGCGCATCCAGGAAAGTTCAAATAGTATCAGCGCGGCCAGCCAGGCGGCAAAGAGCCCCAGGAAGGGTTTCCACCATGATATTCCTGTTAAGGTGGAAGAGAATTTCAGCTTCATCGGGGAATTCGCTCCTTACTCATGGGACAAGTATATCGGAAAAAATAAAAGAGGTCTGGTTGCTTTGGGAATTGTAATAAATCTCAAAAAAATCTATTAGAAGTCCGTTTTCGCCTTGTGAAATCGAATGGTGGGGTATAAACTCACATTAAATAAAAAAGTCCCAATATTGGTTGGCAATGCTTGCAAGGGGGACTTGAGTGGGAGACACACCGCTAGACGTTACCGGAGTAAAAACCTTTTTCGTGGTTCCGGATCTTTCGCTATTCCCCGAGGAAAACCTTCGCCATTTTTGCCTACAGGGATTTGAAACCTACTTCCTTGAATCCGATCAATATTGCCCCCTTGAGTCGAAGATTGAAATTCTGTTCTCCATTTTTCAGCAGGTAATCCTTTTCTTTAACATCGATCGAGAAGTCCATGGCATCGATTGGCCCACATATATTCGCTCCCTTCAGAACAAATACGGCGCGCGGGCGATGATTGGCGTAATGTACTGCAAGAGAAACAACTTCGAGGAAGTCCGTCGTCTGGAACGCCTGTATCTTTACGATATTGGGATCGTATGCGGATGCATCTCGCTCGAATACCAAAAGGCTAAAAACCTCAGTCTTTTCCTCAGCGTACTCGTCGCTAACCAAGCAAACGGCCAACGTAAGTATATCCGCGCGATTTGCGACTCCGGTTTCAAGATGAACATGATGTATCGCGGGAAGCAATTCCTTGGTAGTCTTCGCGACATTAGCATCAGTCATTTTTCCTGCGTTTTCCAGGGCGAATGCCCGGAGCTTCCGCTTCACGAGAAGTTATACGATATGCAAATGAGTCTTCATGGCGTGCTGATGAAGGTGAATGCCGTATTCTGCCTGAAGCGCGTGCTTGTCAACGACGAGATCAGCGTTTTCGTTTTTCGCAGTTCCGACGATCGAGAGGGGCTAGATCCCGACCTGATGGTTAAGGTTAACGGCGTCATTTTCAACTCATTGCAGGCGTGCATGATGTACCGCCTTAAGACCGAATTCGACAATGAACGTCAGCGGCAGTTACGCGAACGTCAGTCAAAGATCGCCGCGCAATTAACTCCGGAGGAGCTCGTGCCCAATTCGAAGGCCGCGGAAAGGCTCGTTAAGGAACTGGACGTGGCGAAACTATTGGAGACGATCGGCTAGGCGGGCATTCCCCTCATTTAAGATCGAGCGTTTGGGGTTGAGCGGCCGGAAGCGTTACGGTGAACACGGTTTTACCCGGATTGCTTTCGAACGTAATTGCTCCGCCGCTGGATTGAATAATCTGCCTGCAACTGTCCAATACCGCGCCGAAGGCCTGTCCGTTGGCGGTTCGGTCCGACTCGAATAGGTTTTCCTGGACGTCCGCCGGAAAGCCTGGGCCGTCGTCTTCGATCTCGGCAAAGGCGTATTTATTCCACTCGCCGGTTCGTATCCTGATAGTGCCCGAAAAGCGCATGGATTGCGCCGCGATTCGGAGGAGCGTAATCCAAACCTGCGTGAAGCGCGACGGGGATCCGATCGCCGTCGCGGGCGAAAGCTCCAACTTCGTGACTATTCCATCGGTCAGCATGTTCCGCATCAGGGCGAGCACGGATTCTATGTCCTGATCGATCCTGATCGGGGCGGATTCGCTTTCCGATACCGGCGATAGATATGCCTTAAGCGCCGCCACGACCCCGGTTGCCTTCTTCGCGGATTCCGCGACGATCGCGGTCATCCTTCTCGCAATCGCCGTTTCCCCGGACGCTTGGATAATCTCGGCGTCTTTTCCCGTTCCCAGGAACGGAACGAGGTCATCGATCCTTTCCCCCAATCCAAGATAGGACAGCGTTTCGGCAAGGTCTGCGGGACGCTCCACTCCCCGGGCCTCAAGCTCGGCGGTAAGGTCATAGAGCCTTTCCCTCGCATCGGGATTTTTATCGGGATTTCTGTTGCATTCAAGACCAAGTCGAAGGACTTCGTTATGGAGCGTTCGTTCCTTCGGCGTCAGTGATGCAGTGTAATCGACCATCATCGGCAATTCGCCCTCGAGGAATTCGGTTAGCGTGCCCGCGGCGGAAGTAATGGCCCCGAGAGGGGTATTGAGTTCGTGCGCGATACCCGCCGAAAGTTGGCCGAGCGCGGTCATCTTTTCCGCCTCAATTAGGCGGTTTTGCAGGAACTTCTGTTCGGTCATCGCGGCCTCGAGTTCCGAGGTGCGCAGACGAACGCGCGTTTCCAGGGTGTTATTGGCTTCCACGAGCTCACGCGTGCTCAATTCTATTTTTACGGCCATCTCGTTTACCGTACCGATAATCTCGTCGATATCCGTGTAGCCTGTGAGCCCTATTCGCGTGCTATAGTCGCCGGAACCGATCGACTGTATCCCCCGAAACAGCGGGCTGAAAGCCTTTGCGGCCCGTTTTTTGACGAATAGGCGATTCGCCAAGTACGTCACGATGATGATCGAGGCTATCATAAGCAAGGATACTAATAAGAATCCCCCAAGCATCCCGTTGAGAACCTTATCGCTTGATTCTATTTCTACGGATCCGAGATCGATGCCGCGATACGTGATGTTTCGCGATTGCTCTGGGATCCACAAGGATGGGTTTCCGAGGCTACGGGAAAAAACCAATCCGGACGCCGTGGAGAGGATAGTAACCCGCGAACCCCGGCCGGAATAGAGTATTGCCTCGCCAATTCTCGCGGTTTGCCGATTGTCGATATTATAGAGCGGTTCGATGAGTATGGAGGCCACTTCGTCCGCGGAGAGGGACGCGCTATTGCGGAGCTCGCCGATGGAGAACAAGGCGATGAGCATAACGGACACTACCTGCACCAGGACTATGAGGACTGATGAAATGATGATGCTTAATCGACTGTACTCGCCCAGGAATGACTTATTCATCAATATACCCCGTATAGCTCACTGTCCATGCCAAAATTGTAACTCATGCAGGCAGTATCAGTCAAAAAGGAACGAAAAAAAAGACCGTCGGCTACATGCCCGACGGTCTCGATAACGCCGCAAACAGGCGCTTTACGTTACATTAATTCCTCGATATCCAGCTCGCAGGCTACGCAGGGCGTGCCGATAGTCCAGTTTTCAAGGACTTGGGGATGCAGTTCGCCGAAAACCCCAATGGCCTTTCCCTTCACCATGATTGACGCTTGTCGCCCATGGATGAAGCGGGGGTCGTCGGAGTCGGCCACCGAGTATTCGTGGTCCAAGTAGTAGAGGAGGCTCGCCACCTGGCTTGCCGCCTCGTTGAAATTGGCGTCGCTCGAGGCCGAAAGGAACCCGAGATGCTGGCGGGTTCTCGTGCCGGTGTTTTCGCTGTCTTCCAGGTAGGCCACCTTTCCGATCTCGAAAATTCGGTGCGGATAGACCGCGTTCCCCGACGGCGCCTCGGCGGCGAGTAGGCTCGGGAGGATAGACGGGCGCACGAACTGGTAGTTCTCCGTCATCGGGTTGGATATCTCGATGACTTTCTTTCCCGCGCTCGAACCGGATATGTTCATCTTTTCGATGTAATCCTTTCCGGACCCGAGGTAATTGAAGATCATTTCCTGGTACCCGAGGCCGACCATCAGGCTTTTTGCCTTGCGGCTGAAGAGTGTGAGCGGGGTAAGCCGCCCGATGGTAAAGTCTCGGGGCTTCAAGGGTTTAAAGAAACCGATTTCCTTGCCCATCATAACGTCTTCGATGATGTCCACCGCGTGGAGGAAATCGTTGCGGTATTCGGGGGGCCAAATGGTAACCGTGTCGCCGGAGGTCTCGACTTCGTTGCCCATGCGCTCAAGCGCGTCGCGAATCTCGCCGCCGGAAAGGTCGGAGCCAAGCAGGCGGTTGATCGCGGCGATCGTCGTGCTCGTGGGTTGTTGGAAGTAGTACGGCGTGGTGATCGTTTTACCGAGGCCGGTTTCGTAGGGATGCTCGACTTTGACGGGCAGGATTCTATATCCGGCGTCGGCGAAGTCGCACGCGACGATGCTCGTGGCGAGCACGAGGGACGGCATATCGGTTCCGGTCATTTCGACGAGAAGATCGGAATCGCCGACCTTGACCGCGCCGAGGGTCGCGCTGTTGATGATCGGGGCCATCGACAGAGCCTCGTTTTTCGCGTCCACGAGGAGTGGGAACTGTTTCGCGTCCTTGAGGATCCACCCGTATTCCTTACCCTTAGGATGGTCGGCGAGTATTTGCCGGCAGTTCATCGGCGCGTCGCAGCCGAGCGGGATGAAGCTCGTTTTGTCCGGGTCCACGGCTTTGTAGCTGATAGGCCAGGAGATGTTCGCGGAGCGGTAAACGCCCATCGAGATGGAGCGGCGCTTACGGCCGAAATTCCAACAGAGCTTTTCCTGGGTTTGGATGATATCGAGGAGCATCGGCTCGTCGATCGGCTTTCCGGAGATTACGAACGCGGTCATGAAAGGCCTGATATCCTTCAGCGAGGGATCGACCTTGACGACGCGAATCCCCGCGTCCATGGCCTTGCCGTCGCGGGAGAAGAAGTCGGCGTAATGACCCTTTTTGGCGCTGCCGTGCGCGTGAAGGCGAAGTTGCCTGGCCACGCCTGCCGTGGACCAGAGGTCGGGGCGGTTCGTGTCGTTCAGCTCGATCTTTATGATTCGCTCCGCCTCGGGCAGCGAGGCGTCGGGTTTTTCGTCTAGCTCGGCCTTTCCGCAGGTAAGGCGTTCCTCGAGTTTAGCGTAGTCGTATTTCTCGCCGAGAAGGCTGAAAAACAGCCTCTCGTTAACTTCGATCTTTGGCATCTTTCGCTCCTTAGGTTTCCGTTATGTTCCGGCATCCGGCGGACGCCGGAGCGCCACGGTAGGCCAGTCGCCTGCCGGGACAAAATCAGTATTTCGCCTTTCTGAGCCGCACTCCCTCGATGTCCGAGCTGAAGAGCTCGCGGAGGTCGTTAAGGCCGAGCGCCATCAGCGCCATGCGGTCGATTCCGATTCCCCACGCGAGGACCGGAACGTCGATGCCCATGGCCTTGGTGACCTCGGGGCGGAAGATTCCCGACCCGCCGAGCTCGAACCATCCGAGTACCGGGTGCTTGATGTGCACCTCGATCGAGGGCTCGGTGAAGGGGAAGTAACCGGGGACGTATTTCACCTCGGTAGCGCCGGCGATCTCGACGGCGAACATTTCAAGGAACCCAAGAAGGGTCTTGAGGTTCACTTCGTCGCCAAGCACGATGCCTTCGGTTTGGTAAAAGTCCGAAAGGTGGGTCGCGTCGACCTTATCGTAGCGGAAGCATCTGGCGATGCCGAAGTACTTGCCGGGAATTTTCGCCTTATGGAGCTGGTGCGCGGAGAGCGCGGTTCCCTGGCTTCGGAGTATGAGCCTGCGGGTAAACTCGCGGTCAAAGCTGTAGTTCCAGCCGCGGCTTCCCGTGTTTCCCCCGTTTTGGTGCGCCGCTGCGACGTTCGAGAGCCAGGGCTCCTCGATCTCCTTCGCGTGCGTGGGGTTTTTTACGTAGTAGGCGTCGTGGATGTCGCGGGCCGCGTGGAACTGCGGCATGAAAAGCGCGTCGGAGTTCCAGAATTCGGTTTCGACGAGCGGACCGTCGAACTCCTCGAAGCCGAGGGAACATAGCTTGTCCTTGACGCTTTCGAGGAAGCTCACGTAGGGGTTAGTGCGTCCGGGAATGATGCGGGCTGGCTGGATGGCCGTGTTGTAACCGCGGAAGGTACCGGTCTTCCATTCGCCCGACTTGAGCATGGCGGGGGTCAGGGAGCCGATTTCTTCGCCCGTGATACCCGCGTCGTCAAGGGCTTTCTTAACGTCGGAGGCGGCCGGGGAGAGGGTATACACGACGGCCTCGCGCTCGACGATGCGGAACGGAGAGTCCGCCGCGCCGCGTTTTTTTGCGAGCGTTCCCATTACGGCTACTTCGTCCGCGGTCAGGTTTTTCTGGTCTAGGGAGCCCGAGGGGGAATCAGCGGCGAGACGGATGAGCGCGACGACGATCGCGTGGCGCTTGTCCTTGGGCATTTCGACGAAAGACGCTTTTTTGTCCTCGTTCATCCGTACGGCGCCTTCCTTGGAGAGCGTTCCGAACGCCGAGCCGACGTCTTTTTGCTCGAGTCCGAGGTCCGCGGCGATTTCAGGGAGGGTTCGCGGCCCTTTATCCCTCAGGAGCGCGAGAATCCTCTCGTCCGGAGTACCCGTCTTGGCGAATGCGCGTCCGAGCTCGGTGATCTCAAAAAACGTGCTGGGCTCGCGGCGAATCTCGGTGACGAGTTCCTTACCGCCGAGCCATGAAAACGCCTGGTTCGCGTGACCCGGTTTATAGTCCAGCTCCTTTTCGAGCCTTTCCGCGGTAAGTTCCGTGCCGGGCGCGAAGCCCCGCAGCACGCGGATCTCGAGCGGATGCAGATTCTTAATTATTGACTGTACATCCATGACTTACTCCTGATAAAATATGAACATATTTATATCATTTTCATCGGAGTACAGTAAAGGGTGCACAGAAAAGTCCATATCCGAAGCAAGATTTTCTTCATTGTTCTCGTTGCCATCTTGCCGACGGTTGGTATCACGGTTTTTTCCATAATTCGCTCTCGCGAAAGCGCCCTTTTGGAAAAGCTGACCTTTCAATCTAACCTGTGCGAGGGCTTCGTCAACGAGCAGCGGTTGATGGTTCGGAACGGCCACCAAATGCTCCTTGCCATCTCCCAGACGAGATCGGTCAAGAACGGCGAGTACGAAGCGCTTAGCGACTACCTTGCCGACCTGATGGGCCTTAATCCCAACTATGCGGTTCTCCTTGCGGCCGACGAGTCGGGGACCGTCGTCGCCTCCAGCATCGACAAGGTCGGCTACTCGCTCGCGGACCGCGCTTACGTGCTCGACGCGCTCGGCACGGAGCGCTTTACGATAGGCGAGTACATAATCAGCAAGTCCACCGGGCAGCCGTCCTTTCCCCTCGCGCTCCCCTGCAGGAACCTCAAGGGCGAGCCCTTGGTGCTTATCGCTTCCTTCGGCCTCAATAATTACGATAAGGAACTTTCAACCTCGCGCATCCCCAACGACGCGACCCTCGAGATCTTTGACGCTTCGGGCTTGCGGCTCTACAGCAACGATATGTACGAGGACCGGCACTCGGCCCCGGGGAAGAGGGTTGCCGCGGAGCTTTCCTCCCTGGCGAAACGCATCCCTGCGCTTGGTACCGAAGTCGTGGTCATTCAGGGCGTCAAATACTACGTTTCCTGCGGTTCCTACGAGGTGAACCGTAAGTCGATTTACGTAACCGTAAGGACTCCGGCCGATATCATGCTTTCGGCCATGAACCGAAACAGCGCCATGGTCATCTCGATTATGCTGCTTGGCTGCGCGCTCGCGTTCGGCATTTCGATGTGGCTCGCGCGGCGGCTTTTCGTGAACCGGATCGAGAATCTGAGCGCGTCTTTGGCGAATATCGGCGCCGGCGACCTGAGCGTCAGGTCGGGCATAAATAAGGCGAAGGACGAGATCACGGACTTGATGGAGGCCTTTAACTCCATGGCGGCGGCTCTCGAGCAGCGCAATCGGCAAAACCAACAGGTCATCGCGGAAAAGGAAGAATTGCTGCGCGAGCTGCAGAAGCGAGTCTCCGACAATCTTCAGTTGCTTTCCAGCCTCGTCAACCTGCAGATCGAGTACGCTATCGAGGACCCCGTTCGCCACTCGCTGATGACGACGCATTCGCGCATCATGGCCCTCTCGCTCGTGTACGAGACGATATACCGTTACTCCGACATTCAACAGGTATCGATACTTAGGTATTCAAGCGGACTTTGCGAATTCCTGCTGTCTCTCTACGCGGACATAGGTTCCGGCATTTCCTGCGCGGTGTCTGGACTAGACGCGTCGCTGCCGATCCACAAGGCGCTTCCGGTTGCCCTGATCCTCAATGAGTGCGTCTCCAACAGCATCCTGCACGCCTTCCCGGGCAATCGAGCGGGAAGCATCACCATAACCTTTGAGCGGCTTTCGTCCTCCGACCTAAAGATGAGCATCGTCGATGACGGGATCGGGATGGGCGACATGGGCCCGTTCAGGGATTCACTTGGGTATCAGATGGTTGAGGCGCTCGTGGAGCAGGTATATGGGTCTCTCACGGTTAACAGCGCCGAGTCGGGAACGGTCGTTTCGCTGGTATTCGGCGAGCGCTGACGCCTAAGTCAATACACGCCGTAGGGGATCATCTCGCGAACGTTGAGGATTACCCGGACCTCGGCGACGAACGAGCCTTCGTCGGCGAAGAGCCGGGGCGTTTCCCTAAGCAGTGCTTCCCCGCGAATTTCCTTCGGTTTATTTTTTTCGATTTTTCTGGCATAGGCCCGCACGGCCTGCTTAAGGGCATTGGCGTATGCCTCTTTGACCCCGGCCATGCCGTCGTTTAGGTTTCCCAAGCCGCGACCCTTCGCGGACTTGAATACTACCGAATCCCAATATATCTGCCGGCGGAGCGTCGCCTCATCGTACGCGAACTCGGCCCAACAATTAAGTCTTGGGAATTCCGCGGTAACCTCGAGGATCCTGAATCTTGGGTCGCGCTCGTCGATGGCTTTGATCGGTTCCAGGGTAAAGCTTTCCGCGATCTTCCGCGACGCGTCGCCCGGCGTGTACGAGAAATTCCATCCGAACACCATGCCGCCGAGGATATACCGCGAAAGCTCGTCCAGTTCCCGATCGGCAGGCATAGCGGGCGGCGTCACTCCATCGAAGCGTCCGGGCGTTTTTTCGATGTACACCCAAACCGGCGCGCGCGCGACGATGGGCGCGTCCGCAATAAGCATCGTCGTCGCTAGCGTCATAAGGGCGATGAGCGCGGCGAGCTTAGTTGTCTTCATTGGCGTTTAGTCCAAACCTTGATGGGGTTGATGCCGAATCTGACGAGAAAATACGCCCACGCGGCGGCGAGCCCAAAAAGGTGCGTGCCATGAGCGACGCCTTGGTTGGTTGCCGTGATTAGGTAAAACACCTCGAGTATTGCGTAGCCAAGCACCAAAAGGGGCGCGGGAACCGGGATGATGCCCCAGATGAGGATGATCGAGGACGGATAGAGTACGGCGTACGCGAGCATTAGGGCAAAGAGCGATCCGGACGCGCCGAGCAGGAATACTTCCATGCTTCCCGTCGCCACGTACAGCGCGAGGGATAGGGCCCCCGAGATCGTTCCCGAAAGGAGGTATAACAGTAAGAACTCCTTTGAACCGATTCGGCGTTCCACCGATACCCCGAACATAAAGACGCCGAGCATGTTGAAGAAAAGGTGCGAGATATCCGCATGCGCGAATTGATAGGTGAAAACCTGCCACGCCATTCCCTTGTAGAGCACCAATAGGGGATTCATCGAAAGGTAGTAATTGACGTAGGGGTTCAGGACGCTCATGAGGAATACCACGAGGTTTATCCCGATGATGACGAGTGACGCGTTCCAGAACGCGTAGCGAAAGGGCTTTCGGATGAGGGCTTTAAGGTTCATCCCGTAAACTTACCAGCAAGGCTTCCGTTGGCGCAAGTACCGTAGCGCCCGCGGGGATTTCCGCGCCCGAGTCCCGGCGATTGCCCAGAAGGACCTTGCCATCCCGGGGCAGCTCGAGAATCCTGGGCGATCGCGAGAAGTTAAGCGCGCAAAGGATTCTCTTGGCGCGGAGGAACGCGATAACCCCGCGTTCGCCCTGTCTTAGGAAAGTGAAATCCCCATGCGAAAGGTCCGGGTTTGATTTGCGAAGATCGATAAGTTTTTTATACCAGGCGAGTATGGAGTCAGGTTCGTTTTCCTGCGCCGCCACGTTTGCCTCGGCGAGATTTTTTCCGATTCGAAGCCAGGGTTTCGTTCCCGCCGCAGTAAAGCCCGCGCCCTCGGTGGAGTCCCACTGCATGGGAGTCCGCTCCCCGTCGCGCCCCATCGGGAGCGGCCAGAAGGTTATGCCCGTCGGGTCGACGAGCTCGCCTCGCGGAATTCGCGCGTTCGCCATCCCTATTTCGTCACCATAGTAGATAAAGGGAGTCCCTTTCAGGGAAAGGAGGAGCATCGCGGCGATCTGAAGGCGCGCCTTATCGGTCGGCCCGTCTCCGGACGAGAATCTCGTCGCGATGCGCGGGCGGTCGTGATTGCCAAGGGTAAAATTCGGCCATCCTTCCGCGGGCAGCGCGTCATACCAGTGCCGTATCGCGCGCGCGATCGCGCGGGCGTCCCATTTCAAATACAGCATCTCCATATTGAAGGCGAGGTGAAGCTCGTCGTT